>JADMIO010871589.1_pt1 | contig 10161 bp, 6 predicted proteins | sample 8958161 | NCBI WGS metagenome assembly JADMIO01 (sample SAMN16585339, study PRJNA669376) | soil metagenome | isolation source: Crop rotation soil | place: USA: Cullars Rotation, Alabama | collected 2011
GCGATCATTACAAACACTTCCGCCGCGCCTCTCACGCTCGATGTGCTGGAGGGATTTTCTTCCGCGGATTGGGAAGAGGCGGAATACGACCTGACACCTTACACGGGACAACTCGTTTATCTCGTTTGGCATTACGTGTTTTTCTCATTCGATGATGTGCCGCGTCAGGGATGGGTCATCGACGATATTTCCGTCACAGTCTCGAATGCGATCGCGGGGACGCTGCGCGTGACGAACAATCTTTCGCAGGCCGCGTTTGCCATTACTGGCCCGCTGAACATCAGCGTTCAGGGAACTTCGTACGTGAACACGAATGCGCCCGCGGGCACTTACACGGTCACGTGGCTGACGAACAGTTATTACAACACACCGCCGACGCAAACGAGCAATGTGGTCGCGCTTGGCACAACCCTCTTCGTCGGCAACTACACGATTACGGACACCAACAACAACGGAATGGCGGATGCGTGGGAGCAAAATTATTTCGGGAGCGCCTCGGCGGGTCGCACGCCATTGACTGACACGGACGGCGATGGAATGACGGACTACGCGGAGTTCCTCGCGGGAACGAACCCGACGAACAGCGCGTCGGTGCTGCACTTTTTCACGCCGGCAGTGCAGAACACGGGTGCGGTCCGATTCGATTGGCCCGCTGTGCCGGGGCGCAGTTATCGCATCAGCAGCAGCGGGCCGAGCATGACGCCGTGGGCACCGGCCACTGATTGGATGCGTGCGAACGGTCCCGTGCTTTCTTTCACGACGAACGTGACTGCCGGCACGCGCTTTTATCGGCTCGAAGTGCAGCCATAATTGCAGTCCGCACTTGGTGACCGGCTGAAGCTTCAACTCCAACTGGCGCTCCGTGCGCTCTGTCGCTATCGTGCGCGGCTCAATGACGTTCACCACGCTGACGTTTTTCATCTTCCTCGTGATTGTGTTCACGCTCTATTGGAGCCTGCGCAATCGCCGTGCGCAAAACGCGTTGCTCGTGATCGCCAGCTACATTTTTTACGGCTGGTGGGACTGGCGTTATTGCCTGCTGATGGTCGCAGCCAGCTTCCTCGATTTCTTCGTCGGACTCGGACTGAACAAAACTGAAGTCGTTTGGAAAAGAAAACTGCTGCTCACCTGCGGACTCACGGGCAATCTCTCGATGCTCGGCTTCTTCAAGTACTTCAACTTTTTCGCCGAGAACTTTCAACTCGCCGCCGCGAAACTCGGCTGGCACGTGGATCCAATCACACTGAAAGTCGTGTTGCCCGTCGGCATCAGCTTCTACACGTTCCAAACGATGTCGTATTCGATCGACATCTACCGCCGCAAGATGCGCGGCACGAGCCAACTGCTCGAATACCTTTCCTACGTTTCGTTTTTTCCGCAGCTCGTCGCGGGACCGATCGAACGCGCCACGCATCTGCTGCCGCAGTTTTTCAAGGAACGCGTGTTCTCGCCCATGCTGGCCGAGGACGGCTCCAAACAAATCCTCTGGGGACTTTTCAAAAAAATGGTCATTGCGGACAACATCGCGCCCATCGTCGATGCCGCGTTCACGAGTCCCTCCACCTTCAACGGCGCGGAACTCGCGCTCGCCACTTTTCTCTTCGCGTTTCAAATTTATTGCGACTTCTCCGGCTATTCCGACATCGCGATCGGCGTGGCGAAATTGCTCGGCTTCGAACTGATGCGGAACTTTGCCTATCCGTACTTCTCGCAAAGCGTCGGCGAATTCTGGCGTCGCTGGCACATCTCACTTTCCACGTGGTTCAAGGACTACGTCTATTTCCCGCTCGGCGGCAGTCGCGTAAGCAAACCGCGCATGGCGTTCAACGTGATGGTCACGTTCCTGTTGAGCGGACTGTGGCACGGCGCGTCGTGGAACTTTCTCATTTGGGGCGCGCTGAATGGTTTGGGAGTGCTGCCGGACATCATGCGGCCCAATCACGCGCGGCGAAATCCGTCCGAAGAACCAGTCGAGCGTCCGACTCTCATGGCGTTCGTCAAAGTGCTCGTCACTTTCACGTTTGTTTGCTTCGGCTGGATTTTCTTTCGCGCGCCGTCGTTTGATTCCGCGTTGCTCGTCCTGCGACGTATCGCGGCATTTGTCGTTCATCCGCAAATCGCCGGCGGACTGCTCGCGCGCTCGGATGGGACTCAAGGGCGTATCTTCATCGTGCTCGCGCTGCTTGTCGTGCTCGAATGGATCAAGCGGCGGCAAATTCATCCACTCGTTTTCGAACGCTGGCCTGTACCGGTGCGCTGGGCCACTTACACGGTGCTGTTCTGGACAGTGGTTTATCTCGGCACGTTCGGCAGTTCGACGTTCATTTACTTCCAATTCTGATGCGCGGCTTCCTCAAACATTTTGGTTTCTTCGCCGCCATTCAACTGGCGATCGGTGCGGCCATGTTGTGGTCGTACTGGAGACAATACCCGCCGGAACAAAATTTCCTCGCCGCTTCCATTGATAAGCAAAACCTCATCCGCACCCAGGCCACGCCGCGACTGATCTTCATCGGCGGTTCCTCGATGGCCTTCGGCGTGAAGTCAGCGACCATTGCCGAGGCTTGCGGACGCCATCCCGTCAACATGGGACTGCACGCCGCGCTCGGGCTGAAGTTCATGCTCAACGAAACCGAGCCGCACGTGCGCGCGGGTGATTGGATCATCGTTGCGCCCGAATATCAGCAATTCGTGCGCATGGCGGGACAGAGCGAGATGCTCGTGAACATGGTCGAAATCAATGCTGCCAACGCGCGCCTGCTCGATCGTTCGCAATGGGCTGCGGCGCTTGATATCGGTTTCGTGCAGCGCTTCGGCAAAATGACCCGCGCGGTGTTCGGCCGGCCCGGCCGCTTCTTTCGCCAAAATACTTTGTCGAAAACGCGGCAGTACTATCGACGCAGTGGGTTCAACGCCAACGGCGATGTGGTGGCGCATCTCAACCAGCCATCGAAAGGACTCACCGAAAAAGAATTCCGCTTCGTCTATCGCGAGGAACTGGTGCGGGAAGCGATTACGCAGATCAACGACTTCGCCAAAGTCGCCCAAGAGCGCGGCGCGAAAGTATTTTTCTCACATCCACCGTTGCCGCGCGAAGTCTTCGAGCAGAACCGCGCCTTGATTCAGAAGCTCGACGTCGAGCTTGCCGCGCAACTCGCGATTCCACAAATCGATCGCGCGGAAGACCTCGTCTTCCCGATCGATCACTTTTTCGACACCTGGTATCACCTCGCCGCGCCGGGCGTGGAAGAGCGGACGAAACTGCTCGCCGAACGCATGGCGCAGCAGGCCAAAGCCGCCGGGCCATTGAGCGCCAGCCGATGAGATACAAAGCAGGAACACAGAATTAACATGATTAACAGGATCGGATAAGAACATTTTGGTGTGCTCCCTCAGTCCTGTTCACGCTGTTCATCTGTCTCCCTGTCACGAAGAACATCTTCGTAACGCGCTGAAAGCGTTTCTGCGACGGTAAATGAGTTGGGTGCTTCGTTCAGCGCGCGACGGTGCGGGTGATGAGCAGCCGCTTGATGTCAGCGAGTTCTCTTTCCACGGCCGCCAATCGTTCGTCTTTGGCGCGCAGTTCTCGCTCCAGTTTTTGGTTCAGTTCCTGAATGGCCGCTGCGGAGTAGATCGTGAGCGGGTAAGTGTCCACTTGCAGGATGGGATCGCCGCCGCCGGGAAGTTTTTCGCCGCTGGATTGGACATCGTCGGGAAAAACTTTTCGGAATTCCTGCGCGACCACGTTCAGGTAGGTGCGGTCTTTGATGTCGGGATGTTGCGCGCGGTAGTCGCCGGTGTAGCGGAACTGCACGAGGCGCACCTGGGCGAGTTTGTCGATCGCATTGGTCACGGTTTGCACATCTGTCTTGATGCGCGCGTCGCTGTTGGCGAGCCAGCTTCCGGCAAGTGTCTTGGAGGCATTGCCTTCCACTTCCAACGCATTGGCCGATGGGGTGCGCCGGATGCCCACGCCGGTAAGTGTGGCGTGCAGTCTGAGTTGGTTGGGGCCAAATCCAGGCTGGCCAACCGCGAGCACAACTTCTCCATAACCACCGGTGATGCGTGAGGTGCCGCCGCCAGGCACAATGACGTGGGGGTTGCCGGCGGCGTCGGCATAAAAGTTATAGCCGAGGTGAACGCCGTCACCGAAGTAGGCAAAGGAGCCGTAAAGGAAACCGGAAGAATTGCCGCCGCTCAGTTCGAGCCGACGATAGCCGCCTTCCAATGAGATGTCGCCGTTGAGCCGAAATCCTCCTGTGGCGCGGACGGCGAATTGGTTGGCGGCGGTGGAAGGGTATGTGGCGGTGCCGTCCGACCAAACGAACGAGTTGTTGTGAATGGCTTGTGCCAAACTTCCTGCAGCGAACGAGTATTGGCCGGAAGCGAGGTTGCCATAACCGCCGGGAATCGTCGCATTATAGCCACTGGCGGTGTTGGCTCCGCCACCGCTCACCGTCGCGCTAGAGGCGCTGATAATATTCCCACCGCCGCCGCCGATGACAGAAGAACCAGAAAGAGCATTGATCGTGTTGGCCGAGCCTCCCGCGATTACTGAGTCGAAAGAAAAATCACCGATGAAGTTATCGTGTCCGCCGCCAATGAACGAATGATCTGCCGCGACCATGTTGCGCCGGCCTCCGCCGATTGTTCCCCAGATAGCCGAGACCCGGTTGGAACCCAAGCCCGGCTCGAAGGCATTGCTCGAATAATTGAACACGCCACCGCCCGCAATGGTGGCGCCGTACACGCCCGGATCAACGAAGTTGGCCGGCGAGCCACCGATCACGTTCGGCGCGCCATAATTGTTGGTGTCTGGTTCCAAACGGAGCGCACGAGTTTGGTAAGCCCGGAACTCCAGCGGTTGATTGTCGATTGTGCCGAGAAAATTTCCATTCGTTGGACTCAGTCCCTTATTTCCGCTGACCAGCCACGCCTGGTTTGAAAGATTCAGGGGGGTCACGATCGGCGCTCCATCCACTGTGACGCCTGCGCCATCCGTGACGAAGCGTACGCCGCCGCTGGCGCGAACGTTGAACTGGTTTGCCGCAGTGGAAACGAAACCTGTGAACGAGCTGGAATCTGCCCAAACGAATGCGCCTGTGTGGTTCGCGCGCGCACCTGTGCCCGCCGCAAAACTGTACGCGGCAGTCGCGGAGTTCAGATAACCACCGGGCACGGTTGCGTACTGACCGCCATTCGTATTTAGCACGCCGCCACCGATCGTCGCATAGCTTGCGAAGGATTGGACTGCGTTCAAGTAACCTCCTGGAATTGTGGAATAGTACGAATTCGATCCAATGGTGTTCTGGTAACCGCCACCGATGAATCCAGCGTAGCCGTTCGATTGGATCAGATTGTATCGCCCGCCGCCGATGGTCGAGTCGGGCGAGTGGATCGAATTCCACGCGCCACCACCCAAAAAGGAATTGTAGGCGTTGAAACTGATGGTTCCCCGTTCGCCGCCGGCGATGGTGCTGACCACGCCGTCAATTACGTTTCCCACGCCACCGCCAATCGTGCTGAACGATCCGTTGACCGCTTGAGCCGGCGTCGGACCATACCATTGCGGGCCACCACCGCCGGCGATCGTGGCGCCGCCCACTCCGTCCGCGACTGCGTTGCTTTCGAAGCCGCCGATGATGTTTGGAATGACGAAACCAAAAACAGGCGCATTCGTCTGCCGCTCCCAGCGAGCGACCCGCGCTCCGTTCACTTTCATTTCCAACGGCTGATTGTCCGTGGTGCCGAGAAAATTTCCGTTCGTTGGATTCGCGTCCGCATTACCGGAGAGTTTCCAGAAACCCGAACTGCTCAAGCCGTCCAGCGTTTGCGCGTTCAAGTTCGACAAACCAGCGCCGTTGCCCGCGAAATTTCCGGCGAAAGTATTGTTCGCATTCGTCAGCGTGTTCGCGCTCGTGAAGAGATTCGTGCCCGTGAAAAAATTCAGGCCGGCGAAAGTCTGGTAGGCGTTGCTCGGCGGCGGATCGATGGTGAGCGTCGTATTTGTCGGATAGCCGCTGCCCGGGTTGCCAATAGAGATCGCGACGACGGCGCCATTTGAAATCGTCGCCGTCAGCACCGCGCCCGAACCATTGGTGGCGTTGATGGTCACAGCGGGTGCATTCGTATAACCCGAACCGCCAAATGTAATGTTGGCGCTAGTGATAAAACCGGAATTGATCACGGGCACGGCGGCCGCCTGCTGCGCGGTGTTTAGTGGGTTGAGCCGCGCGATGTTCGTCGGCACTTGCGATTCGGCAACCACACCGGCGAGTTGGCTCGCAGGAATTGATCCCACGATGCCTCCCGCATTCACTCCGCGCGCAAAGATCGCGTACGGCGACGGCGTTAGCGCCTGGCGCGGACTGAGCGCCGCGAATGCGCCGCTGCCATTCGTGCGCACCGTGATTTCCATCCAACGATCCGCGCCATTAAAAATTCCAGCCCCGAAGTCCAGCGCCACGGCGAACAGCCCATTGCTGATCGTGGTTGCAGAACTCGTGAGCGGTCCGCCGACGATGTTTCCGCCCGTCACCGCGTCGTAAATCGTGAAAGTCAGATCATAAAGGCCGCTCGCCGTTCCGCTGCCGACGTTGAGCCGGCCCTGGTAAGTGAAGGCAGTGCCTTGCGCGAAAATGGACTGAATCGAGAACACGAGTGTGCAGATGGCCAGAAATGTTTTCATGAACTTTCCTTGGTTGTTGGAGTGACGAAAAAGTTCAGTAGCAACTGCGCGCCGGAAAAGAAAGACGAAACTCGCCAGACGCCGTCGCATCGCCGCGGACAATGCGCAATCATTCGGGCGAACGTTTTTCTGCCGAGACGACGTTAAGCAGTTTTTCCAGACGTTCTAAACGTTGTTCGAGCGACGCATTGCGCCTTTCGAGTGCTGTGAGGCTCGCGTCCTTTGCTCGCAATTGTTCTTCGAGTTTTTGGTTGAGTCCCTGGATCGCTGCCAACTCCACACCGTCGAACTCCAACGTGCTGATGCTCTTGTCATCACGGCCCGGATAGAATGTGGCCTTAAAATCCTGTGCCATCGGGCCGAGATGCGGCGTGTTCGTGTCCGATTCCCATTTGTAATTCCATTGCTGCACCGGCACGGCAGCGAGTTTGTCCAAAACCATTTCGCTGTTCACCGGCTGAAAATTTTTCTTCGCGTTGCGATCGCAAATCGTGCTCCACGCGGTGTCGCCGGCCCCAAGACGGACGCCGGCAGTTTGCGCGCCAGTGTTGTCAATGGCCGTCACGAACTTCGCGCCGCCGGTGCAGCGCACGGCGAATTGGTTGACAACGGCTGAATGAAAATCGAAGTCATTTGAATCGCCCCAGACGAAGCTTCCTTGATGATCGGCCCTCGCATGAGTGCCGGCGGCGAAACTGTCGTCACCGCCCGCCGTGTTACCGAAGCCTCCCGGGATGGTGGCGTCCATGCCGCTGGCAATGTTGTTGTAGCCTCCGCCCACAGTGGCGGAGTAACCAGCAGTGGACCCATAACCGCCGCCCACGGTCGCATAGTCGTCGTTGGCTATGTTACTCTCGCCGCCACCTACCGTCGCTGCGAAGCCGCCGCTCGTGTTGGCCGCACCCCCACTTACCGTGGCAAAATCTGCCGTCGTTCGATTATCGAGCTCGGCGCCACCAAACCTCGTGTAATTTCCGCCGCCACCGCCAATCGTCGCGCCGACAATCGTCGTCAATGCCGAGTTGATCGGCGATCCCCCGATCACATTCGGAGCGTTTGTGTAAAACCCGTTTGGATCGGCTCCCAGCCGGTAGCGCATCGCGCGGACGTTATTGACCTTAATGTCGAATGGCTGATTGTCCGTCGTGCCAATAAAGTCCGCGGAGGTTCCCGCGTTGCCGCCAATCTGCCAGAAATCTGAACTGCTCAATCCGCCGAGTCTCGCTGCGTTCACGTTCGTCATGGCCGCACCGTCACCCGTGAAGCCGCCGCTAAAATTATTTGCCCGATTGTTGAACGTCACGGCATTGGTGTAGGTCCCGCTCGCGATCCCGCCGCTGCGGACGTTTTCCGCGAAGACCGCATACGGCGTCGGCGTGATCGGCTGGCGCGGAGTTAATGCGCTAAACGCGCCGTTGCCATTCGTCCGCACGCTGATCTCCAGCCAATAGTTGGTGCCCGCGAAAATGGCCGGGCCGAAATCGAGAGTCGTCGTGAATAGCCCATTGTTCACCGCGACATTCGCGTTGGTCAGGATCGGTCCGATGGGGAATCCAAATTGATTCACGTTGAACAAAATGAATTGCAGATCGTAATGACCGCTGGCTGGGTTTGCGCTGTCGTTCAAACGGCCCTGGTACGTGAACGCGGTTCCTTGAGCTTCGACTTTGAAAAGTGTGGTCAACAGAACAGCGAGAAGCCAGATGCGATTGTTCATGGAAAGTTCCTTTGGTTTCGGAGGATGGAGGCCCATGCCCGCTTTTCCAAGAACCGAATTCCCGTTGTCTCGTGCCCTGTTGTTTTGGCGACGCACCAGCTTCGCAGAATTCTAGAAGTGGTTTCATAAGGGTGGGAAACGTCGCGCGGCGACGTTTCCGCGCCGTTCAGGCGCGGCCCGGCGGCCCGCTGCACGCGGGCCGAGTCGTCGCAGCGCGACGACTTCCACCTTATGAAACCACCTGTACCCATTAAAGGGCCGGCTCAACGGCAGATAAAATTCCTTGCGCGTGCCGTGGCAATTATCATCCGTGCATGGGTATTCCGCGTCCGCCGGTCCGTGAGCGTTCGTTCATGTCCGCCAAGGCCGCCCAGCCCGACGTCGCGTCCCAATGATTGCTGTCCTGCTCCGAGTCCGTGCTCAGGTAAACGCCGCGTAAGGTGCCCAGGGCCTCCCCGATCAACGCACACCCAAACTCCGCACTTGCAAAGGAAACTTTCTTGACTACTTTCCTCGCTCCCGCGCCCGACCAATTCATCGGACGCGGCTCGAAACGATTTAGAATTATGCCTACAGCAAACGATCTCCGACGCGGCATGGCCATTCTCCATAATGGCGACGTGGCCGTTGTTCTCGACATGCAGCACCGCACGCCCGGCAACCTGCGCGCCTTCGTGCAAGCTTCGCTGCGCAGCATCAAGACGGGCAAGTCCGCCGATGTCCGTTTCAGTTCCACGGAAAAAATCGAAGTGGTGCCGATGATGGTTCGCAAGATGGAATTCAGCTATAAGGACGGCGACGATTTTGTTTTTTCGGACCCGGAAAATTACGAGACGGTGACGCTCGCTCCTGAACTCGTCGGCGATGCGCGAAATTACCTTGTCGAAAATGGCGTGGTGACGGTGACGTTTGTCGATGACAAGGCGGTGTCTGTGGAAATTCCGCCGAGCGTCGTGCTGACGGTGACGGACGCGCCCGAAGGTGTGCGCGGCGATTCCGCGAACAATGTGCAGAAAGCGATCATTCTCGAAACGGGCATCACCGTGCAGGCCCCGCTGTTCATCAAGAGCGGCGAGAAGATCAAAATCGACACGCGCACTGGCAAATACATGGAGCGCGCCTGAATCCACGGCCACACCGATTGAACGAGAAGCCCGCCGCACGGCGGGTTTTTTTGTTTTCAGGGAAGGCAGAATCGTCCGCGAATGCTCGTTTTTCTTGCTGCTGCACAGTGCTGTTGGAGATACTTGGCTCACACCAGTTCCAAACGAATACGCTCGATGCGTGTCGTACTGTGTAGTGGAGATGAACAAATCATGAAACCAAGTGTGACTTTCTCGATCATTGCCGCGGCGATTTCTTTCGCCACCAGTGCATCTGCCATCAATGTTTTCTGGGGCAATCCCGGCGCCGGGAACTGGAACGTCGCGAGCAACTGGGTGGGCGGCGTCGTGCCCGGCAACGATGATGCGCGCATCACCAACGGCGGCATCGCCGTCATCGATTCCCCGCAGGATATCTTCACGGGCTTTGCGACGATGGGCGATATTTTGGGAACCACGGGCACTCTGCAAATGACCGGCGGAAAGCTGACCACCACCTCCTCCGACATTCGCGTCGGTGGAAACGCGGCGGCAGCGGGCGGCACCGGATTCTTCGATCAGTCTGGCGGAACGGTAACGATGAATTTTGGAAACCTGAATGTTGGCTTCGGCACGAACGCGCACGGCACTTACAACTTGAGCGGCGGTTCGCT
>JADMIO011741794.1_pt1 | contig 10161 bp, 6 predicted proteins | sample 8958161 | NCBI WGS metagenome assembly JADMIO01 (sample SAMN16585339, study PRJNA669376) | soil metagenome | isolation source: Crop rotation soil | place: USA: Cullars Rotation, Alabama | collected 2011
CTTTCCCGCTTTGCGCGCCATCTTCGGCGAGTGGAAGAAGTGCGGCTACGCGATCCTTGATTGCGGCGGATAATTCACCCGCCGATCCCCACGCGACCGCGTAGGGCAAGGCGCTCGCGGCGAGTGCGGGATCCGCATTTGAGAGAAGCTTCTTAAGCGCCGAGGCCGACACGTTTGCCGGAGCCGACCCCAGGTTGCCTGCTCCGCTTTGCAGCGTGGCCAGGATCAGGGGTTGCGCTGCCGGATCGGCATCTGCGGCGACGACGAGGACTTTCGCCAACGCTGATTTGTCGCCTTGCTCGCTGAGTCGTTTTGCGAGCGAGGTAGCGAGATCGATCTCGCTGGTGCCGGGTTTGGTGCGCGAGGCGAGGGCGGCCTCAAGCATCGGTCCCGCATTCGACGAGGCTGCCGCGACGGCCGCGCTGCGCGACCAACCGTCATTGAGCTTTGGCAGGATCTCAAGGAGCGCTCTGGCACCCGCGGAATCGAGTGGCACCGCGGACATGGAACGCAGGGCGAGCAGTCGAACGCGCGGATCGGCGTCAGCGAGCAGCGCCGATACATTCACCTGGTTCTTTGCGCCGAGCGACTCGACAATGAGCAATCCAGCTTTGCGAACGATTACGTCGCCGCTCTTGAGCGCGGCTTGCAGGGTCTCCGGAGCAAGTTTTCCCAAGCGCTGCAGCGCCCAAAAAGCCAGCACTCGAGCGGGAGCAAACTTCTCGGTTGCCGCCATTGCATTCAGCGCGCCCACAGCAGTTGCCGCATCTGGGCGATCGAGGAGTAGACGATGCGCATTGAAGCGGACGCCCTTATTCGGGTGCGTGAACGCTGCGACGAGTTCCGTCGCGCTTGCTTTCTCGAGATCCGCGGTCGGCAGAGTGCGGGCTGCGTCATGTTGAATGCGATAGATGCGCCCGAAGTAGTGCTCGCGATCCGGCCGCACGGTTGCGCCGGATTTGCTGTGCTTGGGTCCGCGCGAATCGCTGTGCGCAACGATCGGATTGTAGAAATCGAGGACGTACATCGCGCCGTCGGGGCCAAACTGCACATCGATGGGGAAGAACCAGAAATCCTGCGCGCGCAGCCATTCACGATTCGGCTCCGTCATTTCGCCGGTGATATTTGGCGCGCCACGCTTCAGCTTTTCAAAGTGGACGATGTCGAGGATCGGCTCGGTGCAGAAGACCGTGTCGTCCCATTCTGCGGGCCACGCCCCGCCTTCCTGCACGGTGCTGGCGCAAGCCGAGCTGTAACCGCCCACGACGTCGATTTGCATATAGGGCACGCGAGAAGGCATGTCCGGCCGGGCGACTTTGCGACCGGCGATCACGCTCTCCACGCTGCCAGTATTGCCGACTTTCCCGCGCGCCAGCACCCATTCGGGAAGCACCACATGTTGCACGGGACTGCCACTCGTGGCCTGGCCGAAGAAGAGTTCGCCATCGCTCGTGATATCCATTCCGAATGCGTTTCCGCCTTTCGATCCGACTTGCTCAATCGCCGAGCCGTCGGGTTTGAAGCGGAAGATTCCCGAGCTGACCTTTGCCTTCACCGACGGGTTCACGACGGACACCGCATCTGCGCCGCTGCCCGTGTTCGCATAGATCCAGCCATCCGGCGCGACCATGAAGTGGTTGGCGACGAAGTGCGTGTCGCCCGGGGTGAAGCCAGTGTAGAGGCGCTCGATTTTCTTTTGTGGTCCGTCGCCGTGAATGTAGACGATGTCTGGTTGGTGCACGGCGATCACGCCATCTCGCCACAGGCAGAAGCCCGTGATCAATTCTAGCCCCTCGTAGTAGACGGACTTCTTATCCATCACGCCGTCGCCGTTGGTATCTTCGAGGATACTGATGCGATCCGTCGCAGGACGATCGTACTGGCCCGGCTTGAGCACGCCGGTCTCCTTCCATGGGACGTCGGATAAGGGCCGCCGACCATTTGGATATTCAGGACTTTCGGCAACCCACAGCCGGCCGCGCCCATCCCACTGCATCGCGATCGCTTTATTGATCAACGGTTCGCTGGCGATTGCCTTGGCGGTGAAGCCGGGATGCAAATCGAACGACTGCGCAGTGTCGGCAGCAGTGCGAGGTCCGCCTTTTGGATAACGCAACGTGGCGAGATCGGCAGGTGTGGAAAGTTCATCAAGGTTTTCGCGCTTAGCCGCCCACGCGATGCCTCGTCGAATGAAGGTTTGGATACTCGAATGCTTCAGCGCTTCGGGTCCGGCCTGCAAAAGCACGAAAGCGCGGTGTTTGTCGGCTCCTTCATAAGTCCACATCTGCGGTTGGAGGTCGTAGACGTTGGCGCGATCCAGTTTCTCCGGCGCCCGGTCGTCCCGTCGCTTTGAGGTGACTTTTGGGGTGAAAGCCGACGCGAGCACCCGCGCAGATTCGTCGATATCGAGGTCGTAAGCCGTTTCGTCCGCGACGTCGAAAGGCGACGCATCCCGAGTGATCGGGTCCGCATCGGTGAGGGGATAGAGCATCATGAGGCTCGAGAAGCGACGGCTGCTATCCGTGGCGGCGCCGCCCGCGAGTGGCTTTAGCCAGCTCCCAGAGTTCACCGCAGCACCGAGCACTACAAGTCCGCCACCCCGTTGCGTGAATCGTTCGATTGGCTGACGCGAGTTGGGATCCGCCTGCTTCCATTCGTTGCTGGCCAGGACGACGACGTCCGCTTGCTGGAGATCGGCATCGGTTGGGATCGACGCCGCGACGACTGCAGCTCCCGCGGCGCCCAGGCTGTCTCCGAGGGATTGCGCGTCTCCGGAGAGAACGATGCGAATCGGCGCGGGCAGGGCACTGCCGGCGAAAAGCGAAAGAAGGAGTGTTAGACGAAGGACTTTCATGCGCGCAGGGATGAGTGCGATCCGAGCCATGTACTAGGCCCGCAACCATTGGCAGGAAACACCTTCGAATCTCCTGAATCCACCTGACATTCTGATTGCCCCGCGGGCAAAGCGCCGCGTCTGGACCATTGCCAGATTGCAAGTATCGGAAGCGTCGTTTGGATCTTTGCCTCGTGCGACCACCGGCCGCCTGCTTTGATCATTTTGTGATCTGATCCGGGAAACTTCTTTTGGCAATCGCCCGGGGGCGCGCGATTGCCAAAAGAAGTTTCCGGATTTCGCGACGTTCCACTTCCCTGGTCTCCGCCTCTCGCAATCTGGGAAGGCTTCGCCACTTCTTGGTTGCACCGCGCGGTGCTTCTCACACAATGGCGGCTCGCGAATTCACGGACAAATCCATGAACACCCCGCGGACATTGAACTGGAAGCCTCCCGTAGGTTTTTTGCGTCGGCTGCCGTGGCCGCGGCTCTTTGGGGTGGTGCTGATCTTGTTTGCTCTGCCTGGAGTCGATTCACTCCGAGGGGACGAAACACGCACTCCGCTCGCGCAGATTCCCGCGGCTCCGCGAGTGCGGAAAAACGAAGTGAAACTCTTCGTGACTGCGGCCAATGCGGCGCAGGCGATGAAGGCGCTCAATCTGGATGCGCATCCCTACACCCAGCAAACCGTCTGCTTCTTTGACACCATCGATCGCGCCTTGGAGGCTAGTAATCTGATCCTCCGCGCGCGGCAGAAAGGCGACGAGCCTGGCGAATCCACGGTGAAGCTCCGCATGGACGGCGACGCGATGAATTTAAGCGACGCGGAACGGCGTCTCAAGCCGGAGCAGGATTGGACCAGCGAAACCAAACTCTCGCTGTCGCGTTCGTTAGGCGATGACACATTGGCCACTGGATTGGTGGCGACGGTCGCCGCGGGACAGGGAGGGGTGGTGACGCTTTTCAACGAGGCGCAGCGAAGGCTGGTGAACGAGCGAATGAAGGACTTCCGCTGGGATAGCCTGAAGCGATACGGGCCGGTCGAAACCCGCGTGTGGCGTCAGCAATGGAAACTTCGTGGCTTTCCGGAAGAAGTGACGGTCGAACTCTGGAATCTCGAAAGGGATGGCCGGAGACAGGATGTGCTCGAAGTCTCCGCCACTGCCAAGGCGGACACCGAGGCCGAGGCTCATGAGATGGTCCGAAAGTTTTTTGCTGCCGCCAGGGCCGCAGGCTTCGGCGAATCCACGGGACTGACGAAGACCAAAATGGTGCTCGATTTCTTCCAGCCCGGACGATGAAGCGGAGAGGGTTTCAAGAGAACCTGGGTAACCCGCCTTTCGCGAGTGGTGCGAGGTCCTTCGCCTACGCGGCTCGCTCCTGGCGCTGCGCAACTACTCATGATGACACGCTTCCGTATGCCAGCACCGCTTTGTCGAAGCGGCGTAGCTGGCGCGTCGTTGGTATATCCTCTTAAATATTGCTGGAGCTTCCGCCGGTTGATCCTCGCAGGAAACAGAAGTATCTTTGGCCCTATGAAGGTGGAAATCTCACACGACCATCCTACGGAGGCCTGGCTCTCCATCAAACAGCAGATCGAGGCGATCCCGGAATTCTGCGACGATGTGACACTGCACGTATCCAAACCCATCTTCGCCGGCGATCGGTCATTTCGCTTCGTGGACCGAGGCGAGGTTTCCATTCCGACAAGCCACAGCCCTGATCCAGACCTCGAGCCAAATCGTTTCGTGGAGTGGGTTCACGATGAGTTCAAACTTAGGGAACTGAGAGCGCTTTGAGGTCGAATGCCGGATGGCCGAGCTTCGCGCATCCGATTTGGTGCCGGCGCCGGCCTTTCAGATGGTGAAACAGGGCGGATGATGGTTGCCGCCGTAGTCGTCCGCGGTGAGCGGTTCAATTCGGTGCTGTCGTCCAGCATGGAACGTTGAGTCTCGCACGAGACGCCGTCGGGATTTGCGAGGAATGGTATTGGCTCTCCCTATCACCCAAAGCGCAAGCCGAAGATCACGCCCGACGGGCACGAAGGCAGCCGGATGGTGCCATGCCGAGGAAAGTCAGGCTCAGATTGAGGACGAAGGCGGCGAGTAGGAGAAGTGAGGCGGTGTGGGGCAGGCCGTGGGCATGTAATCCTCGAGTAAAGGAAGGCAAAAACCAACCGAGGGTGACGACATTGCTGCCAAGCAGACTGGCAACCAGGAGCGCACGGGTACTCACTCGGCGAATCGAGTGAGCGATTAAGAATCCGCTCAACCACACCATAACGCAAAACGCGCCGATTTCCTTGCCATCCCAGCCCCAGAAGCGTCCCCACTCGCGGTGGGCCCAAAACATTCCAAGGATGACACCGACCAGGGTGCTGATGGTGGAGATAAGAGCAAAAGCAAAGGTCACGCGACCGAGCGAGGCGAGACGGCGCGGCGAAAAACCGGATCGCGCGCGCTGGACGACGAAGCAGGCGCCGAGCACGCCAAGGAGCAACGTGGTGGAGTAACCAATGGTTACGGTGAATGCGTGGACGGCAAGGAGCACGTCGGTACTGCCAGCGGAAAACAGGCGGGCTAGGAGAAGGGACAGGGCTACAATCAGTGCGATACCAAAGCCCGTGACGACTTTAAACGGCAGCCACTGCCCCATTTCAACTTTGCGGAATTCATTGGCGAGCTCTCCGCTATCGCCGAGGTCTGCCGCAGCACGCTGGCAGGCTTCTGCGACTGGCATGCCGGATCGCACGAGTTCTTCGATGCGCTCGCGGAGATGACTCTCCAATTCGTCCACGGTGTCCGGGCTAAGATGGGGTGCGGCCGACAAGGTCTGCCGCCACTGCGATATGAATGATTCGAGTTCAGGCATGGTGTGGATTCCAGAGTTGTTCGAGGACGGAGTTAACGAGATTCCATTGCTCGCGCTGTTGCCGGAGCGCTTTGCGACCCTGTGAGTTCAGGGAGTAATACTTTCGCTTTCTGCCGGTGTCGGAGTCTGACCAGCGGCTGGTAACGAGTTCCTGCTCCTCCAACCAATGCAGGACCGGGTAGAGCATGCCGTCGGTCCATTCGATCTTCCCATCCGAGAGTTCTCTCACGCGTTGGATGATCGCGTAGCCGTAGCTATCGCTTTCCTTGAGGATCGAGAGCACCAACGGTAATGAGGATGCCGCGACGAGTTCTTTTTCGAGCTTCATCAAAGTGTGATACCTTGCACTGCAAGGTATGAGATCACCGGCACGCGGAATGTTTAGGGAGAGTTTTTTCAGTATCAATTGGAGGGGTAGCCGCGAAGCTTGCTCGAAGAGAGGGTATTACTTTTGACGAACGCAGGATCGGCTCAGCGCTCCACTGTAGAAGGGCTCGGTGTGTGGCTCAAAGCCAGCCCCCCTTTCACGTGTCAAGACCCTGAAAGAAGCCAATGAGCTGAGCAGACGAAACTCCTTAACCGTCGGCTCTGCGAACTCGAGGAATACGTCTAAGCCCTCGTCGTTGTGCTTGGACCGCCGAGGTGCCGAGCCAGCGCAATCGTCAGGACCACCATTCTCGGGCAAATCGGACTTATTAGTTACCCCCACGGCTTGGGTGCCCTTTTGGAATACAGATGACGTTCGCCAATCTTGTCCCACCAGTATGGAGCGCCTCGTTAAACGCCTCCTGTTTGGCAAACTCGTAAAACCCCAAGATGCTCCGCCGCAGAACGAGAAGGGCATAGCCTTCTTTCTCGAGAAACTCCCGGTAGTTGGAGAGCACCACGCCCACTGCGCGCGCGGACTCCGGATTGAATTCCATGATAAGGACCGGCTTGTGTTGGGCAATGGTCTGGGTGGCGCCTTTAAGAACTTTGAATTCCGAACCCTCAGTGTCGATCTTGATGACACGCGGGATTAAGTTCGAACGACGCACGTAGTCGTCCAACGTTGTGGTGGTAATCTTTATGGGCGCGCATCCAGGATCGGCGAAAGTTTTCTCGATGGTGGAGTTCCACGAAACGACACCTTCCTGCACGTAGAACGGACATTCTCCGTTAATGTCACTTAAGGCGGCATCTTCAATTGTGACGTTAGTCACTCCATTCAGAGAAAGATGGTTTACGATGTGCCTTCTGGCATTCGGGTTCGGTTCAAAAGTAACCACCTTTCCGGTCGCCCCCGCAGCTTTGGCCGCAATCACGCTCATTAATCCGTGATGGCCGCCCACATCGTAAACAATGTCCCCATCGCGCACGAGGTGAAGAAGAGCTTGCAATACATCTTCTTGATACAAGCCTTCGAATAGCATGTGCCGTGTCAGGAGGTCCGGAAAACCGCTTGCTGACCAAGTGACGTTTATGCGGGGGCATGTGAAGGTGAAACCAAGTCGGCAGTTTTTGAATAGCAACGAGCGCCTGAGAAAGAAGCCCTTGATTTTCCTGTTGATAGGAATTGGTCGAATCCACCGCGAGGTGAGCTCGATTAACTTTGCAATTATCGGACTATCTTTTTGCATTCTAACTTTTGCTTGATGCGTTAATAGCGGGATCAATGCCTGCTTTCGCACGGGTGAGTGATTTGCTGAGCATTGAAGTAGGGCCGCGCAGTCCCTTTTCTGAGAGAGGACGTTGCAGCCCGGATGGAATTCGGACGGAGAACTTACAGCCCATTTTGATTTGGCCGTTACGACTCGGAGGTTCGCTTGAGGAACAGCGGGAGGCATTCAGGGAACGTAAGCCGGCTGCCTGGGATGTCGAGTAGCGGCTCGCACTTTTTCATTCGTCATTGCATAAACGTTCTCCTCCGTGCCGAGGCGCCTGCGGCGCGACAGCCGAAGCAATCCTCCGGCGTAAGATGCAATTACGCCCGTCGGGCGCGAAGGGCGGGTCGGACGGCGCCAGACCGAGGTGCGTGAGACCCGGATTGAAGACGATGACGATGAGGACGAGAAGCGGGTTGGTGAAGGGCAGGCCGCAGGCATGCAATCCGGGACGAGGACCGGCGCGAACCATCCTAGTTACAGACGTCTGGCTCTCGTACGGGGAAGCGCCTGAACAGCATCCTAACAGCAAGGCCGCCCACTGAAATCAGTGAGCGGCCTATTCACTCTGCCGAGTCGGCAAAACTGAACTATTACTGCACCAGGGGAAAAAGCTTCCCGGGAAGTTCGGAGATCTTCACGCGCTCCTGGCGGCCGTCGTCGCGGTAGCGCAGTGTTACGGTGTCCTTCAGTTCGTCGCCTTTTTCGCCGAGCGTTTCGAAATCGATCGTCACGCAGAACGGCGTTCCGGCTTCGTCCTGGCGCGCGTAGCGGCGGCCGATCGCTCCGGTTTCGTCGTAGAAGCAATTGAGGTAGCGTTTGAGCGATTCGTAAACTTCGCGCGCTTTCGCCACGAGATCCGGCTTATTCTTGAGCAGCGGGAAAACGCCCAACTTCACCGGTGCTACGCGCGGGTGAAAGCGGAGCACAGTCCGGCGCTCGACCTTGCCGTTCACGTCTGTCTTGTCCTCTTCGTGATACGCGGCAGCGAGGACTGCGAGCGCAAGACGATCGAGACCGGCAGAGGGTTCGATGACGTGCGGCACGTATTGGCCTTTGAATAGCTTCTCGCAAAACTCCTTCGCCGCGGCGCGGGCCTCAGCTTCCGGCTTTTGATTGAGAAGCGCGCGGGCTGCCCACTCATCGGATACCTCCGCAATAAATGCTGTCTTCGCCGCATCATCCATCTTGTTCGCGGCAGCGCGGAGTTCCTCATCGAACACTTCCTGCGTTTTTCCGCTGTGCTGTTGGTGCTGCGAGAGATCGAAGTTGCCGCGCGCGGCGATGCCTTCGAGCTCTTCGGTGCCAAACGGGAATTTGAAGAGGATGTCCACGCAGGCTCGCGCATAGTGCGCGAGTTCTTCCTGCGTTTGCCAGTGATAGGCGAGGACGTCGGCGCCGAGGCCGATGCCGGCGTAGTAGGCGGTGCGCTGGGCCACCCAGTAGCGGTGCCACATTTCCCAGCCCCAATTTGGCTGAGGTTTCGAAAGGTCCGCGCCTTCCGACCACTTCGCCACGGAGCCGTGCATGATCTTCACCGCCTCGTCAGGCAGGATGAAGAACTCGAGTTCCATCTGTTCAAACTCGCGCGAGCGGAAGGTGTAATTCCGAGGCGTCACTTCATTCCGGAATGCCTTTCCGATCTGGCAGATTCCGAACGGGACCTTCTGCCTCGAGCTATCGACCACGTTCTTGAACTGCGCGAAGATCGCCTGTGCCGTTTCAGGACGCAGGTAAGCGACGTTATCCTCCGTGGCCGTCGGGCCGACGAACGTGCGCAGCATGAGATTGAACGGCACCGCCTCGCGTAGCGCGCCGCCGGTTTCCGGATGGAAATCCACGCTGTTCTCGACGGGTTCAGTGGTCTCTTCGAGTAGCTGAATCTCCTCAATCTTTCCAGCCGCGCCCGGAGCCGCGCCAGCCGCGTAGTGCTGACGCGCCGCCTTGCGAATGCTGTCGACGTGTTCGCCCTTCTTTCCGAGGAGCGACATTGGCTTTTCCGACTTCCAGCCATTGCTGCCGGTTGCGCCAGTCCAACGGAATGCAGTTCCGGTTTGCGGCTCCACGTGATCGGCGCGCACGCGTTTGTTGGAAACGGTGCACTCGCGCATCAAGTCCGCGAATGTATCCACATGGCCCGACGCCTTCCAGATCGCAGGGTGCATGATGATCGTGGCGTCGAGTCCGACGACGTCTTCACGGTCGCGAGTCATCGCGCGCCACCAGGTTTCGCGCAGGTTGCGCTTCAGTTCTGCTCCAAGTGGGCCGTAATCCCAGAAGCCGTTGATACCGCCGTAGATTTCGGAGCTTTGGAAGATGATGCCGCGGCGTTTGCAGAGGCTTACGATCTTCTCCATCAACGGGGTCTCTTGGGTTTGACTCTGGCTCATAACTTGAAAAGGGCGGGGAACATGGGTGGATGCTCGAGAGCTGGCAAGGGCGAACGCGATAGCGTTTGCCCCAAAAATGCCGCGCCCTGCGAACCGAAATCCGCAGGGCGCCATGCAGGGTTGGAAAAGGAAGATTACTCCACGAGCTTCTGCGTTCCCTTCGGTCCCGCCGAAGCAAGCGCTGAGGCAGGAGCGACCGTCGGTTTCGCCGGAGCGGGCTGCACTGCCGACGCGGGGCGACGGCTGGGACCGGATCCCAACGCTCCAGGCGGTTTCGGCAGCGGTTTTGCAGCGCTGGGCGCTGCCGGCGACGGAGTTGCAGGCGCCGACGGGGACGCCACAGGCTTCACGCCGGGAGCGGAAGGCGGCGCCATCCTGGCGGCGGCCGGCACGGCTGTCGGTCTTGGCGCACTCGGGGGGAAAG
>JADMIO010607376.1_pt1 | contig 10160 bp, 9 predicted proteins | sample 8958161 | NCBI WGS metagenome assembly JADMIO01 (sample SAMN16585339, study PRJNA669376) | soil metagenome | isolation source: Crop rotation soil | place: USA: Cullars Rotation, Alabama | collected 2011
TAGGTGACGATGTAGTGCTTTTCCCACACGAAAAACCCGAGACAAAGAAACAGTTCATAGAAACATGGATGGGAGCCGATCTCCGTTTCGTTGTGGCCGACTACCTGGGCCGTGAGGCCAATAAAGTAGTGGGCGTAAAAATGCCTTACGATGTTGTATATATGGGTGTAGACCATGCCTATTTTAAGCCGGGCACTGCCGAAGAAATATTAAAGACAAAACAAGAATATAAAATACCAGCTGACAAACCCGTAATCCTCATCATAGGCACTGCCAGCAAACGCAAGGGATGGATAGAGTTGTTTGACGCACTCGCAGAAATAAAGAAAACGGGCTCAGATTTTTTTCTTGTTGGTGTACATACCGGCCCGCTTGAATTCGACCTATACGGCGAAGTGGAAAAACGGGGGCTGTCGCCTGTGTTTCTCGGTCTGAATGGTGTGCCCCCCGAATCACTGAACAGGATTTATAATGTGGCAGATATCTTCTGCCTGCCATCGCACTCAGAAGGTATGGCCAACGTCGTCATAGAAGCGATGTCCAGCGGCCTGCCTGTGATAACCACGGATGTGGGTGGGCACAATGAAATAGTGAATGAAGGGATGAATGGAGTGCTGATTCCTCCTTTCGATAGCAAAATACTTGCAGCAAAACTTCAGGAATTACTGGCCAACCCTGAATTGAGAAATAAGCTGGGAACAAGCGCACGCAAGTTCATAGTAAGCGACTGGGGCAACTTTGCACAAGCCTCAAAAAAATTGTATGAGAGGTTAATGTTCGTCACAACTTAAACTGTGCGAAAACACCTTAGCGCACTTAAAAATATATAATGAAAAGCTGCGCCTCTGCGCCTTTGCGAGAAACCTTTTTTGCAAACCCTCCACGAGAAACCTTTGTTGTATCTTTAGCAAAAACGAACCCAGGAGATTAAAAGAAGCTCTGTTAAACGAATCCGGTAAAATGAAGTCGCAGATAATACATAAGATCACGACCATCAAAAAAGTGGTGGCCAATAACCTTATCGACAATGGTATTTATGCCAAAAGCAGGCCAGGCAAGTTTACGATCGTGATGTACCATGGGGTGGATAGAAAGCAGGATACCCATTTTAATGAACGTTTTTTCAGTGTTGCCAATTTCGATAAGCAGATAGCGGGGTTTAAGAAACATTTCAATGTGCTCACTTACGATGATTTTCTTCACAACCGCTTCTCGAAGGATAAACCCAACATGCTTATTACATTCGACGACGGCTACGCAAACAATGTGAACTACGCCCTGCCCGTGTTGGATAAGCACAATGCACATGCGCTCTTCTTTGTCACTGGCGTAGGCACCATGAACAAAAAGATCCTTTGGGCCGATGCGCTGGATATCGTTACCACACGGGCAGACAAAAACAGTAAAGTGACAATGAATGGTGCAGAGTTCAGGTTCGATGGCACAAAATTTGCTTGCAAAGAGCTGAATATAGACCTAGCATCCTACGTTCAGGCGAGTAAGAAAACCGGCTATGTTGAAAAGGAAAATTTAGTGACGCAGCTATTGAGTATTTACGATTTCACTGCAGACAAAGACATGGATGACTACTGGCACCTGATGACAGACGACCAGATCCTGCGTGCATCTCAAAGCAAGAACATCACCATCGGCTCGCACGGTTTTTATCACAACAATCTCGGCTCCCTTGCCAATGATGATGCTGTGAACGAAGTACGACTATCTAAGAAATATCTTGAGAATATCATCCAGAAAGACGTGACCAGTATCGGCTTCCCCGATGGTTCGTATACCGAGCAACTCAATGACTCATTGAATGCCGAAGGATTTAAGAAGCAGTTTTTAGTAGACTACAGGTACGGAGATAATAACAAGCGCAACTATGCGCACGACAGGTACGGACTATATCCCAGCACAGGAAATAATCACAGGATACTGTACAAACTATTGAATCAATGAACATTTGCATATACACATCTGATCAGGCCTCTGTAGCGAGTTTGGTAAATATCAATTACCTCATTCAGCAGCGTCCCGATCATAATTACTCCTTCCTCACCATTGCCCGGCCACCTGTAAAACAGGGATTGGTAGCGCAGATGAAGAAGGTCTATGGTGAGCTGAGGTTTGATGATGGCAGGTACGATTTCCAACGAGATACAGAGGCTATAGATAAGAAAGTAATGGCCCATGTACATCCCGTGAACAGGAAGAACTTTCAGAATGGCCATGCAGATGATGTGAACGATGAAAAAAGCGTAAAATTTCTGCAGGAGATAAAGCCTGATCTCATTATACAGTCTGATGCAGGCATACTGAAGCAAAATATTTTCAGCCTCTCTAAGATAGCCACCATCAATGTGCACCACGGTTTTTCGCCGGAGGTGCGCGGCATCTTCTCCACATTCTGGTGCCTGTTTTATGGCATGAAGGATAAGATTGGCGTCACCTGCCACCTGATAGACGACCACCTCGATACCGGCGCAGTTGTTACCCAGGTAGCCCTTAATACACAGTCACAATCGTTCATAGATATTGAGGTGGAGAATTACCTGCTTGCCCGCAAAGTGCTGGTAGAAAGCGTGGATAAGCTTGCCCGCGGCGGCTGCAAAGTACGGACTGAGACCGATGTAAAATCATACTACTTCGGTATGGTAAACCCCTTCCTCTACTACGCCCTCAAAAAGCGCAACTTCGAGCCCCTCATGAAGATCTCTGACAAGACCTTTAAGCTGAAGGAGAAGAATTTTTTAGAGTGGTAATACTATTCTGAAAATCCTCTAATCCTGAGAATTCTGATTCAGACAGTATAGGCACAAAAAAAAAGAGACTGTAAACAGTCTCTTTTTTCAGATCGCTAAAACAATTATTTCTTTTTAGCGGCTGCCTTCTTAGGGCCAGCATTCTTTTTAGCTGCAGCCTTCTTAGGTGCTGCTGCTTTTTTTGGTGCTGCCTTTTTTGCAGGAGCAGCCTTTTTAGCGGGGGCAGCTTTCTTTGGTGCTGCCTTTTTCGCTGGTGCAGCCTTCTTAGGTGCTGCTTTTTTTGCAGGTGCTGCTTTCTTAGCAGGAGCTGCCTTCTTTGCTGTTGCCATAACTGTGAATTTAAGGGTTAAACAAAAACCTTTATATGGCAAAATCGCCGTGGGGGTTAGGCCTCGGCGATTGCTGTATTGACTGTCTTAACTGAAATCAGGGTCTTGGTACGTGTCTTGCGGAATTCTACTATACCATCTGCAAGGGCGAATATGGTAAAATCTTTACCAAGGCCCACATTATCACCCGGGTGATAAACCGTACCGCGCTGACGTACTATTATATTACCATTGATAGCTGGTTGGCCACCAAATATTTTTACTCCTAACCTTTTACTGCGTGAATCCCGGCCGTTCCGTACACTGCCTTCACCTTTTTTATGTGCCATTTCTTACTTTAAATTACTTATGTACTAAATGCTGTTGGCTAAATTACAAATAATAAATCAAATATTACGCAATTGCGTTGATCTTTATTTTTGTCAGGCTCTGGCGATGACCATTTTTCTTCTGGTAGCCTTTCCTGCGGTTCTTCTTGAAGATGATCACCTTGTCACCTTTCAGGTGGTCTACTATTTCAGCCTGAACTTTATTGCTGTTCTTGCCTACAGTAATGTTGCCTCCGTTGCTTACCATAAGCACATCAGAAAACTCAACCTTATCACCTGCATTCCCTTCGAGACGGTGCACGAACAACTGGTCATTCTGTTTAACTTTGAATTGTTGTCCTGCTATTGTTACTATTGCAAACATGGTACTCTAAAATATTTTTGCAAAGGTAATGTACTTTTTCATTACAACCAACAAAAAAATCACTATTATTTCATTTTTTTATTGTTACACATCTTCTTCGCGCTGAATTCTGTGCCAGTAATACCGGGCAATAATAATGGCATTAGTAGCCGGAAGTATCCAGAATACACGGTTCTGGAACCGCGGCACCACTGTTGAGAATGTTGCGGTCACAAAAGCATTCATCAGTAAAAATAAAAGGATCGCAGCATAAATAAATTGCAGTTCACGGGTAAAAACGTGCTTGTGAAACAATAACCACAAGCATGAAAGCACAAAAAACAAGTAGTAAATATAATTGTTGCCGGTAGCCGAGAGATCGCTGGCATATGTGCGTGAGTTAGTATACTCGTTTAGCTCGTCAGAAAAAAAAGTGCCTATGCGCTGCCAGGGAGATGACCACTTGCCCTGGAACGTAGTATGGTCCGGCGCCTGCACGTCGAACAGTTGGCGAAGGGTGGATGTTGCGCAATTACGGACATATAGCTTTGCATAGCGTGGGGTAGTGAGCACATCATGTATGATCTCGTCATATTCTGCCTTGCTGCTGTCCCAGCCGCCTGTCTTGTACAGCGGCCCTTGCTGGTCCCAGAGAAAATCCCACTGGTACATGGGTATCTGGTCTTTATAGTTGCAGAGCTTCAGGTTTTTCCTGCCGCAATTATCTTCGAGGTACTTTTTGAGCAGGCCGGTTTCTACGAGCTTGCCCATCATGAACACATGGCTGCCGCGCGAGTAGGTAAAGCCATAGCCGTTTACGGCATTCACCGTACACATTAGCGCCCAGCTCATCACCGACAGCAGCAGAAGAACCACGCTTCGCATCAGCATGGTCCTGTGCTTTTTTACCAGCGCCCATACGATAAGCAGCGATGAGAAAAGCGCAACAATGAGGAAGTGTGAATTATGAACAATGATCGAAAGGAAAACGATGAGTAAATAAACTACCAGCTGCCCGATGCCATGCCCTTTGTCGGCAAGGTAGAGGAGTATGCCCACCAACAATATGCCGGCAAACACATCGGGCATAAGGTAGCTGGCCACCCATGATACACAGGTGAACGAGACAATGGCAATAACAGTGAACAGGATGAACCTAGTTTGGGACTTTGGTGGTTCCGCTCCGCTCACCACCACGGTGGTATTGGAGTTTGGAGTTTGGAATTTGGAATTTTGTGGTTCGGCTCCGCTCACCAAGACAATGAATTTGACCAGTAGATAGGCCAGCAGCAGGCTTTGTGCAAAGAGCGCATACCAAAGCGATGACCACATGCTTGTATACCTTACGAACCAGCAGTAAAAAGGAGAGCGGTCGTTAGGTATTATATTAAGAATGCCCTTTTCGATATATGCCCCTGTGTCACTCTCAGCCAGCGCAAAGCCACTATACAATGCCACTACCATCAACGCAAGCGAGGTGAACAGGAGCAGCAATATGGAGGTTCTTTTCTTCACGTTGTTTTGAGTCTGCGCTGGAATTTAGTGTAGTAGTATCTGAGTATTACAATGGCATTTGCAGCAGGCAGCAGCCAGGCGACACGGTACTGGAACCTATAAGTAACAGCAGACAATGATGCCGTAACAAACGCATTCACCAGCAGGAACAGCAGGATGTAGGAGTATACAAGCATAATATCCTTATTCATTATCCGCCGATAATAGAGCAGCATCCATAGCGATGAACAGATAAGGAAGAGGTAGTACACAAAATTGGAGGAACTCCCGCTCAGCGCATCATTGTTTTGCAACGATGTGCCGTATGAAGGCAGTTCATCAGCAAAGTATTTCTTTGTCTTGCTCCAGGTCTCGGAGTTAGGGCCCTGTGGGCTTGGTTTATCCGGTGCCTGTATCTGCACCAGTTGTTTCAATGTCCCCGTCACTGATTTTTGAGCAAACATGCCCAGGTACTTCGGAGTACTGAAGACATCGCGCACTATGGTGGAGTATTCTACATAGTTACTGTCCCAGCCCCCCATCCGGTATACAGGTCCTTCACCTGAGGTGAGAAACTCAGTGATGTTGCCGGGAATGTTGGCGCGGCAGTTGCATATGCGCAGCGGTTTCTTGCCGCAGTTGTCGTTAAGGTAAAGATCGAGTATGCCCGTTTCAGCCAGCTTGGCAGTAAGCATTATATCGCGTCCGCGTGAGAAAGTGAAACCGTGCTTTTTTATTGCATTCATGCTGCACATAGCACCCCAGGTCATAGCGCAGACTCCAAGGAGCATGGCGCTCTTGTTACGAAGCAGCGTTTGCTTTTTCAGAAGAGCAGATACAAGTAGTATCAGTGAGAACAATACGAGAATAGGGAAATGCGAATTGTGCATCAGCATTGCTACGAATACGAACAACAGGTAAATACCTTGTGCTGCGCGTTTGTTTTCCGAAATAAACAGAAGCGTTGCCAGCAGCAACACCGCGCCAAACATATACGGCATCAGGTAGTTCACCACCCACGATACGCAAGTGAAGGAAATGATGGTAATGACCGCGACGAGGTAGAAATTGAACTCATCGGTGCAAGCATCGGTGGAGGGTGAGCAGAACTTTCGGATCCGACCGATGAACTTAAGCAGCAGGTATGCCAGCATGCTGCATTGTACCATTATGGTGAACCAAAGAGAGCTGTGCAGGCTGCTGATACCCATGAACATACCGTAAAATGGGGTGCGCTCAGGTGTAAAGTGGGGGTAAATGGCCTGTTCTATATAAGCAGCGCTGTCGTTCTCCACCAGCGGGAAGCCGTTATAAAGCGCTACCACCATCAGTGAAACTGTGGTGATCAGAAAAAGCAATAAGAACTTTCCGCGACTCATCAGGCCAAAAAAGTTGCTGCGTAAGATAGTCAGATAAAACTACAATAATAAGCATGTAATTAGCATAAGCGTTCCTTAACTTTGGCCTCGACTAAGAATCCGGGGAATGAAGATCAAATCCTTTCTTGCGCGGCCGTATGCATCTATAGTGCATGCAAGGGTGCGCAAGGGTATGGCAACTGCGGTTGCAGACCAGCAGACCATATTACAGTACTTGCTTAAGAATGGCAGCCGCACGGCTTTCGGCAGGGACCATACACTGCAAGCGGTGAAAACCTATGAGGATTTTAAGCAAGCTGTTCCTATCCGCGACTACGAAGCATTCGTGCCCTATATAGACAGGATAAAAGCTGGTGAGCAAAGTGTTCTTTGGAAAGGCAGGCCTATATACTTTGCGAAAACATCGGGCACTACAAGTGGTGCGAAATACATACCTATTTCAAGTGATTCCATATCCAACCATATAGATACTGCGCGCGATGCACTGCTCTGCTATATGGCCGAAAGCGGCAATGCTGACTTTGCAAATGGTAAGATGATCTTTCTCTCAGGCTCCCCTGAACTTGAAAGGATAGGGGGGATACCTACAGGCAGGCTCAGTGGTATTGTGAACCACTACATTCCCCGCTACCTGCGCGGCAATCAACTGCCATCGTATGAGACCAACTGTATTGAAGACTGGGAGGCGAAACTGGACAAGATAGTGAATGAGACCATGAAGGAGAATATGACGCTGATAAGCGGCATACCCCCATGGATGCAGATGTACTTCGACTGGCTGAGCCAGCGCAATGAGGGTAAGAAGATAAAAGAACTGTTCCCCGAACTGCAGGTAATAGTGCACGGCGGTGTGAACTTTGAACCATACAAGGCCAAGTTGCTGGATAGCCTCGGTGATAAAGTGGATATGATAGAAACATTCCCCGCATCAGAGGGTTTCTTTGCTTTCCAGGATCTTGTGGAAAGTGAGGGTTTGCTGCTGAACACAAACTCGGGTATTTTCTTCGAGTTCGTACCTGCTGCAGAGATAGGCAATGAAAACCCTACAAGGTTATCGCTTGGCGATGTGAAGGCAGGAGAGAACTATGCGCTTATTGTAAGCACTAATGCGGGCTTATGGGCCTACAGCATAGGCGATACGGTGCGCTTTGTGAGCACAAGCCCATACAGGCTGGTAGTAACCGGCAGGATCAAACACTACATTTCTGCCTTTGGAGAGCATGTGATCGGCGAGGAGGTAGAGCATGCTTTACTGCGGGCATCAAAAGACTTTAACGTGCACATCACTGAATTCACCATTGCACCCGCCATACAGGTGACAAGTGGATTGCCGTATCACGAATGGTTCATTGAATTTGAAAATCCTCCGGCGGATATGGATGGATTTGCCTCCTTGGTAGATAGCTACCTGGCCGCGAAAAATATCTACTATAATGATCTCATCACAGGCAGCATATTGCAGACCCTGAAGATAAGGACGATGAAGAAGAATGCTTTCATAGAGTACATGAAATCTATAGGGCGCCTGGGAGGACAAAATAAAGTGCCCCGCCTGAGCAACGACCGTAAGATTGCCGATGCACTTGCGCCATGGATAGCTTAAGGAAGTTAAAGGTCAAAAGGGAAAAGCCAAAAGTTGTTGGGATAAATGCTCATTCGCCAATTCACTGAAGTTGGCAAGTAACTTACCTTCCTGGTTTCAACTTTTAACTTAATAATTAAACTCTGTGACCGTCTCGTCCTTGAGGATCTGGTCTATGAATTCGTGGTGAGACGTTTCTTTACCGGTCACTGTCCATTCTCCGGTGATAATATTGCCCTTTTTGCTGTGTGACCGGCTCTTTATTGTGAGATTATATTTCTTAATTACGTCTTCATATTTGTGCTCTTCGCTGTACTCGTAAGGATAAGTGATCTTGTATTCCCGCACCTGGTTGATCCGTTCAATATAACGGTCGAGGAACGAGAAAACGACGAGTATCAGCATTACCAGTGCGCAACCAATAATGGACACTGTAAAATAACCACAACCCACGCCCATGCCCAGTGCAGCAGACAACCATATTGATGCTGCAGTTGTTATGCCGTTTACCCGGCTGGTATTGCTGCGGAAAATAACCCCCGCACCCAGGAAGCCAATGCCCGTAACGATGTTCGAAGCGATCCGGTCGGCATTAGATGGGCTTCCGAGTACCTGTGAGAAAATAGTAAAGATGGTGGCGCCCAGGCTGATAAGTATGATCGTGCGAAAACCCGCCGATTTGCTCCTGATCTCCCGCTCAATCCCAATGATACTGCCCAGCACAACTGATAAAAGCAGCTTAACAATAATGGTATGAGGCAAATGCATGGAATAAAAGTAGAAATTCTTTTTTGTTTGGGGTCATCTACTCCGAATTCAGTTGCACGAGGTCTGGGGCTGTAATGTAGTTGCTGCGGTACCGGTAACGTATATTAGCATTGGTGACCACTTTAAAGCCTCTCATGTTGACGGGCGCCACAGGAAAGAAGAAGGCACGTATCTCAATGGTTTCGAACACCAGGTTCTCATTTCTCATTCTCAATCCTGCGCCCAGGCTGGTATACAATCCCGATTGCGTAAACAGTTTCTTCTGTGGCGTCACCAGGCTTAAGTCGCCCCAGGGGAATGGTGCGAACTGGAAGCCGAGCAGCTTGAACCGGAGGTAGAAAGTAGTCTCGAGTTGCAAGCTTAACCGCTTGGTGCCATAAGCGGAGTCGGAAAGATAGCCGCGCAAGCCGTAAAAATTGTCTATGCGAAGTGGCGCATAGGTAACCCTGTTGTGCAGGTAAGTAAAATTGAGGTTGACGTATTGCCTGATCTTGGTGCTGTTGATAAAAAATATGCGGCTGAATGCACTGGTACCAATAAGGAAACTCGCATCCTGCAAATGGTTTTTATAAAGGAAGCTGCCGCTCCGTAGGTATAGCTGAATGAAATCGCCATGATTACTGACGATATAGTCCGATGCGCTCACTCCGGCATACGGGCGCTGCAGGTTTAGCTGCTCGTGCCATCCTGCGGTTACGGCAATATTGTATCCGTAAGGAAGGTCTTCCGTGGTTCCGAAGCCGAGAATGTACTGTGTTTTGCAATAATCCTGCCTGAAGAATGTGAGCTGTGCAAGTACTGCGCGGGAGCTATTAAAAATAGGGTCAAAACGAGTGCCCGACGGCGTCTGAACTTGTTGTGGCAGTTGGGAAAAATTACGGTCATAATACCGGAGGGCCAGGAACCGCCTGTCGCGTATGCTGTTGTTAGTGGCAGTTAGTTGCTTTATGCCTATACTGTATCCTGCCCATCCGTCAAGCAAAGTATACTTGTATGGAAAAACAATTGAGTCCGGCACATGATAAGGGTTATACCCCTGGTTGGCGCTTAATGTAAGCCCCCCTGCAAATCTTGAGTATGGTGAAACAAGCTGGCGGTTAAGTGAAAAGAATTCTATTGACTCCTCCTCGTGCGTATACGGACTTATGTTCATCACACTATACCCCACAGTAGC
>JADMIO010983954.1_pt1 | contig 10160 bp, 10 predicted proteins | sample 8958161 | NCBI WGS metagenome assembly JADMIO01 (sample SAMN16585339, study PRJNA669376) | soil metagenome | isolation source: Crop rotation soil | place: USA: Cullars Rotation, Alabama | collected 2011
GCCGACCGCCTGCTGCGGGTCCGCCGCCGCGTCGAGCAGGTGCTCGACAAGGCGTGCGAGACCGACGCCGAGGCCTGCTACCAGGGCACGCTGGTCGCCGCCGATCCCGGCGCGGTCGCGTCGTGGTGGCTGCGCACCGACGCGCTGTGGACCAAGGCGTGCGACGCCGGCGATCGCGACGCGTGCATCGAGCTCGCGTCGGTGCTCGCGCCCGGCGAGGACGCGACGCCGCCGCCCCAGCTCGATCGCCACAAGGATCCATTCCGCGGCAAGAAGCTCTGGCAGCGCGCGTGCGAGCTCGATCCCAAGGACGAGGTCGCGTGCGCCGAGGGAAACCGACCATGAACCTCGTCCTCCATCAACCGCCCACGCGCCCGTGGGGCCTCCCCAACGTCAGCCCGTTCTGCTCGAAGCTCGAGACCTACCTGCGGATCGCGGAGGTGCCGTACACGATCGGCCCGCTGAAGATCTCGAACGCGCCCAAGGGCAAGGTGCCGTTCGTGTCGATCGACGGCGAGATGATGGGCGACTCGCAGCTGATCATCGAGGAGCTCGAGCGCCGCCTCGGCGACAAGGGCCTCGATCACGGCCTCGGCGATCGCGACCGCGCCACCGGCCGGGTCGTCCGCCGCACGCTCGACGAGGGCTTCTACTGGGTGATGGTCTACTCGCGGTGGATCCCCGACGACGCGTTCGCGGTGTTCAAGCCGAAGTTCAAGCTGATCCTGCCCGCCGCGCTGCGGCCGCTGGTCGGCGTCGTGCGTGGCCGGATCCGCAAGGGCCTGCGCGCCCAGGGCACCGGCCGGCACAGCCGCGAGGAGGTCACCGCGATCGGTCACGCCGACCTCGCGTCGTTCTCGCAGATCCTCGGCGATCGGCCGTTCCTCCTCGGCGACCGGCCGCGCTCGGTCGACGCCAGCCTGTTCGCGTTCGTCGACGCGGCGAGCGCGTTCCCCGCGTCGCCGTTCAAGGACACGATGCCGACGAACCTGACGGCGTACCGCGCGCGGATCCGCGACCGGTGGTACGCGGATCTCGCGGCCTCGGAATGACCGAGCAGCTCGCGACGCTGCTGGTGAGCTGCGCCGATCGCAAGGGCATCGTCGCGTCGCTCGCGCAGGCGCTGTACGGCCACGGCGCCAACATCCTCGACGCCGACCAGCACACCGACGCCGAGGCCGGGATGTTCTTCCAGCGGATCCGGTTCGCGGTCGAGCGTCGCGACGGGCTCGACGCCGCGATCGGCGAGGTCGCCGCGAAGTTCGACATGACGTGGCGGATCGCGTACGCCACGCACCGCGCGCGCCTCGCGATCTTCGTCTCGAAGTACGACCACTGCCTCTACGATCTGCTGCTGCGCCACCGCGCCGGCGAGCTGCCGTGCGACCTCGCGATGGTGATCTCGAACCACGCCGACCTCGCGCCGGTGGCCGCGCACTTCGACGTGCCGTTCCACCACGCGCCGATCACGAAGGACACGCGCGCGGCGGTCGAGGCCGAAACGCTGCGGCGCCTCGACGACGCCGGCGTCGAGCTGGTCGTGCTCGCGCGCTACATGCAGATCCTGTCGCCGGGGTTCGTCGCGGCGCGCGGGCCCGCCGGCATCATCAACATCCACCACTCGTTCCTGCCCGCGTTCGTCGGCGCGAGCCCGTACCACCAGGCGTACGAGCGCGGCGTGAAGCTGATCGGCGCCACCGCGCACTACGTCACCGACGAGCTCGACGAGGGCCCGATCATCGAGCAAGGCGTGGTGCGCTGCTCGCACCGCGACGCCGTCGGCGATCTGATCCGCAAGGGCCGCGATCTCGAGAAGGTCACGCTCGCCGCGGCGGTGCGCTGGCACCTCGAGCACCGCGTGCTGGTGTACGCGGGCAAGACCGTGGTGTTCGACTAGCGATGTACCGCTTCGTCTACTGGCTGATCCTCCAGCGCGTGCCGGCCGAATTCGCGCACCGCGCGCTGTTCGCGATGCTGCGGGCGACGATGGCGATCCCCGGCGTGCGCGCGCTGGCGCGGTGGTGGCTCGCGCCGCGGGATCCGGCGCTGCGGGTCCGCGCCCTCGGCCGCACGTTCCCCGGCCCGCTCGGCCTCGCCGCCGGGTTCGACAAGGACGCGCGCGGCGCCGACGCGTTGCTCGGCCTCGGGTTCGGCTCCGTCGAGGTCGGCACGATCACCGCGCACGCGCAGCCCGGCAACCCGAAGCCGCGGATGTTCCGGCTCACGCGGGATCGCGCGCTGATCAACCGGCTCGGCTTCAACAACCGCGGCGCCGCGGTCGCCGAGGCGCGGCTGCGCGCGCACCCGCCCGACGGCGTGGTCGGCATCAACATCGGCAAGACCAAGGTCGCCACCGACGAGATCGCGGACTACGAGGCGAGCGCGGCGCGGCTCGGCCGCCTCGCCGACTACTTCGTGGTCAACGTGTCGTCGCCGAACACGCCGGGCCTGCGCGACCTGCAGGCGGTCGACAAGCTGCGGCCGCTCTTGTCCGCGGTCCGGACGACGCTCGATCGCGCGTGCGAGGGCGGCCGGCGCGTCCCGCTGCTGGTGAAGATCGCGCCCGATCTCGCCGACGCCGACGTCGACGCGGTCGCCGACCTCGCGCTCGAGCTCGGCCTCGACGGCATCATCGCGACCAACACGACGATCTCGCGCGCCGGCCTGCAGACGCCGAACGTCGAGAGTTACGGCGCGGGCGGCCTGTCGGGCGCGCCCCTCGAGGCCCGCGCCCTCGCCGTGCTGAAGCGCCTGCGCGCCCGCGTCGGCGATCGCCTCGTGCTCGTCGCCGCCGGCGGCATCCACTCCGCCGACGCCGCGTGGGATCGCATCCGCGCCGGCGCGACGCTGCTCCAGGCCTACACCGGCTTCATCTACGGCGGCCCGCTGTGGCCGCGCTCGCTCCAGCGCGCCCTCGCGAAGCGCGCCCGCGCCGAGGGCTTCGCCCGCGTGCAGGACGCGGTGGGGACGGCTTAGCTCAGCAGCCGAGCGGATCGTCGACGCAGTCCTTCGACAGGACCTTCGGCGCGCCGCCGCTGTTCGGCTGCTTCGCGAGCTCGAGCTCCTTCGCGCGCTCCTGCGCCTTCACGAGCTCCGCCTCGAGCTGCGCCCGCGCGGCGGCGTCGTCCTGCATCGCTCGGAGCTCGGCCTGCAGCGCGTCGATCTCGGCCGCGAGCCTCGCCTGCTCGGCCTCGAGCCGCGCCTTCTGCGCGGCGGCCAGCTCGGCCTCGTGCACGGCGCGCAGCTGGTCGACGGCACGATCCTTCGTGTGCTCGACCGAGTCGCGGTCTCGCCGGTCGTCTTCACAACCGGCGAGCCCGAGCAGCAACAGCAGCGCGATGATCCGCATCGCGGGGGACGCTACACCCGCTAGTCGGCGAACTCCACGCCGGCGGCGCTGGCGCGCTTGATCGTGTCGGTGAGGTCGTCGATCGCGAACTCCTGGAGGTCGAGGTTGGGGATCTCCAGCGCCTGCGCGGTGAACGTCAGCGGGCCGTCGGCCAGCTCGACGATGTCCGGGCGCCGGACCTCGAGGGTGTCGTCGAGGATCACGGCGCTCCACACGCCCACGTCGTCGGCGTCCGCGACGCCGACGATCTGGATGCTCGCGCCCTCGACCGCCTCGAACGTGAAGTCGGTGCCGTCGGTCGACAGCTCGCCCGGCAGCGGCAGCAGCGTGCCGAGGGTGGCGCCGTCGAGCGTGTCGAGGCCGCGGTTGATCCGGTACGACGCCGCGTCGGCGTCGGCGTCCGGATCCGCGACCGTGTCGTTGTTGGCGACGCCGATCAGCTCGTAGCTCGCGCCGTCGAACAGCGACGCCTTCGGGACGGGCGCGATGAACCCGCCGGTGAGCGGCAGCTGGAGCCGGCCTTCCGCGCCGAGGTCGAGGCGCGCGAGCGCGTTGACCGTGTCGGTCCCCGACGGCGCGCTCGGCAGCGTCACGTCCGGCGTCTCGAGGTCGTCGCGGTCGACGATCTCGAGCGTCAGCCCGCTCTGGTCGTCGCCGTCGTCGACGTCGACCCCGCTCAGGAACGCGAAGTCGGTGAACACGATCGTCGGATCGCCGCCGCCGGCGTCCGGCGTGGCGTGCCCGATCAGCGCGTACACCACCTGCTCGCCGGTGCGCGTGAGCAGCGACCAGCTGCACGGCGTGTCCGCGCCGCCCGCCTTGAAGCAGAGGTTGCCGTCGCCCTGCGGCTGCTCGATCTCGTTGGCCGGATCCTCGTCGAGATTGGTGGCCGAGTAGCCTACGAACGCGACCAGGAAGTCGCCGGTCGGCGGCTCCATCGTCGCCCAGCCGTCGATCGTCCCCGTCAGCGTCGCGCTCGGCACGTCCGGCTCGCCCGGATCCGCGAGCGACAGCGGCACCGTGACGTTCGCGCCATCGGCGCCGAACCACGTCGCCGCGGTGTAGTCGTCCGCGATCACCGTGATCGTCTGCGGCCCGCTCACGCCGCCCATCACGAACAGTCCGTCCGCGTCGGTCTCGCCGCTCGCGTCGCCCACGTGCACCTCCGCGCCCTCGATCGGCTCGTCGGTATCGTCGTCGATGACGTAGACGTTGACCTCACCGTCGATGCCGGGGTCTCCGATGCCGCCGCCCGGGATCACCCGCGGCTCGACATCGTTGCCACCCCCACATCCGACGACCGCTGACGCGAACAACAACGCACTGCAGGCACGACTAAGCATGTAGGACCTCCGGGGGAGGTCCTTTCCACGCCCCGTGCCAGGGCAAGTCCGCGAGATGCCTGGTGGCGGATTCCGACAGCGTCGGGAAGCGCGACGGTCAGGTACGGAGCTTCGCGGTCGGCAGGCTGAGTCTTGCCGCCGACGCACGGAGCCAGGCGAGCTCGCGATCTGGTTCCTTGCAGCCCACCTCGTGTCTGCCGACACACAGGACATCGTCCTGCGCGAGGTCGGTGTGCAGCTGGTGGATCGAGAGCGCGGTCCACCGGATCGGCATGCACAACCAGTACGTGCTCCGCCGGACCGTCGCGGCGTCGGACCGCGTGACTCGCAGCCGCGTGCTCCAGCACGAGCCGACGAGCAACACGAGCCACCACTGCCAATGCAGCACGGCCATGTAGGCGTATGCAGAGATCGTGAGGATGATGAGAAACGCCGTCGGCTCGAAGAACCAGAGCTCGGCGCGCCGGTCGGTCCGGAACGAGAACAGCTTCATGATCGGGCCTTCGCCACGGCGGTCCGATGCTGCAAGACAGCGCCGAGCTCCTTGAGCGCGCTGTATCCGAGGTTCGTCGTCCACAGCGCCTTTTCGACCCGGTGAAATGACAGCCAGAGAATGCCCCGATCCTCGCTGAAGCGGGCGTTCAGGTTCGCAAGACGCACGCGTTCCACTTTGCGAGACCACAGCGATGCAGACAGCTCCACGAACTCGTCGGTCACCAAGACGCGTCGCTCGGCTCGCCCGCGAAGGAGCCACGCGCGCGGAAGCGTCGAAGTCATTCGGCATGCTTCCAGCGCGTCGTGCGCTTGCGAAGGGTCGCGACGAGGTGACAGGTCTGAGACCGGCCGAGACATGCGCCACCTGTCGACACGTCGAAGTCTCGCGCAACGCCGTCGACTTCCCGGATCTCGAGACGCGAGTTGCCACCCCACAACGAGAACTCGACGCTCTCGAGAGGAAACTCGATGACGGCGCGGGACCAAGCAGAGCGAGGCAGGATCACACGCGAGCTCGTGACAAGAATCGTTTGTCTCAGGAACGCCGCCTTGATCACCGCGACGACGACCACGAGGCCAAGCCCGGTCGCGGTCACTTCGAGCAACATGCGCATCCCGAACGAGACCGTGCCTGGCCACATCCGCAGCACGGCCAGGAGCGCGACCGACGCAAGCAACACTACCCAGGAGAACGCGCGGGGACGGAGTGAGTAGGAGACATCCCCCTCGGGGACCTCGATCGCTTCGATGTCGCGATTGAGCCTGCTTGCTTCACGGACGTCTCGCGCCTCCGAGCGCGCCGACCATCGGTCCAGGCCCCAGAACGCCACGCCGATCATCGCCAGCACGCTGACGACCGCGAACGCCATCGACGCGCCGACGAGCGCGGCCGTGATGGCCAGGACGACGGCGACGCCGAGCGCCTGCATGAGCCTGAGGCGTTCCCGACGATGACCGACGCGGGCCTCGGGGAGCTTCCGGTCGGATGGAGGCGTCGCCATCAGGACCATTCTCCGCGGTCGCAGTCGTTGTCGAGAGGCCTGCAGAGATCGTCCGGCTCGGACCGGGCCTTCCGCTCGGGCTCGGCGGCCGGTTCCTCGGGAGCCAGCATGCCATCGAACATGCCGAGGTTGATCGCCGTAAGCAGGTCTCCCATCTGGTCTCGTCGGTCGAGGATATCGAGGCGCATCTTCTGCAACGCTCCCAGCTCGGTGCGATCGCTCGCGTGCACGATCGCCTCCCCGACCTTCGCCAGCTCGGCTTCGGTCGCGTAGATCGCATCGCACAGCTGCTCGGCGGCGGAGTATCCCGCGGGATGGTCCTTGCCATGGACGCCGGCGAATCCCCCAGCCGCCGCGTAAGACGTACCCATGCCACCGGACCCCAACGCGGCGCCGGATCCGATCAGATCGACCAAGCCCCGACCGGTATAGGAACCGAGCGCGGATCCCAGCATCGAACCGATCACCGACGTGATGAGCACGACGCCGGTCCCTGCCGGAATCAACGACGTCAAGAAGATCACTCCAGCTTCGCCACCAACGAGGCCACCGAGGGCACCGGAAAACTCGCCGGCCGCCGCGTGCCAGTTCCTCGCTTCGAGGTCGTTGTAGATGTCCCAGATGGCATCGGCTGCTGCCACCACACCGAGCACGTTGAGCACGGGACCGCCGTACTTCGCCGCTCGGGTGAACCAAGGGTTCGACTTTCCCGCGCTCTGGATGATCGACCGCGATACGGCCGGGCTCTCGCCCAGATCGCGAAGCGCGGCGTCCATGACGTTCTCGCCGGCGTCGAGCGCGGCGGAATATTTCGCCCAGAGCTCCGAATCTGCGTCGAGAAGGGCGCGAGTCGCCTCCGTCGCCGCTAGATCGGTCGGCCTACGAGGTTTGGCTCCGTACGCCTCCAGGTTGTCGCGGACCTTCTTCCTCGTCATCTCCGCGAGGGATTTGCCCTGCTTCTTGATCTTCTTCGAGACGTGCTTCCCGGCTGGCGAGAGCCGCTCTCGTGACTTATCCAGGATCGCGTTGCGGCCGTCTACGGCCTGCGCTCTCGCCTCGAGGTGATCGACCTTCCCCGACGCAACATCCGCGGCGAGTTGCTCAGCGAGCTGCCGTGCAGGCTTCACATAGTCATCCACGCGGATGCGCGCGTTCCTCGCTCCCACCATCGCGCCGAGTCCACCGTTCAGATGGTCGGGGTCGGTCAAGTAGTCCACGGCCTTCTGCCACGGGGCGCGACCGAAAGCCTCCTGCTCCACGACGGTTTCGGGATCGCGTACTTCGTCGGCGCCATCAGCCTGACTTCCTGCGACGTTCACGCTGCCGGGCAGGAGGGTCGACGCCGCGCCGACGTACAGCTGAACGTGCGCCGCGAACTCGTCGATGCTGTCCGGACCGACGACCCACTCGTGTTGCCCGCGCTCGCGGTGGAAGGCGAGGTAGTAGACGAGCTCGTCGCCGTCGAGCTGCGGATCGAGCCGGTAGGGGCCGGCTTCACCGGGCCCGACGGTGTCGGGCGAGGCTGAAGCGGAGGTCAACCCGCGCAGCTTGTCCTTCACGCGCAGGTACAGGTCGATCCCGACGAACGCGTGCGCGGCGTGCGCCGCGTCGACCGCGCATGCGTCGTCACGCACCGGCGTGGGCCGCGCGTCGATCCAGCGCAGCGCTTCTTCGGTGTCGAGCGTCTGGTTCCACTGCTGCTCCTGGGCGATCGCCAGCTCCAGCGGATCGCCGTCCTCGTCCCCGCTCGATGAGGCGGTCGACGGTGCGAGCGCGAGGGCCTGGTCGACCTCGACGCGTGAGGCGGCGAGCTGTGCGTCGAGCGCGTCGAGCTGGAACAGGAGCAAGGTGCGCGCGGGCTCCTCGAAGATCTGCAATGCGTGTGCGCGGGCGACCTTCGCCTCGGACTCGGCCCGCGCCTGCGCCGTCTCGATCTGACCGCTCGCGCCTTGCGCGTCCTGGAACGCGCGACCCGAGATCGCGGTCCGCAAGGCGGGCAGATGTGCGTCACGCAGCATCTCGAGCTGCCGTCGGGTCGTCGCGAGCGCCTCGGCGGCCAGCGCTTGGTGATCCCGCTCGGGCGTCACCACGATCGCCGCCGCTGCACTCAACGCGCCGCCGGCGGCGCGCGCTTCGAGGACGGTCTGGCCGGGAGCCTTCGCGACGACCGTCGCGGTCCACTCACGCCCGTGCCGGCGAACGTGGGGTTGCATGACCTCGATGCGATGCTCGGCAGGCGTCTCGAACTTCGGATTCACCTCCCAGTCCTCAGCCGCGCTGGTCGCGACGAAGGTCTGCTCGAAGCTCCCGCCGACGACGAGCGACGTCTTCGATGGTGACGCGTGGATCGTCGGAGGCTGCGCTTCAGGCTTCGCCTTGTGCTGCACCGCGCGCCCGCCCTCCCCTGACGCCGTCGGGCCGAGCAGCTGCTCCGCCGACTCGCCGCGCACGACACGCTCGGCGACCGCGTCGGCCTGCAGCTCGTAGACGTCGCCGGCGGCGCCGACGCCGCCGAGGAGCGAGACGCCCGCCCGCTGCTGGACGACGTGCGCGGCTTCGTGTGCGGCGACGAACAGGCTCGGCTGCTCGGCGAACGCGACGTGGTTGCCGGTCGCGTACGCCTCGGCGCCGATCGCCGCGGCGGCCTCGGCCGCGCCGTGTCCCACGTGGGACTGGATGCCGGTCACGTCGTGCGCGCCGAACGAATGCTGGATCGCGTCGAGGTGCGGCAGCGGCGCGCCCGAGCCTGCGACGCCGGCCTGCGCGTGCGCGTGCACGTCCTCGGGGACGTCCGGCGTCGTCGCGCGACGCTGCACCGGCGCGGGGGATGGGTCGAGGAACGGCGCGGCGAGCTCACGCGCCGCTGCGACCTCGGTCTCGACGTCGGCGAGCGCGCGGCCGGCGTCATCTCCCGCCTCATTCGCGAGATCTCGAGCTCGCGCGAGGCCGAGGTGGAGCTGCATCGCGGCCCACCGGAGCTTGCTCGCGACGCCGTCGGCGTTCCGGTCGGCTTGCAACGCCGGCACGAACCGCTCGCGGATCCCGCCTGCGTGGGCCCGCAGATGCGTCACCTCGGTCTGGAACCGCTCCTGCGGCGTCCTCGGCCGCGAACGCGCCAGGCTCTGCTTGCCCGGTGCGCGCAGGCTCTCCGGCGGTGACTCCGCGTCCTCGTACGCCAGCTCGACCTGCGCCCCGCGGCTGTTCATGACCGACTGCCTCGGTCACGCCGTCCCGTGGTTGCGCACTTTCTTCGTCACCCGAGCCGGGTGAACGCCGCGCTAACCGCCTGGGATCGCTACATCAGGATCTTCGCAACCGCGGCAGGGCCCGGTCGAAGCGTTGTGCATGAGCCCAGCCCCTCTCTATGATCGACGCCCTATGCCTCGCCTCTGGTGGTCGGTCGGGATCGCGTTCCTCGGCGCGTGCGCCTTCAAGACACCCGCGGACGTCGAGTTCGACGCCGATCCGCGAGATGCCGAGCCCGTCGACGCGACACCTCCAGATGCAGCGCCATGCGCACCTGACACGATCGTCTGCGACGACGATTCCGGTGTCTACACCGACTGTGGCAGTGACGGCCTCGCCGAGACCCTGATCCAGTGTCCCCTCGGATGCGCGAGCGCAGCCGAGAAGTGTCTCGACGTCGACCCGAGCAACGCACTCGCCCAGTACCTCGACCAGACGAGCGTCACGCTCGACATCTCGCTCACAGGGAACTGCACGATCGACACGTCGGTGGGCTCGGTGGGCTGCGACGGCAACCAGCTCCAGGTCGCGACTGCACTCGCGAGTGGGATGAGAGTGTTGCTCTTCAACTCGCTCGATCTTTCCAGCACAGTGGGATCCGAAGCTTGGAATTCACGTGACTTGAAGTCGCGGCCGCACTGACCCTATAGTGAGTCGTATTAATTTAAATCATACCAACATGGTCAAATAAAACGAAAGGCTCAGTCGAAAGACTGGGCCTTTCGT
>JADMIO011127056.1_pt1 | contig 10160 bp, 1 predicted proteins | sample 8958161 | NCBI WGS metagenome assembly JADMIO01 (sample SAMN16585339, study PRJNA669376) | soil metagenome | isolation source: Crop rotation soil | place: USA: Cullars Rotation, Alabama | collected 2011
GGGCGGTGTGGCTCCCTATACGTTCGCCGTTTCTCCCGCGCTGCCCACCGGCCTCGTGTTGAGCCCGACGAACGGTAGCATCTCAGGCACAGCCGCCGCGCAAGTCTCGACTACGACCGCGACGTTCACGGTCACGGTCACCGACTCGGCCGCGGGCGCAGCCACGTCGAGCGCTACCTTCAGCCTTACAGTAAACCCCGCGCTTGCGACGACTCAGGTGGTCGCGACGAAAGTTCTAAGTGTTGGAGCGACACCAGCGACATTTACGCCGGTCACCGCATCCGCCGGCACGCCTGCCTACACGTTCGCGATCGCGCCGAATCTTCCCGCTGGCCTTTCCTTCGCCGCGAGCACCGGAGAAATTTCCGGCTCACCGACTGCGCCACTGGCTGCGACGACCTTCACCGTCACCGCGACCGATAGCGTGAACGCGACCAGCAGCAAAACGGTCAGTTTGACGGTGAATGCAGCGCCCACCGCGAACGCGGCGCAAGCGGTCACCACCAAAGCACTCACCGCGGGCACCGCGGCCGTCGCATTCACGCCGCTCGTGGTTAATGGTGGCACGGCTCCGTTTACATATGCGCTAAGCGGTTCCAGCCCGGCATTGCCGACGGGGCTCAATCTGAATCTCAACACCGGTCAAATCACTGGCACGCCTTCTGTCGCGACTGCTTCCGCGGTCTATACGATTGTGGCGACTGATAGTGTCGGTGCCAAGGTGAGCCAAGGGCTGACTTTGGTCATCAACGCGGCCCCGGTCGCTACGCAGGCCATTCCGAGCAAAACACTCACGGTAAATTCCGCTGCGACGGCGTTCCGTCCCATTTTCCCCACCGGCGGCACGGCTCCCTATACGTTTGCGGTTTCGCCTGCGCTGCCCACGGGTTTGACGCTCAATACGTCGACCGGAAATATCTCGGGCACGCCGACTGCGACGCTGACTTCGACGCCTTACACGATCACCGTCACGGACAGCGTTGGTGCGACCGCGTCGAACACTTTCGCGCTCATCGTCAATCCCGCGATCTCTGCGACGCAAGCTGTCGCGACCAAGGTGCTGACCGCGACGAAGGCGGCGGTAGCCTTCACGCCGGTCACGGCGTCGGGCGGAGCGCCGGGTTACAAATTTGCCATCAGTCCTGCGCTGCCATCGGCGCTGAGCCTCAATACTTCCACGGGCGAGATCAGCGGCACGTCGTTCGTGGTATTTTCGGCCACGACCTTTACGGTTACGGCAACCGACACTTCAGGTGCGACTGCCAGTGCGACCTTCAGTCTCACGGTCAATGCTCCGCTGGCGTCGACCCAGGCAATCGCGAGCAAGGTGCTCACGGCGAATGCTGCCGCGACCGCGTTCACTCCCGTGACGATCACGGGCGGCACCAGTCCGTTTACCTACGCCATTTCGCCGTCATTGCCGAATAATCTGTCGCTGGCTTCCGCCACGGGGGTGATCACCGGCACGCCCACGAGCGCGTCGTCCGCGACGAACTACACGATTACGGTGACGGATGGAGTAGGTGCGACTACCTCGAATACGTTCAGCCTCACGGTAAATCCGGTGGTGGTTGCCACGCAGGCTGTCGCGAGCCGGACCTTGTCCGTCGGTGCCGCGGTGCCCGCGTTCACTCCCGTAACGGCGAGCGGCGGCACCACGCCCTATACCTATTCCGTCACGACGCTGCCCACGGGGCTTTCCTTAAATGCGTCTACCGGCGCAGTTTCGGGCACCCCGACTGCGACGGCGACGGCGGCCAATTATATCGTGACCATCACGGACGCTGCCGGAGGAACGGCGAGCCAGGCTTTCAACCTTGCCGTAAACCCGGTGATTAGCACGCAGGGCCCCGTTCCCACCAAGGTGCTCACTGCCGGAAAGGCCGCGGTCGCCTTTACGCCTGTGACTGCGACAGGTGGCACCACGCCCTACGCCTTTACAGTCGCTCCGGCATTGCCCGGCGGCCTGACGCTGAATGTGACGAACGGCGAAATTACCGGCACGCCGCTCGCGTCCTTGGCGGCTACGACATTTACGGTTACGGTCACCGATGCGGCGGGCGCCACGGCTATCCGCACGTTTACTCTCACGGTCAACGGCTCGGTTGTCGCAACTCCGACATTAGCGAGCAAGGTTCTGAGTGCAGGCACTGCAGCCACGTCGTTTACTCCGGTCACCGGTTCGGGCGGCACGACGCCCTACACCTTCACGATTTCGCCGGCGCTCCCGAACGGACTCACACTGAATGGGACCTCGGGCGCCATTACTGGCACATCATCCAGCGCTTCTGCGGCGACGACCTACACCGTAACGGTTACCGACAGTCTCCTGGCGGCAGCCAATGCCTCATTCGGATTGACGGTTAATGCGGCGCTGACCGCCGACGCGGGGACGGTTTCGAGCAAAACGCTTACCGCGAATTCGCTCGCCGCGCCGTTTACTCCGCTTCCGTTGACAGGTGGCACGCCGCCTTATGTCTGGTCGGTCGCAACGAATCTGCCGACGGGTCTGTCGCTTAATACCGCGACGGGTGCGATTTCGGGCACTCCGGCCTCTTTGTTGGCGGCAACCAACTTCACCATTACGGGTGCGGACAGCGTCGGCGCGCAGGTCACGCAGACTCTCAGTTTGACGATCAACGGCGCGCTCGCGACGACCCAAGCGGTGCCGACGACGACGCTCACGGTCGGCGGTGCGGCCGCTAATTTCACGCCGGTGACGGCGACGGGTGGCACCACGCCTTACACCTTCGCGGTTTCACCTGCATTGCCGACGGGCTTGACGCTGAACTCTTCGACTGGAGCGATTACGGGTCCTCAGGGCGTCGCCCTTTCCGCGACGACGTTCACAATGCAAGTCAGCGATGCGGCTGGCGCCACGAGCAGCAAAACATTCTCTCTCGCGATTAGCGGTCCCTTGAGCGCCACGCAGGCGATCGCCGCAAAGGCCCTCACCACCAATACCGCCGCAGTTGCCTTTGCACCGGTAGTCGGCGCGGGTGGAACGGCTCCTTATACGTATGCAATCAACCCCGCGTTGACCGGCACCGGGCTCGCGATGAGCACGACGACGGGAAGTATCACGGGCACTCCGACGGCTCCGCTGTCCGCGACGACTTACACCGTAACTGTGACGGACAGCGCGACCGCCACCGCGAACAATACGTTCAGTTTGACGGTGAATTCGGCGCTGACCACGACGCAGGCGATCGGTAGCAAGGCTCTCTCGAGCGGCGCTTCCGCTAATCCTTTTGCGCCGGTCACGGCCGCGAATGGAACGCCGCCGTATACGTTTGCGATTTCCCCAAACCTGCCCGGCGCCCTTGTTCTCGACCCGATCACGGGCTTGATCGGCGGCACGCCAAACGCGCCGCTGGCTGCAACCACGTTTACGATCACGGCGACCGATAGCGCAGGTGCGACGAGCAACAAGACCTTCAGTCTCACCGTGAATGGCGCACCGACGCCGGTCGCTGGCCAAACCATCTCAGCCAAAGCGCTGACCGCTGGGATTGCGGCGACCTCGTTCACGCCGTTGCCGCTTACCGGCGGAACGTCACCCTTCATTTATTCCGTCAGCCCCGCGCTTCCGTCTGGCCTCAATCTGAACTCGGCCACGGGAGCCATCACCGGAACGGCCGCTGCTGCCGCCGCGCCTACGCTTTATACCATCACCGCAATCGATAGCGTCGGGGCGCAGGTCAGCTTCGGTCTGACGCTCGTCGTCAATCCGGCACCGGTGGCGTCTGCCGCGATTCCGACCAACACGCTGCTGATTAATGTTCCGGCTGTTCCCTTCACGCCGGTCGTGGTCGCGGGCGGCACCGCGCCGTATACTTTTGCGATCAGTCCGACGCTCGCGTCCGGTCTGTCGCTTTCGACGAGCACGGGTGCGATTTCTGGCACGCCGACCGTCGCTTCGGCCGGCGTCAACCACACGGTTACCGTAACTGATGCGGTCGGCGCAACGAGCACGGCAACGTTCGCCCTCAAGGTCGACCAGGCACCCGCCATCGCCACGCAACCGGTAGCGAGTGCAACTTACCTCGTGGGCGGCAACCTCACCTTGAACGTCGTCGCGACCGGCACGCCGGCGCCGACGTATGCGTGGCGTAAGGGCGGCGTTGCGATCACCGGCAATCCCTCCGCTACCACCGCGTCTCTGAGCATCACTGGCCTGCAACTCACCGATGCCGGAAACTACGATGTGGTTGTGACCAATGAAGTCACCTCCGTCACGAGTAGCGCGGTGGTCGCCAAGGTCTACCTGCTTCCGGTGATTCAAACTCCGCCGGCGAACCAGACGGTGGTCGCTGGCCAGAGTGCGACGTTCAGCGTCGTCGTCGATCCCAACAATCCCGTCGCGCCGACCTATCAATGGCGGCGCAACGGGGCCAATCTCTCGGGTGCGACGTCCTCGACCCTGACCCTCGCGAACCTGCCCCTCAATGGCGGTGGCCCGATCGACGTGGTTGTGTCGAACCCCGGTGGCTCCGTTACCAGCACGCCGGCCGCGACGCTCACGGTGAATCCTCCGGCTCCAGCCTTCGCCGCCAGTGTGCCGACCACGGCCGTAGCGGTGAAGGACCGCGCATTCGTTTTCCCGGTCGCGATCAACAACACGACGGCCACCTTTAGTGCCACGGGCCTGCCCGCCGGCCTGACTATCAATGCCGATAACGGCACGATCAGCGGCACGCCCACCGCCATCGGGCCGTCTACGATCGTCATCACCGCGACCAATTCGATCAGTCAGTCGGCGACCTTCACCCTTAATCTCACGGTGCAGGCGCCGCCTCCGGTTATCACGAGTCCTGCATCGGTCAGCGGCCAAGTCGGTCAGGTTTTCCCCGCCTTCTCGGTCGCTGCGACGAATAGCCCCACCGGCTTCCAAGTTACTTCCGGTGCGTTGCCGTCCGGTCTTTCGCTTCACCCGACCACCGGTGCGATCACCGGCACGCCGCTCGCGGCGGGCACATTTACCGCGGGAATCACAGTGACGAATGTCTCTGGCTCCGTGAGCCAGCCGTTGGTGATTACGATCGTTCAGCCGCCCAATGCGCCGGTTTACGGTGGCACGCTGACGCCCTCGGGCACGCAAGGCGTGGCCTTCTCGTTTACCCCGGCCTTCGGGACCGTGACCGCGCCTTACAGCCTGACGGGCACGCTGCCCAATGGACTCACGTTCACGCCTTCGAGTGGCGCGATCAGCGGCACGCCGTTGGAGAAGGGCTCGTTCCCGGTCAATCTCACGGCGACGAATGCCGGAGGCTCGACGACGGCTGCGCTCACCATCGTCATCAATCCTGCTCCGGCGGCGCCGGCAATCACGAGCGCCAGCACGGCGCCGGGTGCACGCGTGGGCACGTCGTTTACCTTCACGCTTACGTCTTCCGGCACGCCGCCGGCTTCGAGCTACAGTGCCACGGGTCTTCCGGCTGGTCTTACCTTGAACGCTTCGACGGGCGCCATCACGGGCACACCGACGGTGTTTGGCACGTTCAGTGTGGTAATCACCGCTACCAACTCCGTTGGCACCGGCCAGAGCTCGGTGCTTTCGATCTCGATCGCGCCATCGGCCTCCGCGCCGGTAATGACGAACTCGCCGATCGCCTCCGGACAAGTTGGCCAGGCGTTCAACTTCTCGCTCACGGCCTCCAACTCGCCGACGAGCTTCCAAGTGACCTCCGGCACACTTCCCGACGGTCTGACTCTCAATGCGGTCACGGGCGCAATCACGGGTGTCCCGTCGTCGGCCGCGGTCGGCGAAACGCGGGTCTGGTTCAATGCCACGGATAGCGTCGGCGTTGGATTCGGTCCTATTTCCGGCCTTTCGATGGAGGTCTTGTTCACCATCGCGCCGCCGGCTTCGACTCCGGTGGTGAATAGCAACGGCACGGCGACCGCACAGGTGGGGCAACCCTTCCAATACGCGGTCACCGCCAGCAGCAGTTCGCCGATTACGAGTTTCACGGCGACCGGCGGACCGAGCTGGCTGGCATTCGACTCGGCCACCGGACTGCTCTCGGGTATTCCGACCGAACCGACCTCGACTCCGATAGTCATGAGCCTCTCCGCCACGAACAGCGGCGGCACGGGCAATCCGAAGTCGCTTCTTCTCACGGTCGTTCCGGCGCCAGCCACACCCGTGATCTCCAGCGCGACCTCGAAGAGTGGTCAGGTGGGAGTCGCCTTCAATTACCAGATCACTGCGACCCAGTCACCGACTTCGTTTGTCGCGGTCGGCCTGCCCCCGGGCCTGGTGTTGGATTCCACGACGGGCGCAATCACCGGAACACCCAAGGTTTCGGATACGTTTGTTGTCACGTTGCGTGGCGCCAACGGCGGAGGCCTCGGTGCGCCGACGACGCTGACGATCACCATCGCGCCCGCGGCGGCTGCTCCGGCCATCACGAGTGCGGCGGCGAAGGATGGTCAGGTGGGCGTGGCGTTTACTTATCAAATCACGGCCACAAATGCCCCGATCCTCAGCTACGCCGTCACCGGCACCTTGCCTGCAGGCCTGACGCTGAACACGTCAACCGGACTGATCTCCGGAACCCCGGCGGACGATCCGCGCTTGTATCAAGTGCAATTGACGGCGACGAACGCAGGCGGCACGAGCCTGCCGCAGCCGCTGGCAATCACCCTTGCACCTGCGCTCGGTGTGCCCGTGCTCACGACGCCACTCTACGCGTCGGGCACTGTGGGCAGTAATTTCTCGCTGACCATCACGGCCACCAATCTCACGGGATCGGCTCCGTATACTCCGCCGATCCTGCTCGAGGCTTTCGACCTCCCGCCCGGGCTTGCGAACAATCCGGCAACCGGCGTCATTCAAGGTGTGCCCACGACCGTTGGCACCACGATCGCCACGTTGCGCGCAACGAACGCGGCCGGCACCGGACCGTGGCGCGATCTCTCGATCAAGATCGAGCCTGCGCTTGAGGCGCCGGTCGTCGGCATCGGTGGCTCCATGGGCACGGCGGTCGGACAGGTTGGCCAGCCGTTCACCTATCAGATCGTGGCCTCGGGTTCTCCGACCTCCTACGAGGTGCTCGATGCCCCGGCTTGGTTGTCGCTTAACGGCGCGACCGGCTTCCTGAGCGGCACGCCCACTGAGCCTGGCAACGTCGTCGTGCGGGTGGTGGCGACCAACGCGTCCGGTTCAAGCAGCCCGGTGCCGTTCGCGCTTTCCATCTCTGCCGCGGCGAACACGCCCAAGATTATCAGCACGAATACGGTGAGCGGCACGGTCGGCACGAGTATGACGTTTACGATCCTCGCCGATCCATCTTCGCCCACGCCGACCTTCGCGGCCAGCGGTCTCCCTGAAGGGCTGAGCCTCAACGGCAGCACCGGTCAGGTTACAGGCACGCCGCAGAGATCGGGCATATTCTTCGTCCTGGTGACACCGTCCAACTCCAATGGGGTGGGCACGCCGGTGACGTTCCAATTCACGATTCTGCCCAACGTCACCTTCGGCCTCTAAGCCGCGTGCACGCAGCTCATCGCTTTCATATCATTCTCATGAAACTCTTGCGTTCTTCGCTCTCTCGCCTCGCGGCTGGATTGATGGGTCTCTTGCTCGCGCCGATCGTGGCTCACGCGCAACAGACCATTACCGCAACCGCGGGACAGGTCGGTGTCGCCTACAGTTATCAAGTTAACTCCAATGCGACGCCGCCCGTGCAATATGGCGCCAGCGGCTTGCCAGCCGGGCTCGCGATCAACGCCTCGTCCGGATTGATCACGGGAACTCCGACCACGCCCGGCACCGTGGTCGGCTCCGTGTCGGTGACCTCGGGCGGGCAGACGAACAGCGCGAACATCTCGATAACGATCGCCGCCGCGGCGAATACCTCGGTGATCAGCAGTGCGACGACCGCGACTGGCACGGTCGGGGCATCCTTTACCTACGTCGCAACTGGCAGCAACAGCCCGACGAGTTTTAACATCACGGGCTTGCCGGCGGGCCTTTCGGCGACTGCGGGTGGAGTGATTAGCGGCACGCCGACGACCGCTGGATCGTCCTCGATTTCAATCAGCGCTAACAACGCGAACGGCACGGGTGCGGCAGTCACGCTCACGCTTACCGTGAGTGCTCCCGCTTCCGCCCCGGTGATCAACAGTGCCTCGACTGCGTCGGTCGCATTGTCGACGGCTTTTAACTACGTGATCACGGCGACCAACACACCAACATCGTTTGCCGCTTCAGGTCTCCCCATCGGGCTCAGTCTCGATACGGCCACGGGAGCGATTACAGGCACGCCGACGGTCGCGGGCGTTTACACCGTCGCGCTATCCGCAACGAACGGCAGCGGCACCAGCGCCACCTTCAATCTTTCGCTCACCGTCGGCTCGCTTTCCGTGATCAACAGCGCAACGACGGCCACCGGCGCAGTCGGGGTGGCGTTTACCTACACTGCGCTCGCATCGAACAGTGCGACGAGCTTCAACATCAGCGGGCTGCCCGCCGGTCTTACGGCGACGAGCGGCGGCGTTATCAGCGGCACTCCGACTTTTGCCGGAGTAGCCAGTGTCAGCATCAGTGCCAACAATGTCACTGGCACGGGGCCGGTCACGACTCTGACGCTCACGATCGGAAATCGTCCTGCGATCACCAGCGCTACCTCCGCTTCAGGCACGACCGGTTCGGCCTTCACTTACACGGTTACGGCGAGCAACTCCCCGACGAGTTTTGCCGCCACCGGGCTGCCGGCGGGTCTCTCACTCAATACGACGACGGGTGCGATCACGGGCACGCCGACTGCGGCTGGAACCTCCTCGGTCTCGCTCACGGCAACGAACACCTTTGGCACCGGCAACGCCACGACGTTGACCGTCACGATCTCCAATCCGGTAGTGCCGCCCTCGAATACAGTTCCCGTATTCGCGACTCAGCCCCAGAGCGCGAGCGCGACCATCGGTGGGAGTGTCACACTCACGGCGTCAGCGACTGGCACGCCTTCGCCGACTTACCAGTGGCGCAAGAATGGGACGAACATCACTGGAGCGACAAGTGCGACGCTGACGCTGGCTAATCTCCAAATCGAAGACGCGGGGTCTTACGCGGTCGTAGCCACCAACGTAGCGGGATCGGCCACCAGCCAGACTGCGGTCGTCGGCATCATTTCCACCGTGAAGGTTTCCGGCGCTGGCAATATCGCCGGCAGCGACATCAAGCACCCCAACGGCAACATCTATGATCAGGTTCTGCTGACTGGAACCTCGGCCACGATCACGGCCGATGCCAACAAGGTCACCCGCATCTCCTTCATCGATCTCAGCGACGATATCGTCCAGATCGAGTTCTCCGGCGCGGGCACATTGTCCGTCGTGCTCGACGGATCGTCCGGTCCGGCCATTCCGGTTAACTACAATCAAAGTAACGTCTCCTACATGAGAGGGCACGCGACGATTGTCATTTCCGGAGCAAATGAGACCTCGAACGTCAGCGTCTTCAGCGTTGGCCGCTTAACGGCCTTCGATCCGACGGGCGCCTTCAATCCAACCCTCCCGGTGAGCGCCACGAACGATCCCGCCAAGAACGCCAGCGCGCTCTTCACGGGGCACCCGGCCGCGTCTTACGATGGCTTTGCGGATATCGGCTCAATCTCGATTTCGACGACCAACGGGAAATTCGGCGGCGTGCGGACGGCCAATGCGTCTTACTTCGCGACCGTGGGTAACACTGGCCTCTACGCGCCGGGCGTGCAGTTCACCGGTCCGGTCTACATTGGCGACATCAGCGCCTCGGGCTCGGCGACGCCGGTCATTCTCCTCGGCTCCGCTACGACGACCCAAATTAACGGCGGCGATTTGCTCCAAGCTAACAGCCAGGCGGTTAGCGTGAGCGGCATCACCCAGTTGGAATTCGTAACCGGCGTTACCTCGCAGAATGTGGCACTGCCTGCCCAGACGAACAAGGCGGTGCTCAAGCAAAACGGAGTCGATGTTACGACGCAGCTGGTGCACTAACACGGATATTTCACACTCATGAGGATTTTTCAGAGAAATATCCGTCCGCTCTTCGAGCGGAGCGACTTCGTCGCGGTTAGCCCCGACTAAGTCGGCCCGGCAGGGCGAATATTTCACACGAGAGGGTGTGAAATATTCGCGCTAAAGCCTGCAGCTCCTGAACAAACGCGAGGGGCCTC
>JADMIO011614307.1_pt1 | contig 10159 bp, 8 predicted proteins | sample 8958161 | NCBI WGS metagenome assembly JADMIO01 (sample SAMN16585339, study PRJNA669376) | soil metagenome | isolation source: Crop rotation soil | place: USA: Cullars Rotation, Alabama | collected 2011
GGACATCCTGGCCCACGCGTTCGCCTGCGACATCACCCGCGTCGCGAGCTTCGCGCAATCGGCCCCGAAGGGCGGCACGGTCTTCTCCATGACGGGCACGACGGCGGGGATTCACGTGCTCACGCACACGAACACCCCAGAGGCGCAGGACCTCGTCCACGACACGGTCGTATTCAACATGAAGTGCTTCGCGTACCTGCTAGAGAGCATGCGCGCGCTCCCGGAGGGGCCGGGTAACGTCCTCGACAACACGTGCATCCTCTTCGGCAGCGACTGCGCGGAGGGGCTCGTTCACAGCCAGTACGACATGCCGATGATCGTCGCAGGCGGTGGAGGCGGCGCGCTCGTCCACCCGGGCATTCACTACCGATCACCCGATCCGGAGAACCCGGAGACAACGAGCGACCTCTTGCTGGCTTGCCTCAAGACGGTCGTGCCCGACGCGACCGAGGTCGGCGGCGACGAGGGTCTGTCGACGACTCCGCTCGCAGCGATCGCCTCCGGCTGACGTCAGCGGGTCACTCCGAGGCTCGCCACGAACGCGTCCTGGGCGCCGGCGCTCGTCAGGAGGCTCGCGCCGAGATCGAGGGTCGTCGTGAAGTGTCCGGCGAGGAGGATGTCGTCTCCCAGCGTCGACTCCGCGACGCTCCGAATGCGGTCGTCGCCTCCGCCGCCATACGCGGTCGACGCGACGTGCGCCCCGGAGACGGCGAGATAACGCGCGAGGAACGCGTCGTCGGTGCCCTCTACCGCATTGACGAACGGCCCGCCGCCGAGGTCGGACGACGCGCCCGAGAACGTGCCCGAGAGGAGCAGGTCGCCGTCTTTCGTGAGGACGAGCCCCGTCGCCAGCGTCCTCGAGCCCTCGCCGCCGAAGCCGAACGAATACGCGGGCGACCCGTCTGCGAGGGTATATGCCGCGAGGAACGTGTCGGCTGCGGTGTCGCCGGGGCCGCCCGCGTTCGCGAGAGGGGCTCCGCCGAGCTGTCCGTCGCCGCCGCCGTCTCCGTAACTGCCAGTTACATAAACGAGCGTAGCGTCCGCGGTCAGGGCCGTCGCCTCGTCCTCCCCCGTGCTCCCGAGCGAGCGAGCCCACCCGAACGCGCCCGTGCCGCCCAAGAGCTTCAGCACGAACGCGTCGTGCCCGCCGAGCGGCGTCAGCGTGCCTCCGCCCGCGTCGAAGGGCGCCGCGAAGCGGCCCATGGCGACCGCATCGACGCCGTCCGTCCCAATCGCCACGCCTTCTTCATCGCCGTCGCCCGAGCCAATCGCCGTGCTCCACTTGCAGTCTCCGAGCTCGCCGAAGAGCTTGATGACGTACATGTCCGCCTTCCCCGGGCCGTGGTTGTGCGTCCCTCCGAGACAGCCGAACCCGAGCAGGTCCGACCTGAACGTCCCCACGACGAAGACGTCGAAAACCGCATTGGCGATGATGCCTCGCACGTCGTCGGCCTCCATCCCACCGATGTGCCGCACCCACTTGCACGCGCCCGTATCCGAGTCGAGCATGGCCACGAGCCCGTCGGTCGCGCCCGACGAGGTCAGATCGCCGCAGGGGGCTTCGAGCGAGAGCATCGCCGAGTCGAACGTCCCTGCGATGGTGATGCGCCCCGCCCCGTCGACCGCGACCCCCGAGAGCGTGTCGTCCCCCGAGCCGCCGACGCGACGAGCCCAGCGCAACGCGCCGTCCCGCCCGAGGCGGGCCACGAAGCCGTCGCGGGCGTTCGCCGTGAGCGGGCCGCCGCCGAAGTCGATGGTGCCCTCGAAGGCTCCGGCGAGCACGATGTCGCCGTCCGGAGCAAAGACGGCCTGTGCCACCGTCTGCGACTGCGCATCCCCGTAGCGCGCCGACCACGCGGAGCAGACGCCGGTGCCGCTGTCGCAGTATCCAGAGCCGCAGTCCGCCGCCGCGGAGCAGGCAGCTCCGTTCTGGCAGCCAGAGCACTCCGCCCCACAATCGATACCAGCCTCGCCGGGGTCGAGCTGGCCATTCGAGCACGTCGCGGGGGAGCCGCCGCCGGCGCCGGACGCGCTCGACGGGCCTGAGGACGTCGTGGTCGCGTCGGTGGAGGTCGTCGTCGACGATGCGCCGCCGGCACCTCCCGCAGCCTCACCGCCCGCCCCGCCGGCGCCGGTCGCGCTCGTCGTCGCGCTCGTCGCGCTCGTCGTCGCGGCCGAAATGGCCGCCGCGGCGCCGCCCGTACCGCCCCCGCCATCGCTCGAGCAGGCCCACGCCCCAAAGGCACCGAGGAGCAGGAACGCTATGGACGGGCTGATTCGACTCGCGCGGCTGGCTTGGAACCGTGTTTGGGCGGGAAGGACGGGCAAGGCCAAGGTAGCCTTGGGCTGGCGGAGCGGCGCAAGCTCTTGGGTAGACATGGGGTTGCTGTGGATGACGCGCTCCCGCACATTTTGTCGCGCTCGGCCGTTCGCGTGCCTGCCGCATCGCGCGGAGCGCGCGCACGATGAGGGTCGAAGGCCGTGTTGTCGTCGCGCTACGCGTCCAGCTCACGCTGAGGATGTGGAGGAGGTTCGCGTGGTTCACAGGCAGCGGTGTCCGCCCCCCGTATCGAGAAAGAGCTCAACCGACGAGGAGAACCCTGCCGCCGCGGCCGGGCCGGCGTGCGTGTGCGGCGGCCTCGCGCGCCTCCGCCAGTGGATACCGGGCCTCGATGGAAAGATGGAGTGTGCCATCCGCCAAGCTGCTCGATTTCGGGATCGCCAAATTGCTCGATCGCTTGACACTCCCGGCGAGCCTGTGTGTCATCGGGGCTGAGGTTTCAGCGGCAAACTTGGTTCGACACGGCCCTCTCTCCACGGCGCTCTTTCTCGCGGCGGGCTCGATCTTCGCCGCCCGCTGCGGCGCGCGCAGCGATCTTTCGTTCGGCGCCGCGGCGGACGGCAGTGGAGCCCGCGGCGCGGGCGGATCGGGCGCGACGACGTCGGCCACTTCGGCCGTCGCGACGAGCGGCACGAGCGCCGTCACGACGTCGGCCGGCAGCGGCGGCGGCACGTTCTGTCCGGGCCTCGTCGTCGGGGGCGAAAATGCGCTCCTGACGGGCGACGCACCGACGCGTCTTGCGCTCACGGAGGGGAGCGCCGACGGCGTGACCTCGGTGCTCGCGTACGCCGCCTCCGGCGAGCTACGGCTCATCGACTTCGCTCCTTGGAACCAGTGGCCCGAGCCGCTGCCCGGCCCGCAACTGCCCCTCTCCCTCCAAGGTGGGGAGTCGTTCGCGATCTTCGGAGCCCCGGGGGACCGCGTGGGCGCGATCTTCCGCGAGGCGAGCCCCGGCACGAAGCTCGTCGTGACTCCGACGGTCGACCCCTCCGCGCCCGAGACGGCGGAGCGATTCGGTCTTCCGATCGGAGAACGGGCCCTCGCGGCGCAGGTCCGCGACGACGAAGGTGGGCGCCACGTGCTCGCGGTCTTCGAGGAGGAGGCCGCCGTCCCCGGCGGCTCCACACACTACAAAACGAGGCACGCCGTCGCGACTCCGCCGTTCGGATTCACGATCTTCGATCCGGAGGCGTGCAGCACGTCCCCCGTGTGGGCCGACGCGCTCCCGGTCGAAGAGGGCTTTCGCATGTTCACGATCGGCGCCCCGTCGAGCGACGGCTGCTTGCCTTCGGGGCTCGCGACGGCGCTCCGCGCGATCATGCTCGATCCGTCCGGTGCGAAGATCGTGCTCTCCTACGTCGATCGCATGTTCCCGATCGATCGCGTGGCCCTGGCGCCGACCGACGAAGGAGCCCTGATCGTCCACTCGGCGATCGTGAACGCGCGGTCGCCGCTCTGGCTCCTCGACTGGCACGAATCGACAGGCACGTTCGGAGAGCCTGTCACGCTGAACGCCCCGGATTTTCAGGGTTGGGGGCCCATCGCGGCCGCGCGCGTCGGGCCCGTGAGCGCCGTGGCCTACGGCGAAACGCAGGACGAATCGGGGCAGCTTCGCGTCGGCGTGGACATCGTCTCGCAGGGCAAGTCGACGGCGCACATCGATATTCCGACCGTGGGCATCGTGGACGGACTGGCGCTCTTGGGATCACCGTTCGGTACCGCGCTGATGCTCGGCTACTCGACGCCGAAGGGGGAGATTCGGGTGCTGCGGATCGACTGCGTGGGGGCGCTGTGAGAGGGCGGATAGGGCGTTGCGCGGCGCCGCCTTGCGCGAAAACAGCGCCAGGAAGGCGTCGACCCTAGCCATCTGCGTGACGCTCGCGCCGGCCCCGCGGGTAGCTCACGGTGACGACTCCGCTCGTTTGCGCCCGCAAGGCTCGCGTCCGATTTCTTTGCGACATCCCGGCTACCTCTGCGACCATCGGCTCATGCACCTCCGCTCAGCACCTCGGCCGCGAAGCTCGTTCGGCTGGCGTCGTCGCGTCGCGCTCGTATCGCCTCTCCTCGGCCTGACGCTGCTCACCGCTGCGTCGTGCAACCAAGAGGGGGGGAGCTCCGGCGCAGCCAAGTGCGCCTCCGGGAGCCACTTCGAGGCTGGCAAGGGGTGTGTCGCCGACCCGGGCGCGGCCTGTCCCCTGGGGACGCACTTCGAGGCGGAGAAGGGCTGTGTGCCGGACATCATGCCGGCGCCGTCCGCGGCGGCCCCGGCGGCTTCGGCGGGAGCCTCGCCGGCCGCGGAGCTCGTGGGCACGTGGAGCGGCAAGGGGTGCCAGAAGGACGGCTCGTGCTGGACGATCAAGGTCGTCATCGATTCGGTCCGTGACGGCCGTCCCGTGGGGACCATCGCGTATCCATCGCTCGGGTGCGAAGCGAGACTCGAGTTCACGCGGTGGGACGCGAAGGACGCAGTCTTCATGGAGCAGTACACGAAGCAGGGGCGCTGTGTCCCGAACGGGACCCTGCGATTGCGCGTCATCGACGCGAAGAAAGTCTCGTACGAATGGGCGTTCCCGGACGGTCGTGTGGACGCCGTCACGATGCTCGAGCGCGCCCCCTGACACGTCCTTGGCGCGAGCTCCCCGGCGGCGGCCGCGCTCGTGCCCACTGCGGTGCCCGCGCCCCGCGTCTCGGTGCGGGCCCCTGCGGCGGACGTCGGCGCATCGTCGCAGACGTCCCCTCGCGGGACGACATCGTCGCGCATCTTGAGAAGCTGGGTCTGGCCACCCGAGGCGCCTCCGCTCGCGCGTGCCCGCAGTCCCTCGTTCGAAGCGGCGTGAGCGGCCCCGTCCGTGGACGGCGCGTCTGCTAGGCCACGGTCCGACGTGATCTCAACCCGGCACGACGACGATGGATCGTCGTGCGCCCGTAGCGGCGGCCCGGGCTCAGGTCGGGACGTCGAGGATGACGCCCCACTGCGGCACGACCGCGAGGAACGCCGGCGGGTACGGGTTGTAGGGGCGGGACGAAGTGAAAGACTTGGTCACGACGACCTCGGTCTCGATGCGAATCTCCTGACTCTTCCGCGCGAGGAAGACGAGGGGCGCAAAAGCCATCGGCCCGAGCTGCGTCAGGTTGGGGAGCTTGTGGGGAGTGATCGGGTTGTCCAGGGACTGGGAAGCGGCGGGGATGTCGTTGATGAACACCCGCTGTGTAAGCCGGAAGACGACCTTCTTCAGCACGTCGGCGAGCGCTCCTTTCAGGAGCAACGTGGGAGCCGAGAGGCACCGGCAGTCCTTGTGGGTCATGCGGTCGGGGGACACGTAGTGGCGCCATGTCATGGTCGACGCGTCACGGTCTCCCCCCTGAACATCGAGCAGCGGACCATCCGGGTTCGAATCGAAACGAAGGTTCGAGCTCCAGGTGGTGTTGCCCCACCAGGCCTCAATGAGTGCCATGCGAGATCCTCCTTTGAGTGCGTAGATGAATTGACTCCGATGCCAATGGAATTCTAGAACTTTCGCCCTGTCAAGTCCCGCATGCAGGGCCGGCGCATCTTGCGATCGGTGGGATGACGCCGGCCAAATGGGGCGACGGCCGTGCGCCTGATGCGCAGCGAGTCACGGTCGCGGTCAACAAGCGAGACAAGAAAGCCGGAAGAGCCGCCAAAGGTAGATGAGAAGCGGGACCCTCGTAGGCGCTCCCCGAGTCGCCCGCCTCTCCTCTCGGTAACACCGCTTCAACGACGCCCGCCCTTCGGCCTCGCCCAGGGGTACAATCGCCTCATGGCAGCGCTCAAAAAGGCAACGGTCGTCGCCGGCCTTGTTCTTTCGCTCAGCGCGTCGGGCTGCGGGGCCCGGACGGAGCTCAAGTCGTGCGAGGTGGAGGGCTACGCGCGGGATTGCTCGAGCTTCTGCGGCGTCGGCGTCGAGGTGTGCACGCAGGGCAAGTGGATGCCGTGTACGGCGCCTGGCGCGCGCGACGATCTCCCGCTCCCGGTGACGGTGCGCGATTTCAAGGCAGAGCACCCCGACTTCGAGGACGTGATCGGCGAAGACGAAGGCATCGTCGAGGCGACGCTCGCCGGCGACGGGAAACCAATCTACGCCGGTAACCCCACTACGCTCACGACGCACGGGAAAGAGGCCTTCGACCAGTGGTACCACGACACACCCGGCGTGAATGAGAGCATCAGCACGACGATTCTTCTATCACGCATGGGAGACGCCCCGCCGCTTTATCAATATACCGATCAAGCGTTCTTCCCGATCGACGATAAAGGCTTTGGCAACGAGGGGAATGACCATAACTTCCACTTTACCGTCGATCTCGCCGTGGAATTTCGATACAAAGGCGGCGAGAGGTTCACGTTCACGGGCGACGACGATCTGTGGGTATTCATTAATCGACGGCTCGCGATTGACCTCGGCGGGGTGCACTCATCGGAGAGCGGCACGGTGGATCTCGACAAGAGCGCGGGGGACCTCGGGCTCACGGTGGGCGAGGTGTTCACGCTGTCGCTCTTCTTCGCCGAGCGGCATACGACGGGGTCGCATTTTCGCATTGATACGAGCATCGCCGAGTTCAATGTGTGTCCGGATCAACCGGCGCCTTGAAGACGGCCCCGCTCTGCGCGCGCGATATTGCCATGACGACGCGGGCTCTCCTTCAGGATTTCCGCTGCCGCTCGATCTCGGCGTGCAGGCGTTGCTCCTGCACACGCAGCTCCGGCGTGAACTCTTTGCCGAAGTCCTCCGCCTCGAAGATCGGTCGAATCTCGAGCACCCATTCCCCACTGGGCATGTAGTCCGCGCAGCGCCTGGTCCACTCGACGGCCTCGTCCAGCGACTTCACCTGCCAGATCCAGTATCCGCCGACGAGCTCCTTGGTCTCGGCGAAGGGACCGTCGATGAGCGTCTTCTTGCCGCCCGAGATGTGCAGGCGCTTGCCTTTGCTGCTTGGGTGTAGCCCCTCTCCGGCGAGCATGACGCCGGCTTTGACGAGCTCCTCCTTGAACTTGCCCATCTCGGCGATGACCTTCTCGTCCGGCATCATCCCCGCCTCGGACTCCTTCGTGGCCTTGACGATGACCATGACTTTCATAGCGCTCTTCTCCTTGGTGCAAGGCTACTTCGTCAGGACGACATGGGTGGTGTGGTCCGTGGAGGCGTGCTCCGTGCACTTGTAGCCAAGGCTCACCGTATCGATGCCGGCGAGGAGGTGCTCGCCCCTGCCCAGAAGCACGGGGGAGATCACGAGGTGGATCTCGTCGATCAGCCCGGCGGTGAGGTACTGGCGAATGGTGGCAACTCCCCCGCCGAGTCGGACGTCCTTGCCCTGAGCCGCCTCCTTCGCGCGGTTCAGCGCGGCATGGATGCCATCGGTGACGAAGTGGAACGTCGTTCCACCCTCCATCGTGATGGGCGCACGAGCATGGTGCGTGAGCACGAAGACGGGTACGTGGTAGGGCGGGTTCTTGCCCCACCATCCCTTCCAATCGTCGTCGGGCCAGGGGCCCCGCGCCGGCCCGAACATGTTGCGGCCCATGATCCAGGCGCCGATGTTCTCGAAGCCGCGCGCGGCAAAGTCGTCGTCGACGCCTCCTCGGCCGACCTCGTCGCCGATCAACGATCCAGCGAAGTCGGCGGCTATCTTCTGGAACGTCTTCGTGCCGAGGACCCACTGGTGCAGCGCCATCCCGGAGGCGCCCATCGGATTGTCCAGATCTTGGTCGGGACCGGCGCCGTAGCCATCGATAGAGATTCCAAATGCGTTTACCCGAAGCCTCGACATGAGCGTAACTCCTTTCGACACAGGCATCGCCTGCGCCCTTGTGACCACCGTCTTCTGAAGTGGCGACGAACGAGCCAGGGCCGGATCGACACGCCGGCGAGATTTCTTTCGTGGGCCGGTCGTCACACAAAAGCGCTGTTTGTTCAAGTGGTTAGGTGGTCGCGCGCAGCTCGCTGCGATCGTCCCGGGTGCCGAGCGCGGAGCGGGCGACCTCGGCGAGGTCGGTCCGGCCTTCGCCGCCGTCCACGTAGAGGCGCCGCTGGCTGGCGGCTCGCGCTCCTCGCGGTTCTGATCGGCCAGGCTCCAACGCCTGCGTACCGACACGTTCCCTCTCGAGTGGGCGGAGCGTCCCACCTTGTGGTTGCCGCACATCGTCACAGGATGTTCAGTATTGACGCTCACCGATGGGCCATGAAAAGTGTGCCTCGGCGGGAGCGAGCACGTGGCCGACCTCGCAGTCCAACGCGTTTGGCGACTTCGTCGCCCCAGCGCGCATCTACCGACGCAGAGAGGTGTCGTGACCCGGCCCAGCGTGCTCGTCGTCGACGACGTCAAGGCGAACCTCGAGGCGCTCGAGGCGGTCCTCTACGACCTCGGCTGCGAGATCGTCCGTGCGAGCTCCGGCAACGACGCGCTGCGCTCGCTGCTCAAGAGGGAGTTCGCCGTCATGCTCCTCGACGTCCAGATGCCTGGAATGGACGGCTACGAGGTCGCGCGCCACGCGCGGGGGAACCCGGCCACCCGCGATGTGCCGATCATTTTCTTGACGGCCACGCACGACGACGAGGACAAGGTGCTCCGCGGGTACGGGACGGGCGCGGTCGACTTCCTTTTCAAACCCATCAATTCTCTCATCCTCCGCGGCAAGGTGCGCGTGTTCCTCGATCTGTACGGAAACCGGCGCGCCATCGTCGACGCGAAGGTCGCTCTGGAGCGCACCAACGCGGAGCTCCAGGCCGCCAACGAGAAGCTCCAGCAAGCCTATCGCGAGCGGCAGGCGGCAGAGGCGCAGCTCGTCCAATCCGCCAAGATGGCGTCGCTCGGCAAGCTCGTCGCCGGTGTCGCCCACGAGGTGAACAATCCACTGGCCTTCGTGGCGAGCCACCTCGACACGGCGCTCCGCAGCCTGGGCCGCATCGACCAGGAGGTCCTGCCGCACCTCTCCGAGTATGGCCGCACGCACTGGAGCCGGGCCGGGGACCGACTTCGAGAGATGGCGGCCGGCATCGATCGGATCCGCGAGCTCGTGGTGAAGCTCCGGACGTTCTCGCGGTTGGACGAGGGCGAGCGCAAGCGCGTCAGCGTGAGGACGTGCGTCGAGTCGGTCCTGACCATCTTGGGGCACCGCTTCGAGGACCGGATCCTCGTCGTCACGAGCTTCTGCGAGCCTGATCTGCTCGAATGCTTTCCGAGCCTCCTCAACCAGGCCATCATGAATCTGGTGGCGAACGCGATCGACGCCATCGAAGGCGAGGGGACCATCGCCATTTCGACCTGTGCGGACGCGGGCGCCTTCTCCATCGTCGTTACCGACACCGGGAGGGGGATCCCAGAAGACCTGCGGCAGCGGGTCCTCGAGCCGTTCTATACGACGAAGCCCGTCGGACAGGGCACCGGTCTCGGGCTGTCCATCACTTACTCCATCGTGCAGAAGCACGGCGGCACGCTCGATCTCGAGGGTGCGGAGGGAGGCGGGACGAGGGCGACAATCCGGGTTCCTGCGGGCGCCGAGGTGAAGAGGTAACCAATGCAGCCAATATCGACCGGCTTGAAGGAACGTGTGCTGTTGGTCGACGACGAGCCTCAGGTGCTCGTAGCGCTCGAGGACGTGCTCGGGGACGACTTCACCGTCCTCGCGGTGGATTCGGCCGAGCGCGCGCTCACCGTGATGGACGAGGACCGCAACATCGCCGTGCTCATCACCGACCAGCGCATGCCGGGCATGACGGGTGACGAGCTCTTGGCGAGGCTCGACAAGTCGTGCGAGACGACGCGGATCCTGGTCACGGCCTTCGCTGACCTCTCCGC
>JADMIO011594941.1_pt1 | contig 10157 bp, 7 predicted proteins | sample 8958161 | NCBI WGS metagenome assembly JADMIO01 (sample SAMN16585339, study PRJNA669376) | soil metagenome | isolation source: Crop rotation soil | place: USA: Cullars Rotation, Alabama | collected 2011
CGTAACTTGAATGACCCCGGTTGGCGTGTTCGGGGTGTACGGCGCAACCACGTAAGCCCTGCTCCACTGATTGGCCGTGTAGCCCGGGTCGCTGGAGCCGTCGCCACTCGCGGTCGAGCCAAAGAACACAGACCCGTATGTGACGTTCGGTGCGGCTGCGGGCGTGTTCGACAGCCCAGCAAAATTCGTATAAATTTTGATGTCCAAGCTCGTCGCGGTCGGGCGGGTAATGACCGCGCCTTGAATTTCGTAGTCGTGTGTGCCGGGCGTTTCGACGGTGTCGCCGGTCATGTGCGAATAGGTGACAAGACCGCCGTTAAACGAATCGCCCAGGACGCATGGATAGGCGCTGCACGTCGATAACGCCTGCGCGGGCACCGTCGGCGCGAGCATTGCACCAATAAACGACAGCGCGGCCGCTGAGCCTACTTTAAACCCGGACATGGCCTACCCACCCTAAATTCCAGCGCCGCATGGAAAGACTAATAAAAATGGGAACGCTCTGTCAAGGAAGGCCCCCCGCTGCCAAATCTCGGTAAACCCTGGTGTATCGCGGCCTTAGCAGCCGCGGAGGCGGCGTTTGGAGGCTGCAGAATAGTGACTACCGGTCTAAGTGCTTGTCACAATGCATTTTTAGGGGTCCATCCAACTCTTTTCCACAGGATCGACCGGAACAAAGTTCCGCCGAGCGAGAGCCCTGTCGGCTGAAGCAGTTCGAGGGCCGAAATCCCAAGCTGCGCAAAGCCTGGACTCAGGGAGATTGAGTAAGTTGCGTCACCCGAGACAGGAAGCTCTGGAACAATGGATCTAATGAGGTCCTGACGCAGGTGCGCCAAGATAACGGCGCATTCATGTGCGCTGTTGCGATGTGAGCGGGTGCTCGGTCAACGGGAGTTGCCGGATGATCGGCGCCCGGTGACGCAACAGAACGACTGGACGAATGGATTTCGCGCAATAACCCGCGCAACAGGCCGTGGGCTCCATCTGCTCACCATCGTCGATACGTTCTCCCGCTTCTCGTCGACGCTGACAATGCGCTTCAATTTCACGGAGCCAATGTTTGTGGGTTCCTGGAAAGGATCGGGCCGGCCAGCAACGAGGCCCGAAGGCACCGAGTGTGTTGGGACTTCTCGATAACCTGACTTACAAGAACGTCAGGAAGCTTTGTCGCTTCTACCGCGAGGGGCGGGTGGCCAAAGTCTTGAATGCAGTCTCGAATTAACCTAGAGACGAATGCGAACTGTACGGCCTGAAAATTTTTCGCATTATGAACGCGCATAGAATTGTCTCACAGCGCTGCGACTTGACCATCAAACGTTCGATCTGACGTAGCGCAAAAATGTCAAATACCGATCGCATCTCCTCCATGCTCATGCAGAACACAATCATTCTTTATGGCGCGCAACGCTCAGGCACGACGCTGTTTCGACATATGCTCGATGCGCATAAGGACATCAGTTGTCCGGGAGCTATCGATTTCATTTTTAGATTTCTTGAAAAAAAACCAGCATCCAATCACTGGACCTACGATGTTGCGGCTCTTCGCGAGGACTGGAGTTTCCAGTACTTCGACCTGACGATTCCGAATACTGACGACGGCAGAGAGATCGTAACGGATTTCTTCAGGCAGATTCGCGAACGCGCCGACGGCATTCTCGTTCTCATTGTCCACCATTCGCTGGATAAATTTATCGCCCTCTTCCCCGATGCCAAGATCATGCATCTTATTCGTGACCCGAGAGACGTCGCCAAGTCATGTATAGGGATGGGATGGGCCGGCAACACGTACTACGCCATCGATGAGTGGCTGAAAACCGAAGGCGACTGGAGCGTGTTGCAAAAGACCTTTGGCCCAGGCAAGACAATTGAGGTTTCGTACAATGACTTGATCGCGGATACACCCGCGCAGCTTGAGAGAGTTTGCGCGTTCATCGGCGTTCCATTTTCCTCGGATATGTTGGACTACCCCGAGCGCTCGAACTACACAGCGCCGGACGCCACCGCGGTTCAACGCTGGCGTAAAGCGTCGAACGCAAGAGAAATCGCGCTGGTGGAAATACGTGCGAAGGACCTGCTTGTCGAACGGCACTACGAACTCAGCGGCTATCCGCTCGATCCGCCCGGCCTGGTCGAGCGAGCCCAGCTTTGGTGGACCAACAAGATGGGTATTTGGAAATTCAGCATTCGCCGTTACGGCCTGTGGAACGCCGTAATGGAGAAATTGACGAGAAAGCTCGCCCCGTCGCTCCACCCGCTGGTCAATCAGCGAATTTACAAAATGTGGAAGCAGACGCTGAAGTAAAGCCGCAGCCTAACGGTAAGCGGGCCGCCCCCTACAGCAAAGTCACCAGAAACTGGGGCGAGCGCTTTTGCCAAGCATCCAGTCATAGACTTCGATTGTTTTTCGCGCTTTTGCATCCCAACTGTAGTAACGCATGGCATGTTCGTGCGCTGCTCGCCCCATTAGAATAGTTGTCTGCTCGTCGGCCACCAGGAGTTCGAGCGCTTTGCCAAGATTTTGTGTGAGACGTTCGCCGCTTTCGAGCGGAATTTTTATCCCACGATCGCGGCCGATTAACGTGCCTGGTCCGCCGTAGTCCACCACTACACACGGCAGTCCGCAGGCCATCGCTTCGACAAGCACGCCTGCTCCAAGTTCGCGGATCGAGGGAAAAGCGAAAATATCGGCCTCGCGCATGAATCCTGCGACTTCCGGCTGCGTCCTCCATCCGGCCATCTCTATTCGATCTCGCAGGCCATATTGATCGACCAAGCGCTCAATGGCCCCGCGTTCCGGACCGTCGCCCACAATGACGAGCCGGTGCTCTCTCAGCACCGCACTGTTTGCGAAGGCCCTGACGACGACCTGAGGCAACTTGTAGGGAACCAAGCGCCCGACAAACAAAATCGTCTTTCGCTTGCGCGCCGTTCGTTCCGGCAAATGGCCAAATGTTTCCGCGTCAAATCCGGCCTCGGGAAAGTCAATTACCTTCCCGTGAACGGAAGCCGGCAGGTCATCTATTGTGTGACGAAAGGCCGCCAGCACTGCACGAGCCTTACTGTAAGTGGAACGGTAATAGGGCATCGCGCGATATGCGTTGCGCACGTAGGTGAGCCACTCTCGTTCTTGTCTCAACTCATTGCGAAAAGCGCCGGGCCATTTCAGGCCGCCATTAATTGGACCGATCACAAAGGGTGCAGGTGACCACTTGGCAATAGGGCTGGGAAGCGTTGGCGAAATCGGTGTAAGCCGGTGTACGACGTCAAATTTCCCTGCACATATCTCCTGCTTGAATTTCTTCCAAACCTCCCACTCGAAAGCGAGATAGCTCGGATATGACATCGCCACCGCCGTGGTCCAGGCCGTGGCCGTACCACCGCGCAGGAACTTGGCAAGTCTAAACATTGGCCGAGCAATGTATTCGCTGTCGATATAATGCACCTGGGCATTGCCAAATCCGACTTTCTCAATATTCACGCGATTCCGCACTTGAGTGGCCACGACCACTTCAGCGCATTTTGCGATAGCGCGAACGGCTTGGTAGCCCCAGGCCGGCACCGACGGCCACTCGGGATTGCAATCATCTGCCAGAATCAATACGCGCATGAAGAGCCCACCCAGGAATGCATGAACTTTGGAAAATCACGAAGCTTTGGCCACTGCCAATAAAGTTGTTCCGTCCATTCTTCTCATGAGCCATTGGAGAGAGATATATGGCAGCCTGAGCAAAAATCCGTTTCGACCGTGGATATTTCTAACACTGCTGCTCGGGATAGGAAGCGTGTAGGTCCGATCGATCTCAAAGCCGGCTCTTTGCAAAACCCGGGAAAGACTTTTTCTAGAAAAAAAGTTGATATGGATTGGTGGCATGGTCACTGAGATGGTCTGGTCCAAAAGGTATGGATCATCAAGATTTGGCACGCTGAGGACCAGCAAACCGTCTTTCTTCAGTAAGCTCTTCGCGGTGACAAGCACCGTTAGAGGGTCGGGCACATGCTCAAGCACTTCGAATGAAGTTATCGCGTCAAATGTTCCGGGGTTTTGCTTGGCAAAATCCTCAAGCGCTCCGCAGTAAGTCGGCACTCCAAAATCATTGGCGGCCTTAGCGGCAATTGACGCAGGCTCAACTCCCTGGATCGCGTAGCCAAAGTCGTTTTTTGCGACCATCAGAAATGTCCCAGGGCCGGAGCCGACATCGAGCAATCGCCCATTCGGGCGGCGCTCCTTCAACCACTTCAGAGCTTTCCGCTTGAACCACCATAATTCGCGATAGCCTTTGCTTCCTTCAAAAGTTTGACGGGCATCATTTAGCATCATGCGATAGGTCGGAAGTCCGGAATACACGTCGTCATAGTGAGCAGTCGAGAAGTTGCGCTCGGCCGTGAACACTAGATTGCACTGAGTGCAACGCTTGAGTTGATAGCCGTTGTATATCTTCCCGTCCTTGATCTCGGCCGCGCCGCAGGCAGGGCAATTCATCGATGAATTTCGGGATGGCATAACTTACATATCCTCGCGGTAAAGTTATCTCTGCTAGGGTTTTTTGCTTTCAGTTAGCCCTGTCGATTGCAGACGATTTTTGCCGATCCGCACGCCACTGGAGCTACCCGCTGCTTTCCTCAAACTTGATGATCCGGTGATTGGCCTAACGATCTACAGGGCTTTCCACGTGTCCGGGCCCATTATTAAGATGATCACCTGCAGTTGACGTCCCATCGGAACATACTGGATTCGCCAACCGCCAATAGCCCCATGCAATGCCACGCCCGGAAACCAAGCCCATGGTCATCGTGAAAACATAGTGAACCTCAAGAAGGAACTCGAACCAAGAGAAGGAACTCGAACCAAGAGTGGTTTTAACCGGCAAGAAGGCGAACCTTTTGCGCCAGCGATGAATGCTCGAGTTCTGCCCGGAGTATTCGAGAGAATGCCATGCGCACCTTCGGATTTACCGTCATCGTTGATTGGCCTTGTCGAACTATGGCAATATTTTAAGTGTTATTGCTCCCGTGAGGATTGTGAATGACGAGTGAAATTGGATTTCACGAGGACCTTAGCCGCGAGGAGAAGATCGAAGGCTCCACGGACAAGGGCTTCGGTCAGGTCTTTGCCGCGTTTTTCGGACTTCTCGGTGGCCTGGCATGGTGGCACAACAATCCGCGCTGGTACTGGTGGATTGCCTTATCGGCGGCCACTTTGATTATCGCATTGACCGTCCCACGCGTGTTGGCTCCCTTTAACTGGCTTTGGACACGACTTGGCCTCATTCTTTTCAAGGTAATCAGTCCGATCGCGCTGGCGGTGATCTACTATGGCACACTGACGCCGATTGCGGTCTATATGCGGTTGCGCAAAAAGGATGTCTTGCATCTGAAATACGATCCTCAGGCAGCCAGCTACTGGGTCCTACGACAGCCCCCTGGCCCGCCGCCTGAAACCATGAAAAATCAATTCTGAGGCAAAGATGCTTTTTCTTCGTGAATTCTGGCAGTTTTTGCGAGTTCGCAAAAAGTACTGGCTCGTGCCCATTTTCGTCGTGATGGCGATCTTCGGTGGCCTCATCGTGTTGACAAAGGGTACCGCTATCGCGCCCTTCATCTACACGCTATTTTAGGTCAGTAGATGCGCATTCTCGGGATTTCGGCGTTCTACCACGACAGTGCCGCCGCTCTGGTCGAAGACGGCAACATCATCTGTGCCGCCCAGGAAGAGCGCTTCAGCCGCAAGAAGCACGATTCTCGGTTTCCAAAGCATGCCATCGAGTATTGCCTCGGCGCCGCGGGGCGCAAGCTGGACGACATCGATTACGTTGCCTTCTACGACAAGCCGTTTCTGAAGTTCGAACGGCTCATGGAGACCTACCTGGCCTTCGCGCCACAGGGTTTTCAGTCATTCCGCATGTCGGTCCCGCTCTGGCTCAGAGAAAAGCTGTTTCAAAAGCAATTGCTGCGCGACGAGCTGAAGGCTTTTGCTCCGGATTTCGACTGGCTGAACCGGCTGCTGTTTGCCGAACATCATTTGAGTCATGCGGCATCGGCATTCTTCGCCTCGCCCTTCGAGGAAGCGGCCGTGCTGACGATGGATGGCGTTGGCGAATGGGCTACGACCTCGACCGCAGTCGGCCGGGGTAACCAATTGCAGATGACGAAGGAAATCCATTTTCCGCACTCGCTTGGGCTGCTCTATTCAGCCATGACCTATTACACGGGCTTCAAGGTCAACTCAGGTGAATACAAGGTGATGGGCCTCGCTCCCTACGGCGAGCCGACTTACGTCAAGACGATTTTCGATCATCTGATCGACCTGAAGGAGGACGGCTCTTTCCGTCTTAATCTGGAGTACTTCAATTACTGCACCGGGCTGACCATGACCAACGAGCGTTTCGACGCGCTCTTCGGTGGACCGCCGCGGCGACCCGAGCAATGGCTGGATCAGCGCCACATGAATCTCGCCGCCTCGATCCAGGTGGCCCTCGAAGAGATCGTCCTGCGCCTGACCCGCTCGCTTGCCAAAGAGACCGGCATTCCCAACCTGGCAATGGCCGGCGGCGTCGCCCTGAACTGCGTCGCGAACGGCAAGGTGCATCGCGACGGCAAATTCAAGCGCATTTGGATCCAGCCGGCCGCCGGCGACGCCGGGGGCGCGCTCGGAGTGGCGCTCGCCGCCTACCACATTCACAAGGGTCAGCCGCGCAAGCTGAACGGCGGCCTCGACGGCATGCGCGGCAGCTACCTGGGCCCAGCCTTCAGCCAGGCCGAATGCGAGCAGCGTTTAACCGCCGCCGGCGCACGCTTTACGGTGGTGAACGACTCCGAACTCATCGACGGGACGGCTTCGGCGCTCGCGAACGGAAAAGCCATTGGCTGGTTCCAGGGACGCATGGAATTCGGCCCAAGAGCGCTCGGTGGCCGCTCGATTCTTGGCGATCCGCGCGATCCCGCGATGCAGAAGAACCTCAATCTCAAGGTCAAGTACCGCGAGAGCTTTCGCCCGTTTGCGCCTTCAGTGCTTCGCGAGGACGTCGCCGATTACTTCGAAATCGAAGATGACAGCCCCTATATGCTGATGGTCGCCGACGTTGTTAAAGAACGGCGACGCGCCATGACCACCAACGAGCAGGCACTGTTCGGAATCGACAAGCTCAACGTGCCGCGATCCGACATTCCCGCGGTGACGCACGTCGACTATTCTGCGCGCATTCAGACGGTCCACGCGGAGACGCACCCACGCTATTATGCGCTGATCAAGGCATTCAAGGAGAAAACCGGCTGCCCCGTGCTAATCAACACCAGCTTCAATGTGCGCGGCGAGCCGATCGTCTGCGCGCCGGAAGACGCGTTCCGGTGCTTCATGGGCAGCGATATCGATGAATTGTTGGTCGAGAATTGTCGGCTTCGGAAGGAAGATCAGAATCCGGCCTTGAAGCTGGACTACAAGGACGCCTTCGAACTCGATTGAACCTTATAAGCCACGCGATGGGCCACTTCGATCAATCCGGGGTCGATGATCCGAATGCTGTTTATTATTACAGACTGCGGGCCCCTAGCGACGGGCGGCCACATTACCAGTTCAAGCGTGCGTCGCTGCTTGAAATTGAGGACAAATCCGGGCTATTCGGCGCACTCGCTCGATCTTCTACAAAGCATTTTGTGATGTCTTCGGTCTGGGGCGTTTGAGAGCATTACAGAGACAAAATATCGCTGTTGGCATCAGTGCAAACAGGATCGCCGCCCGGAGATCGATATGCAGCATAGAAATGATATTGACGGCCTTCGTTGCGTCGCCGTGCTTCCAGTCCTTTGTTTTCATTTCACGATTTACTGGCCGCTTCTTGGAATGCAAATTGCTCCTGGCGGCTTCGTCGGAGTCGATATTTTCTTCGTAATATCCGGCTACCTCATCACTGGTATCTTATATGATCAAGTCAATACGGGGACTTACAGCGTTGCCGAATTTTATAATCGGCGATTGCGCCGGATTTTTCCTGCACTGGTTACGATCTTTATCGCTTGCCTCGGCGCCTATTTCTTCTTTGGCTTCCCATCAGATGTTGCCTCTGCGGGAAACGCAGTCGTAGCGTCTGCTCTCTTTGTTTCAAACATATATTTCTATCATTTGACCGACTACTTCAACGTTGTACATCGAAATCCACTCGTACATACGTGGTCCTTATCGGTAGAAGAGCAATTCTACGTATTATTTCCGATTCTAATTTATGTCTTGAAAAGATTCTCGCGGAGCACTCAAATCAAAGCCTTGGTTGCTTGCGCGCTGGCCAGTCTTCTTTATTCCGTAGTCCAGGTTAATGTTAACGTTGAACCGCCGGCGGCATTTTATCTCCTGCAGTCGCGCACCTGGGAACTGCTTCTCGGATCTCTGCTGGCGGTAGCTCCAATACCCAAGACAACTGGATGGCGGGCTGAACTCCTTGGCGGAGCAGGCCTTGTGCTCATACTAGCAAGCGTACAGCTATATAGCTCGCTAACGCCGTTTCCCGGGCTGGCTGCCTTGGCTCCGTGCATCGGAGCAGCAGCAATCATTTACTCTGGCACAGCCACGACGACTTTGACCGGGCGTCTTCTCGCCAGTCCGCCGCTCCGCTTCATTGGTCTGATCTCCTATTCCCTATACTTGTGGCATTGGCCCGTAATCACGTTTTATCTGCTTCTCTATCCGTCGCCCAGCAATCGAATAAGGCTTGCTCTCGCGGCGATCTGTATCGTGTTGGCGACCATTTCATGGAAGTTCATTGAAAATCCATTCCGACAGAAGCCCTATCGCTTGGGAATTCGAGGAACAATCGCTGGCGGCGTCGCCGCAATGATAGCCGCTTCTTTGGTTGGTATAACCATAGGCGCCGCTAGCAATACATTTTGGAAGCCGCCAAATCGCGTTCAGGAAATCCTGGCCTACCTCGACTATGATTGGAGGACAGAGATGCGCGCAGGCACATGCTTTCTGACGCCGCCGACACACGACTTTTCAACTCATTTCAGCAAGCGGGACTGCCTCACATTGAAGCCAGGAAAGAACTTTCTAATTTTGGGCGATAGCCACGCAGCAGACCTTTGGTACGGCCTGCAAACGACATACCCCGACGTAAACTTCCTTCAAGCAACGGTGGCTTCCTGCAGGCCAGTCCTCAAGAGCAATGGTAGCTCCTCTTGTAAGGAGTTGATGCAGTTCATCTTCAAGGAATTCCTACCGAACACTCATTTGGACGGTATTATTCTTGCCGCCCGATGGGAGCCAGAACTGGCAAAAGAAGCAAAAACAACTGCGCAGTTCTTAAGAGCTTACGCTGACAGGGTATTCGTATTCGGTCCCACCGTTGAATACGATCAAGATTTTCCCAGAATTTGGGCCCGCAGCCTGGTAACGAATGATGCCGATTTGATATCACGGCATCGTGTCAACGCACGAGAGGAAGCCGACCGAGTCCTCGCTTCCGAAATTTCAGCAGATAAGGACATCACTTACGTTTCGATATATCGCGCATTTTGCAATCCGAAATGCGCCCTATCGGCCGAAGGAGGGCAGCCTTTGCAGTGGGACTACGGTCATCTGACGAGAGAGGGATCAATTTACGTAGCATCTCGCATTCGATCTTCTTTGTTCGACAAATAGCTTTGCCTTTCCCATAGTAGCCGCGCCAGCTTGCCAGCGACGCACGAACAGAATTTCGAGAGAACTCCCACATGATCGCCGATCTACGAGAGACTGGTGAACTTTCTGAAATCAACGCAAACATCGCGATCATCGGTGCCGGCGCTGCCGGAATAACGTTGGCCATAGAACTGGCCAAGTACTTTAAGCAGGTGGTGCTCCTGGAGTCGGGAGGATTCGATTTCGAGGAGGGAACACAAAAGCTCTATGACGGATCGGTCCTGGGCGCCCCTATGGTCGATCCTTCGGCAAGTCGACTGCGTTTTTTTGGTGGCACCACCAATCATTGGACCGGCAACTGCTCTCCTCTCGATGCGATTGATTTCGAGCCGCTGCCCAACCGTCCCTACAGCGGCTGGCCTTTCAGGCTTGCCGACCTGATACCCTTCTATGAGCGCGCCTACGCCTATTGCGAAATTGGCCGCTATCGGCAGGGCTCGGCGATTCTCGATCGCGCCAAACCTCAAGTCGCCGAGATCCTGGACGATAC
>JADMIO011694222.1_pt1 | contig 10157 bp, 13 predicted proteins | sample 8958161 | NCBI WGS metagenome assembly JADMIO01 (sample SAMN16585339, study PRJNA669376) | soil metagenome | isolation source: Crop rotation soil | place: USA: Cullars Rotation, Alabama | collected 2011
GCGACAACTTGTCCACGTGGAATTCTAAGCTTAGGATCCCAATGTGCTGGAAAGGTGTGCGGATAAATCGCATCCTTGTTGAAGTAGCTATGTCCGTGCCGCCCCGAAGTGTAAACGAGGTGACTCTCCCGCACCAAGACTTGGGCTTGCTCGAGACGCTGAAATATCTCGGCCTGGTTCACAGGACGGCCTCGCCGATTTCCTCGACGATTCGCTTCGCGGCTTCGACGGGGCCTCCGATCGTCGACGGCGGCCTCAGGATCGGGCGCCCGATCACCAGGTGCGTCGCGCCCGCGCGGAGCGCTTCGACGGGCGTCATGGTCCGGCGTTGATCGCCCGCCTCGGCCCAGGTCGGCCGCACCCCGGGCGTCACCTTACAGAGCCGCTTCGGCCCGGAGATGTCCTTCAGGACCGCCAGCTCGTGCGGCGAGCAGACGATTCCGTCCACGCCGGCGTGCACCGCCATCCGCGCGAAGCGCTCGACGGTCTTCAAAGGCGTATCGCCGAAGATCGCGCGCGAGCCGTCCTCGCTCATCGAGGTGAGCACCGTCACCGCGAGCACCAGCGATTTCCCCTTGTGCTCGACCGCCGCGCGCACGGATTCCTCGCCCGCGGACGCGTGGACGTCGAAATACTTCACTCCCAAAGCGGCCGCGGCCCGGCTCGCGGCGCCCACGGTGTTGGGAATGTCGTCGAATTTCCCGTCGAAGAAAACCTCTCCGCCCATCCGCTGCACGTGCTCCACGATCTGCGGCGCGCCGACGGAGGTGATGAGCTCCAGGCCCACTTTGAAGCAGCCCACGTAGGGCGCGAGGGTCTCGACGAGCGGCCTCACCTTGTCGAGCGTGTCGACGTCGAGCGCGACGATGAGTCGTTCGCGGGGGGTGATCGGCATCATGCGCTCAGTCCTTCCAAAATCTCGTCGATGTGGCCTTTCACCTTCACCTTGGAGAAGATCTTCTCGATCTTGCCGTCCGCGCCGATGACGAAAGTCGTGCGCTCGATGCCCATGAACTTCCGGCCGTAAAGCGATTTCTGCTTCCACACGCCGTAGGCCTCGCAAACCGCGCCGTCCTCGTCCGCGAGCAGCGGGAAGTCGAGGTCGTATTTTTCCTTGAACTTCCGGTGGCGCTCGACCGAGTCGCGGCTGATGCCGAGGACCACGGCCTTTCCCTTCTTGAACTTCGCCGCGCCGTCGCGAAAGTCGCAGGCCTCCTGCGTGCAACCCGGCGTCATATCCTTGGGGTAAAAGTAAAGGACTACTCGCTTGCCCTTGAAGTCTTTTAAGGACAATTCGCGGCCGTCATCGGCTTTCAATCGAAAGGCCGGGGCCTTGTCACCTTCTTTCAGCATGGCTCTTCCTCCGGTTTTCAGGTAGATTTTTTAATGGGAGATCCGTTTTATGCAATCTGGGAAAAGATCCGAGCCGCTCTGGAAACGCCTTCACTGGATTAACCTCTTTTTCCTCACCGGCACTCCCATTGCCGCGTTGATCTTGCTGCCCATATACCTGTACTACCACGGCTTTGGCTGGCGGTATTTCTCCCTTTTTCTGGTTTTGAGCGCGATGACGGCCATGAGCATCACCGCGGGCTACCACCGGTTCTTGGCGCACCGCAGTTACGAGGCCAAGCCCGCGCTGAAATTCCTCTACCTGCTTTTCGGCGCCGGCGCCTTTCAGGGCTCGGCCCTCCAATGGTGCGTCGATCATCGCCGCCACCACCGCTTCGTGGATACCGAGGACGATCCGCACAATATCCACAAAGGATTTCTCTTCGCGCACGTGGGCTGGCTGTTTTGGAAAGAAGATCCCAAGTACCGCGGCGTTCGCCCGCCCGATCTGACGGGCGACAAGCTGGTCGCCTGGCAGGATCGCCACTACGTGGCGCTCGCCGTCCTCATGGGCTTCGGTTTTCCGACGGCCGTCGGCTGGCTGATGGGCAATGCGTGGGGCGGCCTCCTCTTCGGGGGACTCCTCCGCGTGATCTTCACCAACCACGTCACCTTCTTCATCAACTCCCTCGCGCACACTCTGGGCACCCGGCCATACAGCTCCTCGCAGACCGCGCGCGACAGCGTGATCATGGCGCTCCTCGCGTACGGGGAGGGCTATCACAATTACCACCACGCGTTCGCCGCGGATTATCGCAACGGCATCCGCTGGTACCACTGGGATCCGACCAAGTGGCTGATCGCGGTCCTCTCGCTCTTCGGCGTGACCTACAAGCTGAAAGCGATGCCCGCGGCCGCGATTCTGCGCGCGCGCATGGAGACGGACCTCGAGCACCTGGAGAAGCAGGGGGTTCCAGCCGAGACCCTGACGCCCTTCAAACAGAAAGTCGAAGAGGCCCAGCGGAAGATGCGGGCCGTGCGCGAGGAATACCGCCGGCTCAAGCAAAGCATGCAAGCGACCTCGGAGCGGCGGCTGGCGCAGATCAAGGTTGAGTACAAGGCGGCTCGCCGTGAGTTCAAGCAGGCGTGGGCCCAGTGGGGCGCGCTCCGCAAAGGGAACGCGGTGAGAGTCCGGGCCATTTCCTAAACCTGTCTTAAACCTGACCGGGAAAAAATGGGATCCACACTATACGACGGCTTGATCTTCGATCTGGACGGAACGCTCTGGGATTCCACCCTGCCGGTGGCTCAAGCTTGGAATCGGGCGCTGCACGGGCTGGGGATGAAGCAGCTCTCGCGGAAGGATATCGAGGGCATCATGGGCATGCCCCATAAGAAGATCCTGGAGACGCTTTTTCCCGAAGAGAACGACGATCGGCGCGAGGAGATCGCGAGGAAGTGTTACGCCGAGGAGGTCGCGCTGCTGAAGAAAAGCGGCGCCGCGCTTTTTCCGGGGGTGGAGGAGGGCTTGCCGATCCTTGCCCGGCGCTTTCCGCTCTTCATCGTCTCGAACTGTCAGCCGGACTACCTCGATACGTTTTATCTGAGCACCGGCTTCAAGCGACTTTTCCGCGACGACGAGTGCCACGGCCGCACGGGCAAGAGCAAGGCCGAGAACATCGCGCTGGTCAAACAGCGCAACAAGCTGCGCGCGCCGGCCTATATCGGCGATACGGGGAGCGATCAGGAAGCCGCGACCCGCGCGGGCGTGGAGTACTTTCACGTGATGTACGGGTTCGGCCGACCCACGCGGGACTGCGTGGGCTTCGGTGACTTCGATCAGCTCGTCGAGTACTTCAATGGAGAGACGACGGTCGTTTAGTGCGGAGGCTGATGGAGAGGCGATGGCCGCTTAGTGCGAAGCCTGTCATTGCGAGGAGGGCGCTCTGCGCCCGACGAAGCAATCTGATGATGCTTTCAGATTGCTTCGCTTCGCTCGCAATGACAAGGAACTCTCGGACGCTGTCCTGGCGAGGGCAAAGAGCTCTCTAATGAAGCGCCGATGGCCGCTTAGGGACCTCGTCGAGGTAAATCCCCGAGCGTTGCAGGAGCACGTCCCGTTCGCCTTCCGCCTGCCGGCGCCACTTCTCCACTTCTTCCTTCGTGATCGTCCCGCGCGGCTCGAAGCGCGCATCGGTGAGGCCCCAAGGCCCCGTATCGACGAGGTAGTGCACCCGCGAGAGCAGGGTGCCCTGGCAGAGCGACGTCGACTCGTCGGCGTCCAGCTCGCCCCGCAGGCGGTCGAGGAGCCTTTCCATCAGCTCGCGCGGAATGAGCGAGCGGCGCTCCGGGTAGATGAAGCCGAAAAGCACGAGGTGGCTGAGGAGCACCCGCCAGTGCTCGCCGAAACGGTGGAGGAGCCGTTCCCAATCCATCTGCTCGCCCCAGACGAGAAGGTAGTGCGCGACGTCCGCGCCGTCGTAGCGATCTCGCTCCATGATGAACGCTTTCGACCAGATCGTTTCCTCCGGCGAGCACAAACGGACGGGCACGTCGAAGAGGTTCGCGCTCTTCGCGTGATCGAACCAGCCCGCATCGACTTCGGAGATTCCATTGCCCGATCGAAAAATAAAATCGACGAAGGCGTCGCGAAAAAATATCTTCGCGAGCCAGATGGGATCGGTCATTTCCACCCGGTACCCGGCCTGGGCGAGATGGTCCAGCGCCCGCTGGCAATCTTGCGGGCTCAGGAAAAGATCGAGGTCCTTGGTGTGTCGGACGATGCCGGTGTAACCTGCAAAGGCATAGGCGCCGCCGACGAGAAATGGAATTCCCGTCGCACTCATCTTTTGCAGAACGTTTCGGTAAAACGTTTCGGTCTCGGGATCGAGGGCCTTGTGTCCGGAAGCAAAGCGAAGCATGACTGTCCTCCTAACCCATTCCTGACTTTCAGTATGCTCCGCCAATCCGGATTGGAAACGAAATTGCATCGGGAAAGGGCATGGTAAACTCAATGGATCAGGTCCGCATCGCGGCGATCGGTGATTTACACGTCACGCGAAAATCGCAAGGTCTCTTTCAGGATGTTTTCTCCCGCATCAATCAGCGGGCCGATGTGTTGGTCCTCGCCGGCGATCTCACCGATTACGGGTTGCCGGAGGAGGCGCACGTCCTCGTCGCGGAGCTCGCCATCGTCAACATTCCCGTCATCGCCGTGCTCGGCAATCACGACTTCGAGTCCGGTAAGCAGACCGAGCTGCATGACATCCTCTGCGAAGCGGGCGTAATGGTGCTCGACGGCGACTCGTGCGAAGTGGCCGGGATCGGTTTCGCCGGGGTAAAAGGATTCGCGGGCGGATTCGGTCGCGGCTGCCTCGAGCCCTGGGGCGAGGGCGTGATCAAGGAGTTCGTGCAGGAAGCGGTGAACGAATCGTTGAAGCTCGAGGCGGCGCTGTCGCGTCTCGAAACACCGAACCGGGTCGCGGTCCTTCACTACGCGCCGATCCGCGAAACGGTCGAGGGTGAGCCGGTGGAGATCATTACCTACCTCGGATCGCGGCGGCTGGAAGAGCCGTTGAATCGTTTTCCGGTGCAGGCGATCTTTCACGGTCACGCGCATTTCGGCAGTCTCGAAGGAAGAACCTCCGGAGGGACGCCGGTGTATAATGTAGCGATGCCGCTCCTCCGCCGGAAGATGCCCACCGAGCCGCCGTTTCGGATCGTGGAGATGCCGGTCGCGCCCGTTTAGTTCATCTCGATGGGAACGATCCGCGGCGGGGTGCTCCCGCTCGCGGGTAAAACAATCACGTTGGTCACGGTCTGCGTTCCGTTGTTTTGGCAGCGCACCCTTTTTTGCGATTGTCCCGGCTCCCAGTTTTGCATCACGGCGTCGGTGAGCGAAGGCCCCAGGCCCGCGTTACATAGACTGTCCCGGCGGGCGTTGAGCGTGGCCGGCGTCAATGGAGTCAAGCCCTCGCCGTTCCAACCTGCCGGTTGATGCATCGACTGTAGAAACCAGCTATTGGCGGGGCGATACCAGTTTCCCTCGAGGTCCTGGATCTCGGTGAAGCAGTCGCAGAGAACCGGAGCCGGAGTTGCGGGGCAGAAATCAGCGCCTCCTCCGGTGATGGGAACGTAGTTCCACATCCACTGCGCGACGTCGCGGCAGTTGAAGGTCGGGGCTCCAACATGACTCGGTTGGCAGGTGAGGATCGCACCGAGGTTGCTCCAGACCCTACCGCAGTAGCTATTACCGAGGAGAGAGTAACAGATCTCGCCCTGATTCATTGCGTTCTCGAAACCCTGGGTGAGCTGGCAAAGACTGTCCGCCGTGGAAAAAAACAAGGTGGGAGGGACATACTTGGTCGCGTCGATGCCGTGTCCCCCAAGATTATCTCCGGAATAGTCATCGCCACCGCCCCCGTAGCCGAAGTTAGCCATGAAGTTGACGATTTCTCCGGTCTCGCAATTGTTGAAGGAAGCCTGGCAAATGATGTTTTGGTGCCAGCCGGGTTGCTGTTGGGTGAGGGGATTGATCGATTTGTTCACGATGTAGCAAACGGAGGAGCGAACTTTCCAGGGAGCCGATCGGTAGGCGAAGTCGGCTTGACAGATATTCGCGGTTTGTCCGAACACCGAAAAAGAAAGAACGACGAGAACGAGGGACAAGGGCGCCCGCAGGGAGAAGGGGTACATACGGCCTCCAGATAAGCGGAACAGGGACTACCTTCCCCATTGCAACCGACTGGCCGAAAACCGGTGCGTGCCATTCGCTATTTATTGGCGAAGAAAAAGACGACGAGCGTTGCGAAGCGCGACTAGCGCTGCGGCGGCCCCAGCCCAATCGGCCGAAGTTCAGTTTCCCCACATCCCCCGACCAGGTTTTTGCCGAGAGAGATTTCGAACGCCGAGGTCCGCGTCCAGTTGCTTCCCCCCCTCCCCAGTGGTAAAAACCCTCCCGCAACGAAATCCGGGATCCAAATAACAGTTTCAAGGGGAAGTAATCACGTATGAAAACGCGCGCGGCGGTAGCTTGGAAAGCGGGTCAACCACTCGAAGTCGAGGAAATCGATCTTCAGGGGCCCAAAGCGGGTGAAGTCTTGGTGAAGATCGTGGCGACGGGCGTCTGCCACACCGATGCGTTCACCCTTTCCGGCGCCGATCCCGAGGGACTTTTTCCGGCCATCCTGGGCCACGAAGGCGGCGGCATCGTCCAGGAAGTCGGTCCCGGCGTGACCTCGGTCGCCGTCGGCGATCACGTGATCCCGCTCTACACTCCGGAGTGCCGCGAGTGTAAGTTCTGCCGCTCCGGCCGCACCAATCTTTGCCAGGCGATTCGCGCGACCCAGGGCAAAGGCCTCATGCCCGACGGCACTTCCCGCTTCTCGAAGAACGGGCAGATGATTCACCACTACATGGGTACTTCCACTTTCTCCGAGTACACGGTGCTGCCCGAGATCGCGGTGGCGAAAATCAACAAGGCCGCCCCGCTCGATAAAGTCTGTCTGCTCGGCTGCGGAATCACCACCGGCATCGGCGCGGTCCTCAACACCGCGAAGGTTCGTCCGGGATCGACGGTCGCGGTCTTCGGGCTCGCGGCATCGGTCTCAGCGTGATTCAGGGCGCGGTCATGGCGAAGGCGTCGCGAATCATCGCCGTGGATATCAACGAGTCGAAGTTCGACTTTGCGAAGAAGCTCGGCGCGACGGACTGCGTGAACCCGAAAAAGTACGACGCGCCCATTCAGAACGTGCTCGTCGAGCTGACCGACGGCGGAGTGGATTATTCCTTCGAGTGCGTCGGCAATGTGAATCTCATGCGCTCGGCCCTCGAGTGCTGTCACAAGGGCTGGGGCGAGTCGATCATCATCGGCGTCGCGGGCGCGGGCCAGGAAATTACCACTCGTCCGTTCCAGCTGGTCACGGGCCGCGTTTGGCGAGGCACTGCGTTCGGCGGAGTGAAAGGCCGCACCGAGCTTCCGGGCTACGTCGATCGCTATCTCAAGGGCGAGATCAAAATCGACGAGATGGTCACCTATACTTTGCCGGTACGCGAGATCAACCATGCGTTCGATCTCATGCACGAGGGCAAGAGCATCCGTTCGGTCGTCACGTTCTAGCCGTCATTGCGAGCCGCAGGCGAAGCAATCCGAAGGAGTCGAAATGGAATTATTCAACCGTTATAAAAGTTTCGAAGGCTGGGTCGAGTACTACAAACATTCGTCGACGAGTTGCCGCGGCGAAATGCGTTTCTCGGTGTACCGTCCGCCGCAGCAGGCGGCCCGGCGGGTGCCGATCCTCTATTGGCTCTCGGGCCTGACCTGCACCGAGGAAAATTTCCAGGCGAAAGCCGGCGCGCAGGCGTACGCCGCGAAGCACGGCGTGATGCTCGTTTGCCCCGACACCAGCCCGCGCGGCACGGGCATCGCGGGCGAGACCGCGGACTGGGATTGCGGTGCCGGCGCCGGTTTCTACGTCAACGCGACCGAGCCGAAATGGGCGGGCCACTACCGGATGTACGATTACGTGACCGAAGAGCTGCCGGCGCTCGTGCGGGAGAAGTTTCCCGTCGATTCCCAGCGCGAGAGCATTTTCGGCCACTCGATGGGCGGCCACGGCGCTTTGGTGCTGGCCCTTCGCCAGCCGGAGCGTTACCGCTCGGTCTCGGCGTTCGCGCCGATCGCATCGCCCTCGCAATGCCCTTGGGGCGTGAAGGCGTTCACGAGTTACCTCGGCGGAAATCGTGACGCGTGGGCGGCTTACGATGCCAACGAGCTCGTGAAGAGCGCGAAGCACCGCCAGCCGTTTCTAATCGATCAGGGCCTCGACGATAAATTCCTGGTCGAGCAGCTCAAGCCCGAGATCTTCGAAGCGACCTGCCACGAGGTCGGCTACCCGGTGGAGCTGCGGCGCCATGCCGGCTACGACCATAGCTACTATTTCATCGCGAGCTTCGTCGCGGATCATATCGAGTACCACGCGGCCCGGCTAAATGCCTAAAGCGGTCGACCTATTCGCGCGCTTTCTGCGGGGCTTCGATCCGGAGCCCCGCTTTCACGTCCGCCTCGTCCGCATTTACCGCGTCGCCCTCGGCCTCGTTTACCTCTGCGCCTTCGGCTCGCTCGCCGTGCAATGGAAGGGTCTGATCGGGAGTCACGGGATTTCGCCCGTCGGGGAATTCCTCGAATGGCTTCCGCACTACGGCTTTCTCGGGCGGATCAACCAGCTGCCCACTCTGGTCTGGCTCTCTCCCACCGATGGAATGCTCTTTTTCCTGTGCTGGGCGGGCATCGTGGTCTCGCTCGCGCTCATCGTCGGCATTTTGCCGCGCGCTTCGGCGTGGCTGCTTTGGATTTTCTACCTTTCGCTCGCGAACGTCGGCGACGTCTTTCTCCAATACCAGTGGGAGAGTCTCTTACTGGAAGCGGGATTTCTCGCCCCCTTTCTCTTCGTGCGCGGCGAGCCGCCCCCCTTTTTCGTCTGGCTAAACCGCTGGCTGCTCTTTCGTCTGCTCTTTGCGTCGGGGATGGCGAAGATCCTGAGCGGCGATCCGACGTGGCGGGATCTCAGCGCGATGGCTTACCACTTTCAGACGCAGCCGCTGCCGACACCGCTCGCGTGGTACGCGCAGCAGCTTCCGGCGGCGATTCAGAAGCTCTGTACCCTCGGAACGCTCGCGGCGGAGATCGTCGTCCCGTTCCTCTTTTTCCTGCCGCGCCGGTGTCGGATCGTCGCGTTTTGGATCGAGACGACGTTGCAGGTCTCGATTCTTCTCACTGGAAACTACGGTTACTTCAACTGGCTCACGATTGCCCTGGCGCTCCTGCTGCTCGACGACGATTACCTGGGCGAGCCGCATGCGCCGCCGACTCCCCGTCGCTATTGGGGCTCTTCGATCGCGGGGGGACTGATTTTCATCGTTACTTTGGGCGCGGTCTCGCAGCGCGAGAATTTCCTCGTGGACTTCGCCTCGCGTTTTCGCATCGTCAGCACCTACGGGCTCTTCGCGGTGATGACGACGACGCGTAACGAGATCGTGATCGAGGGCAGTGAGGACAAGAAGGATTGGCGCGAGTACGAGTTTCAGGACAAGCCCGGCGATCCGAAGCGCGCGCCGCCGATCGTGGCGCCTCACCTGCCGCGGCTCGATTGGCAGGCCTGGTTCGCGGCGCTTAGCCAGTTCGAGCGCGAATCTTGGTTGCAGAGGCTCTTGCTCGGTCTCTTTCGGGGCGAAAAGGACGTGCTCGCGCTCTTCGAGCGGGTACCGTTCGAGCATCCGAGGTATCTGCGCGTGCGCTTGTACCTTTATCGGTTCAGTGATTATGCGACTTGGAAAAGGGACCACGTGTGGTGGGTGCGCACTTTGATTGGGGAGTATGCGCCGGTATTGTCGCTGAAATCGCCGAAGTAGTCCTCGTTACGATAGCGGGTGGCCGTCACGCTCCGATTTCCGTCGACGACTTGAACGCCCGAATCAACTGGCCGTTTCGACGAGAAAATCGCGCCCCTGCGGGATCCCCCCATTGTTTTTCGTCTGTTTCTTAGACAACCTAACAAGCTTTAGCCGCTTGTATTCCTCTGGAACACGGTTTGCACAGCAGAAGGGAATGGTGCGTTCCCTTCTGTTTGCCATTTCATTCCTAGTTTTGGTCGGATGCGGTGCGGGAGATAAAGTCTCCCAATCGGGCGGCGGTAATCAAAACCTCTTGAGCAACGGGCCCGCGGGCACCGTGGCCGACGATCCGCAAGGCTCCCCCGAGCCCTCGGCCTCGCTTTCCAGCACAGTGGGATCCGAAGCTTGGAATTCACGTGACTTGAAGTCGCGGC
>JADMIO010664089.1_pt1 | contig 10155 bp, 7 predicted proteins | sample 8958161 | NCBI WGS metagenome assembly JADMIO01 (sample SAMN16585339, study PRJNA669376) | soil metagenome | isolation source: Crop rotation soil | place: USA: Cullars Rotation, Alabama | collected 2011
CGGGGTCCAGAGTGCTTGCGTCGGTTCCGCCACCGATCACAAGGGTATTTGGCCCTGGGGCCTGCGCAAATGCAATGGCCGGGGCAAGCGCCATCCCGGCGATGGTCAATGCAACTCTTCTTTTCATCATGAGGTCTCCAGGCAGCCGGGGGTGGTCATCTGGCGGTCGCGCAACGCCCCCTCGCGCAGTGCGGTCCGTCTCCGAATTCGCCGGGAGCTGGCGCAGTCCGGTTTAGGCCGGACCGTCGAGACCCCCTTGTGCATTGTACTACAATTCTACAGTCTACAGGCCAGTCGCTTCGCTTTGCAATGAGGCAGGCGGCACGAAGATGCGAGAGCTGCAAGTTAGAGAGATCGGATGTCGATGCTGACCACGGCTGACGATAACCGCGATACTGCAGGAGCGAGACCTGCAAATCGCTTGCCACCCCGCCCCATTGCGGTGGCCAGATTGGATGCATCAGTCCTGGAGGCATTTGCGCTGGCGGCGTTCAAGGCAATGGGGGTCAGCGACGAACAGTCGCAGATGACCGCTCGCGCCCTCGTCTACAGCGAGTTGCGGTTCCATCCCGGCCAGGGACAGGGCGTGAGACGGCTGCGCGCCTATCGCGATCGGATTGCCGCCGGCGTGATCCAACCGGATGCTCCATTTGAGATCATTCGGGAAAGTCCCGCGCTCGCCCTCGTCGACGCTCATAACGGCCTGGGCAGCCCCACTGGCATCAAGGCCATGCGGCTGGCCGTCGCCAAGGCGAAAGTCTGTGGCATCGGCACGGTCATCGTTCGCGGCGGCACCCACTACGGCTCATCCGCTGTCCACGCATCGGAGGCCGTCGCAGCCGATTGCATCGGCATGGCGTTCACGAACGCCGGTCCGGAGATGGCGGCGTGGGGCGGGGCGACGCCCATGGTCGGCACGAATCCCTGGGCCATAGGCGCCCCGGGCGGACGCGGTTTTCCTGTCATCCTCGACATCGCCCTTACCACTGCAGGCAAGGGCATGATGCGCTGGCACGAGCGCGAGCACCTCCCCATTCCCCGGGACTGGGCGCTGACCCCTGAGGGTGAGGAAACGGACGATCCTTCAGCCGCGATGCAGGGCGCGCTGCTGGGCATCGGGCAATACAAGGGTTACGGCCTGTCATTGATGACCGATGTGATGACCGGCGTTCTCTCGGGCGGCGCGTTCGGCAGGGCGCCCTACTCCGATCCGAAGCGGCAGGATGTGTCGCACAGCTTCACCGCAATCGACATCGCGTGGTTCATGCCGGTCGATGAGTTTCGTGACAGGATGGGCCGGTTGACCGACGATATCCGCACCAGCCGACTGCGCCCTGGCTTCGATTCGGTGCTGGTGCCGGGTGAACTCGAACATCGGCGCGAAACCGAGAAGCGCGCCACCGGCGTCCCGCTCGACCGAGCCGTCTATGACGACCTGCGCGACCTCGCCGGCGAACTCGGCATCCCCTTCACGCTCGACGAGATCACGCCATGAATACGCCAGCCTATGCCACCGCGACGACTGCGGCGCCTCTCGGGCCAGCGTTCTACCGCCGGATCCAGGACCGTCTTCGCGGACGGCTGCAAGCAGACGGGCACGATGGGCTTCTGATGCTCGCGACCGGCAACGTCGTTTATGCCACCGGGTTTTTCCACTCGGCGAACGAGCGCCCGATTGGCGCGTACATACCCGTGGAAGGAGAGCCCGTCCTTTTCGTGCCTTTTCTCGAAAAGGAAAATGCCGAGGCCAACTGGATCACCGACGTCAGGACCTACGAGGAGTTTCCTGGCGTGGTTCACCCTATCCTCTGGATGATCCGGGCCTGCGGAGCGCGGCGGCTTGCCGTCGACACGATACCGGCGCGCCTGCTTGCCCCTGCGCAAGAGGCCGTCGAACGCCTCGCGATCACCGATCTGGTGGAGCAGCAGCGTTTCGTGAAAGAGCCAGAGGAACTGGCGCTTATCCGTGCGGCTGCCCGCTACGCGGACCTTTGCCTTGAGGCGATCCGCGACGGAACGTCCGCAATCGTCCGCGACGGTGGAACGGAACTCGATATTCTTTCGCATGGCGTGCGCGTGGCCAGCTCGGCGCTCGCCCGCGATCATGGCCAGGCTTTTGCCCACACCCGCATGCACGTCGTCGGCACCGTTCACACCGGCCCTCGCGGAGCCCTGCCCCATGGCAAGACCATCGCGCGGCGGCCCTCGCCCGGCGAGACGATGATTGCGGGTATCGGCGCGAGCCTCGGCGGATACCATGCAGAGAGCGGCGCGACATTCGTGTTCGGCGAACCGTCCGCCGACCAGCGTCGGTGCCTCACCGCCATGCAGGCCAGCAACGACGCGGCAATCGCCGCACTGAAGCCGCGCGCGCGTTGCGACACGGTCAACGAAGCCGCGCTTGAACCGATCCGCAGCGCGGGCCTCGCGGACGCCATCCGCCATCGCATCGGGCATGGCATGGGAATTGAAGGGCATGAGGCGCCCTGGCTGGCCCCGGGCGATGAAACGCGGATCGCCCCGGGAATGGTGTTCTCTAACGAGCCTGGGATCTATCGTCCCGGCATCGACGGCTATCGCACGATCAACAGCATGATCGTGCTTGCCGACAGTGTGGAAGTGCCAAGCCGCTTTCTTTCAGACAATCCTTGGGACCGCAGGGTCATAACACCATGACGATGATTGCCGCGGAACGAGAGTCCCAACCCATAGCAGCGCCGGGCGAGCCGCTGCTGGCCATCCGTGATCTGCAGACGCATTTTCGCACCGAGGATGGTATTGTCCGGGCAGTGGATGGCGTCAGCTTCCATGTTGGCCGCGGTGAGACCGTCGCCGTGGTCGGAGAATCGGGGTCCGGCAAGTCGGTCACCAGCCTGTCGATCATGCGCCTCATCCCGCCGCCGGGCGCAATCGTCGCCGGAAGCATCGAATTCCAGGGCCGAAATCTCCTGACGCTCTCGAACTCCGAAATCCGCGCGGTGCGCGGAAACGAGATCGGCATGATCTTCCAGGAGCCGATGACGAGCCTCAATCCCGTCAAGACCATCGGTGACCAGATCGCCGAGGCCGTGGCGCTGCACCAGCGCAAGAACGCACGCGAAGCCTGGAAAGCAGCAATCGAGATGCTCGATCTCGTCGGCATTCCCGATCCCGCCCGGCGCGTGTCGAACTACCCGCACCAGATGTCCGGCGGTATGCGGCAGCGCGCTATGATCGCGATGGCGCTGTGCTGCCGTCCGAAGCTGCTGATCGCCGACGAGCCCACGACGGCGTTAGACGTGACCATCCAGGCACAAATCCTCGACCTGATGCGCAAGCTCCAGCGGGAGCTGGGCATGTCGATCCTGTTCATCACGCACGATCTTGGCGTCGTGGCCGAAATGGCCGACCGTGTCGTCGTGATGTACGCCGGCCGCGTGGTCGAGGAAGGTGACGTGCGCGACATCTTCGCCCGCCCCCGCATGCCCTACACGCGCGCGCTGATGCGTTCCATCCCCAGGCTCGACCGGACCGATGGAGTGCGGCAGCGCCTGGAGACGATCGCCGGCTCCGTCCCGAACCTCCTGCGCCCGCCCAAGGGCTGCGCGTTCCATCCGCGCTGCCGCTACATGCGTGAAGAATGCCTGCAATCGGCGCCACCTCTTGAAGACACGGGAGGGGGCCACACCGTGCGCTGCATCAGATGGCGCGAGATCGATGCGGAGACGCCATCATCATGACGATCACGGCTACCCTGGACCGAACGGCCCCGGCCATCACGCCCGCTCCCCTTCTGGACGTGCGGAACCTGCGCAAGGATTTCCCGGTTCACGGGGGCATCCTGTCGCGCGTCGTCGACCGCGTCCAGGCCGTTCAGGACGTGTCATTCTCGATCGGCGCGGGCCAGGTATTGGGTCTGGTCGGCGAATCCGGCTCGGGCAAGACGACGGTCGGCCGCGCGATCCTGAGGCTCATCGAGCCCACATCGGGCGCTGTGGTCTTCGACGGCGTCGACATCACGACCTTGTCCCCCGAGCAGATGCGGCAGTACCGGCGGCAGATGCAGATCGTCTTCCAGGATCCGTTCGCTAGCCTCAATCCCCGGATGACGGTGGGCGATATCGTCGGACAGGCCATCGACATCCACGACCTCGCGAGAGGACGCGAACGACAGGACAGGATCGCCGAACTGCTGGATCGCGTCGGCCTGTCGGCCGCCCATATCAGGCGCTATCCGCACGAATTCTCGGGCGGGCAGCGCCAGCGCATCGGCATCGCGCGCGCGCTCGCGGTGAAGCCGAAATTCCTTGTCGCGGACGAGCCTGTCTCCGCTCTGGACGTGTCGATCCGCGCACAGGTGGTCAACCTGCTGGAAGATCTCAAGCAGGATTTCGGCCTCACCCTGCTTTTCATCGCGCATGATCTGGGCGTGGTCGAGTACATCTCGGACCATGTCGCCGTCATGTATCTCGGCCGCATCATGGAGATCGCGCCGGCGCGCGACCTCTACACCAATCCCCGCCATCCCTATACGCAAGCGCTCCTGTCGGCCGTGCCGATCCCGGACCCCACGGTCCGGCGTGAACGCGTGATCCTGCAGGGAGACATCCCCTCCCCGCTCAATCCGCCATCAGGCTGCGTCTTCCGCACACGCTGCCCGGTCGCCACCGCCGATTGCGCAGGCGTCGTGCCACCGCTCACGGAGCGTGGTCCCGATCACCTCGCCGCCTGCATCCGCCAATAGCGCGGGCGCAAACCGGACAAAGCCTAGGCAGGCAGGTCGACCCAGCGACGCTCCTTGCTGGAGCGCGCGACGGCATCGAGGACGAGCTGGTTCTTCCAGCCGTCGAGGAAAGTCGCGCCTTCGCGAGGCTGCCGCTTTTCCCGGATGGCGGCAGCCATTTCCCGCATGACGCCGACGACCGAGACATTCCAGATGCCGGGGTTCAGCCCGGGCAGTGCCGCGTTCGGATCCTCGACCTGAACGTCCTGGAAGGCCTCGCCGGCACGGGCCAGCATCAACTTCTCGCCCGTGTTGTGCAGGAGGATCGTACCCTCGCTTCCGAAAATCTGCGTCGTGTTGTCGAGCGCATGCCGTGCGACGCCGCTGATGAAGACCTGCACGAGCGCGCCGTTGTGCATGTCCAGCGTGAACTGCGTGAGGTCGTCCGCATCGGCGCGCCAGGGTTCACCCGTGGCCTTGTCCACGCGATCCGGCACGACGGTACGCATCAGGCCGTCGACCGACGCGACCTCGCCGAGCCACCAGCGCAGAAGGTCGACCTGATGCGAGCCGTTCGCACCGAGGCGACCGCCGCCCTGGCTTGCGAGCGACCACCAGTCCCCCTTGGCCCGCGAGGCGGGATCGCCCCAAGCCGCCACGATGTTCGACACGTTGACGTGCCTGATCTTGCCGATCGCGCCGCTCTCAATGAGCGACTTCACCTTCCGCCGGTTGGGATTGAATCGCAGCTCGTGGTCGATCATGTGAACGCGCCCGAGCGCCACGGCCCGGTCGAGCATCGCCTTGGCCTCACCAGCGTCCATGGCCGTGGGCTTCTCGCAGAGCACGTTCGCTCCGGCGTCGAGCGCCGCGAGCGCCATTTCGGCGTGGGTCACGGTCGGCGTCGCGATGCAAACGAGATCCAGTTGATGGTCCGCCAGCATGCGGCGCCAGTCGTCATAGGCGTGCTTGACGCCGAACGCCGCGGCGGCGGCATCCGCGCTCGACTTGCGGGCGCTCGCGATGGCCACCACCTCCGCTCCATCCACATGGCGCAGAGCGGGCAGGTACGCGGCCTTCGCGAAGCTCGCGCCGATGATGCCGACTTTCATGTTCGTCTCCTCGTGTCGTCTTGTCGTTAGAGTGCGGATCGACCGCGAAGATCGCGTCGAAGCGCGTCGATCTCATGGGCAAGGCGCGCTCGGGCCTCGCCGATATCGCCGATGACATCCTGCAAGGGCCTGCCCCCGGACGCCAATACGGGTACAACCCGCTCGATCATCTCGCGACGGAGGCGGCTGCACACGCTCGGTCCTAGCTGCAGGAGCAGCGCATTGAGCTCCAGCATCGACGCGTCGTCGAACACAGCATCCCATGCGTCGCGCTCCGGCCCGAAATCGAACCTGCGAAGCGGCGGTCGCGTGGCGCGGATCATCGCGCGGCGCGCCTGCGTCGCGACCTCGTCGATTGCACGGTCTGCGATGACGACACCGTAGTCCCGCTCGGCAGCCCCCTCCGAGATATTGCCGGACAGCACGTCGTCGCGAACCAGGACGGCTGGCCGCTCGAGTGGATCGCCGAACCCCCCGCCTCCGGGCGTCATGATGGTCACCACGTCGCCAGCGCGCGCAACGAACATGTCCAGCTTTCCGAGGTCCCGCTCCTCGGCCGTGCCTGCATTGACGATGACCCGCGCCGTCGCACCCGGATGTCCCCCCGCGAGCCCCCAGGGTCGGAACACGAAGCGCTCCATGCCGCGCCCGAGCACCGCGCTTCCGTCGCGCACGATCCGCACGCTGAACACGACACCTGTGCCGCCGCGCCACCGCCCTGCCCCGCCGGAATCCTGGCGCAGCGCGTATTCAACAATGACCGCCGCCGCTTCTTCCTCGGTCTTTTCGATGGGCGTATTGCGCTGGTTGGCGAGGCTTGAATCGCGCCCGTCGACACCGTCGCCGCCATCGCGCGCGCCAGTGCCGCCCACCAGCGACTGCAGCACCATCACGTTGCGCGCGCCGCTCTGCGGGTTCTGTTCCACCAGCACGGAGGGAATCATCACCCCGCCGCTCGGAGCAGGCATCAGGCCGGGGCTCGCGGTCGACAGCGCCCCAACCAGCGCCTCGTTGATCCGGATCGCAGTAGCCGCTCGGACGCCGACCGCCGCCGGCGGCGTGGGATTGACGATCGTCCCGCGCGGCGCCTCGACGGTGATGTGCTCGAACATGCCGTGGTTGAGCGGGATCGTCTTGTCATGGCTGTAGACGAAGTGCATCAGCTTCAAAGTCAGCCACACATGCCGCTTGCCGCCGGTCGGCACGTTGTAGGCGGCTTCGACCTGCGGGTCGGAGCCTGTGAAATCGAGATGCACGTGCCCGTCCCGAGCCTGTAGCCGACACCTGAGGCGGACTGGGATGCGGGAATTGTAATCGTCGTCCAGATAGTCCCAGAACACGTAGTCGCCATCGGGGATCAGCCGCTGCACCTGCCGGGCCTTTGCGCCCGCATAGGCGACAAGGTCGCGCTGCGCCTGCATCACGGTCTCGACGCCGTGCGCGGCGACGAGTTCGAGCACGCGCTTTTCGCCAACCTGAAGGGCTGCCAGCATGGCCTGGATGTCGCCGAGGTTCACATCCGGCGTCCGGCAGTTGGAGCGGTAGAGCGTGAGGAAATCCTCGTTCATCACGCCGGCCTTGACGAGCTTCATCGGCGGGATCTGAAACCCCTCCTGGAACAGGTCGGAAAAACGCGGCGAGATGCTGGACGGAACGCCGCCGCCGACATCGGCGGAGTGGATGAAATCCCAGGCATGCGCGACGATGCGGCCTTCATGAAAGATCGGCCGGATCAGATGCAGATCCGGCATATGGGTCGACAGGCCCTCGCTGAGATACGGGTGGTTGGTGATGATGACGTCGCCGGGCTCGATGACAGGAATTGCGGCCAGGGACGGCCCGACATCGCTGTCGAGAAAGCCCGAGACGCCCAGCACCTTCGGATACGCGAAGAACCGGCCCGAGGGCTCGGCCAGCGCCGTGCCGAAATCGCCCGCCTCCTTGACGTAGGTGGTGCGCGCGGAGCGCTGGAGGGTGATCGCCATCTCCTCGGCGACGGCAGTGAACTTGTGGAAGAAGATCTCGAGCAGGACTGGATCGAGGCGAATGACCGGATCGAGGCTCATGACCGCGCCTCCCTCGTCAAATGAAGTGTTCCCACGGCGTCGGCGCGCGCCCGCCATCCCTCTAGGATCAGGGTCGTGGTGTCGGCTTGTTCGATAATGGCCGGGCCGCGCACGATGGAATCGCGGCCGAAGTCGGCCCTATCGTAGACCGCAGCCTGGAAAGGCGCTGCCTTGCGCCAGAACACGCGCGTTCCCCGCTTCTCCGGTTGCCGCTCGGATACGGTCGGAAGAGCTACGGGCGGCACCTTTCCGATCACGCCGAGACGAACGGTCGTCACCTGTACGGCGCTCCCAGGGTTGCTGAAGCCGTAAAGCCGGAAGTGCTCGGCATGGAAGGCCTCGCACCACGCGGAGGCCGATGGCGTTTCGCCCGGCGACGGGATGTCCAGTTCGTAGGCCTGCCCCGGATAGCGCATATTCGCCGATACCGAGAGGCGGTGCTCGCCTACGAGCGCGCCCTCGCGCGCGACCCAGTCCAAGGCTTCCGCCTGCAAGCGTTCGATGGCCGCCGCGATATGCGGCCAGCCATCGGCTTCGGCCGCCAGGACGCCCGGCCCGCCGACCAGATGACGCGCCGTCTGGACGTAGTCGCGCCGGACATCGGCAAGGACCGCGCCTAGCGCGCAGAAAGCGCCCGGGGTCATCGGCACGAGCACCGCGTCGAGGCGCGCTTCCTCGGCCAGCAGCACCGCATGCGTGGGCCCCGCGCCGCCATAGGCGACCAGCGCGAATTCGCGCGGGTCCGCGCCGGCCGTGGCCAGGAGCTTGATGATCTCGGTCGCCATCTTGGCGCTGGCCACCCGAAGCGCCGCCTCCGCCGCTTCCACTGCGCCTGACAGCCCAAGCTGCCGCGCAACCCCGTCGAGCGCACGCAGCGACGCGTCCCGATCGAGCGGCATCTGGCCGCCAAGGAACCGCGTGGGATCGAGGATGCCGGTCGCCAGATAGCAGTCGGTGATGGTGGGCGATGTCCCGCCCCGCCCATAGGCCACCGGGCCGGGATCGGCGCCGGCCGAAAGCGGCCCGACCTTGAGCAGGCCCTGTGCGTCGACCCAGAGGATCGATCCGCCGCCGGCACCGATCGCGCCGACGTTGACCACGGGCATGATCAGCGGGAAGTCGCCGACGAATGTCGTGGTCGTGAATTCCGGAGCACCTGTCCGGGAGATCGAGATATCGGCGCTCGTTCCTCCCATGTCGAAGGTCAGGAGCTTCGTCCGGCCGGCCGCCTCGCCGACGCGGACGGAAGCCACGACCCCCGATGCGGGGCCGGACAACACCGTATCGATCGGACGTTCGCGTGCGGTATCGAGGCTCAGCGTGCCGCCATTGTTGGCGGTGATGTAGATCGGTGCGCCGATCCCGTTTTCAGCAACCCTGTGGCGCAGTTTCTCGAAATAGCTCGTCATCAGGGGATGGATATAGGCGTTGAGCCCCGCCACCAGGCAGCGCTCATATTCGCGGACCTCGGGCCATACGACGCCGGATTCCGAGACGAGAACGCCAGGTAGCTCCCGGCGAAGCAGATCGGCGACGGCAATCTCGAGAGACGGATCCCGGTACGAATTCAGCAGCATCACCGCGACGGCATCGACGCCCCGCTCGCGGAGGCTTGCTGCCACGGCTTTCACCTCATCGTCCGACACGGGCTCGATCACCGTTCCGTCGGACCGCATGCGCGCGCCGATCTCGAACACGAGGTCGCGCGGGATCAGGGGCGCTTCGCGCGGCTCGGTGACATCGTAGGAACTGGGCAGCCGAAGCCGCGCGATTTCCAGCACGTCCCGGTTTCCGCGGGATACGACCAGCGCAAGGCGGGCGCCGCGCCGCTGGATGATCGCATTCAAGCCGATCGTCGTGCCGTGGACGACGAGTTCAACCGCGTCCGGCGCGATCCCGTGGGCCGACAGCAGCGCCTTCGTGCCGCGCTCGACGGCAAGCGACGGATCGCCGGGCACCGACGGCTCCTTGTGGAGGATCAGCCGCCCGCCGGTCATGTCCGCCAGGATGAAATCGGTGAACGTGCCGCCGACGTCGATGCCGATCCGATAGCGCGCTGGCGTCAAACCAAGGTTCTTCATGCAAGCTTCTTTTCGGTCGTCGCCACGGCTTGCATCGCCACGGCTTGCGGCAGCAGCACCGGGGTCTCCGCAGAACGCCAGCAGGCTGTGGCGGGCATGCCGGGAGCAGGCGACACCAGCGGCGGATTTTCGGTTCTGCAGCGTTCGAGGACAACCGGGCAGCGCGTCTGGAACCGGCAGCCGGGCGGAGGATC
>JADMIO012611107.1_pt1 | contig 10155 bp, 11 predicted proteins | sample 8958161 | NCBI WGS metagenome assembly JADMIO01 (sample SAMN16585339, study PRJNA669376) | soil metagenome | isolation source: Crop rotation soil | place: USA: Cullars Rotation, Alabama | collected 2011
GGCTTTGGCCGAAGATGTGATCCCCAGCCCGTTTGGCACACCCGAGTATCAATGGGCGTCTCCGGCATCGGGCTCCTGGGGCTCCACCGCAGGCATCGAGCGCGGTCCGCACGGCGAGATCTGGGCCATCGACCGCTGCGGCGCCAACAGCTGTGACGGCTCCGATCATGCGCCCATCATCCAGCTCGATCTCAAGACCGGCAAGCCAATCAAGAGCATCGGCGCCGGCCTGTTCGTGTTTCCCCACGGCCTGCATGTCGACGCCCGCGGCAATGTCTGGGTGGCGGACGGCGCGATTTCCAAGGACGGCAGCAAGGGCCTGCAGGTGACCGAATTGTCGCCCGAGGGAAAGGTGCTGATGACTTTGGGCGTGGCGGGCCAGCGCGGCAATGACGAGACCCATTTCAATTCGCCCAGCGACGTGATCACCGCCCCCAATGGCGATATTTTCGTCACCGACGGCCATACGCCCATCGCGCCGGTCATTCCGGCCGGCCTGAATATGCGGGTGATGAAGTTCGACTCGCACGGCAAGTTCCTCGCCCAATGGGGCAAGGCGGGCAGCGCGCCAGGCGAGTTCAACAATCCCCATGCGCTGGCGCTGGACGGCAAGGGTCGGCTCTATGTCGCCGACCGCGTCAACAACCGCATCCAGATCTTCACCCAGGACGGCAAGCTCGTCACCGAGTGGAAGCAATTCGGGCGTCCGTCCGGTTTCTACATCAGCGGCGACCGGCTTTACGCGATCGACGCGGATTCCACCGAACAGGTGCATCCCGGCGGCTGGAAAAAGGGCGTGTGGATCGGCAGCATTAGCGAAGCCAAGGCCGAATATTTCGTGCCTGACGAACAGGCCGGCGAGGGCGTGGTGGTCGCCCCCGACGGCAACATGTATGGGGCGGTGAACGTAGCGCCGCGCGGCATAACCCGGTATCTCAAACAAGCAGCTTCAAAGGAGAAGCGGTCATGAGCGACAGCAGACGAACCTTCCTTCTGAAATCCTTTTCGGCGAGCAGCGCCGCATGGCTTGCCGCCAATTGGCCGGCCGAGGTGGCGGCAGCTGAAAAAGCCCAGGCGATGGGCAGCTTCACCTATTTCACCAAGGAGCAGGCGGGCGAGATCGACGCCATGGCGGCGCAGATCTATCCCACCACCGACACGCCCGGCGCGCGTGAGGCCCAGGTGATCTATTTCATCGACACGGCCTTGGTGACCTTCGCTCAGGACAAGCAGGACATTTATGCCAAAGGCCTGGCGGAGCTCGCCACCCATACCAACGGCAGGCCTCTTGCCACCCTGTCGGCGGACCAGCAGATCGCGGTCCTCACCGCCATCGAGAAAACGCCGTTCTTCCGGACCGTGCGCGACCACACCATCATGGGCATGTTCGCCTCGCCCCAGCATGGCGGCAATTACAAGAAGATCGGCTGGACCCAGATCGGGTATGACGACAGCCTCAATTTCCGAACCCCGTTCGGCTCCTATGACAAGGCGGAGACCTGGTGATGAAAAAGTACAACCCCTCCGAAGAAGTCGACTTTGTGGTGATCGGCTCCGGCGCGGCCGGCGGCGTGATGGCCAAGCAGCTGGCGCAGGCCGGCTTCTCTGTCGTGGTCATGGAACAGGGCGCCTGGGGCGCTTATGGCCATGAGCAGGACTACAACAAGGACGAGTTGATCAACCGCTTCCCGTCGGAAGAAGACGTGCTGATCAGCGATCCCAAGAAGCACCGCAACACCTTCCGCCGCAACGCCAATGAAAAGGCGGTCGCCGGCAATCACAGCTATGGCTGTGTGGTGGGCGGCGGCACCGTCACCTATGGCGCCTCATCCTGGCGGCACTTGCCCTGGGAATTCGACGAGGCCAGCCGCTTCGGCACCATGAAGGGCACCGGCATCGCCGACTGGCCGGTGAGCTATGAGGAGATCGAGCCTTATTACAGCCAGGCGGAATGGGAGATCGGCATTTCAGGTCCCAACCTGAAAACGCCCCTGATCGCGCCCATGTCCAAGCCTTATCCGTGCCGGCCGCTGCCGCTGAAAAGCTCCGGCGCGCTGGTTCAGAAGGCCGCGGCCAAGCTCAACCTGACGGTGACGCCCAATGTCGCCGCCATCATCACCGAGCCCTATAACGGGCGCAGCGGCTGCATCAATTGCGGCGCCTGCTCCGGTTATGGTTGCCAGGTGAAAGCGCGTTCCTCCTCGGCGGTGGCCTTGCTGCCGGTCGCGGTGGCAACGGGCAATTGCGAGATCCGCGTCCATTCCTATGTGCGCGAGATCAATGTCAACGCAGCAGGCCGCGCCACCGGCGTGACCTATTTCGACAAGGCCAACGACAACCGCGAAGTCTTCCAAAAGGCCAAATGCGTGGTGCTGTCGGCCAACGGCACGGAAACCCCGCGCCTGCTGCTGCTGTCCAAGTCCAACCGCTTCCCGCAGGGCCTGGCCAATTCCAGCGGCATCGTGGGCAAATACCTGATGACCGGCAATGGCGGCGGCGCCAGCGGCCTGTTTGCCGATCCGCTGAACGAGTACAAGGGCGCGGTCACCGGCGCAGCGGTGCTCTCCTATGTGCCAAATGACGTGAAGGGCCGCGGCTTCTATGGCGGCGGCCGCATGACGGCGCGCGGCCAGATGTCGCCGATGCAATACGGCCTGGCGGGCCCGCATGGCGCGCCCAGCTGGGGCGCCGGCTACAAGAAGGCGCTGATCGAGCAGGCCAACCGCCGGTTGACGATGGTGAACTTCATTTCCCAGCTGCCGGTGGAAACCAACATGGTGGACCTGGATCCGGACGTGAAGGACGCCTGGGGCCTGCCTGCCCTGCGCATCACCACCACCAGCCATGAGAATGACTTCAAGGCGATGCAATTCTTCATCGACCGGTCGGTGGACATTCTCAAGGCGGCGGGCGCCACCCAGGTCTGGGCCGACCAGGTCAATGACTCCAGGGGTGGGGCGCATGCCCGCGGCACCTGCCGTATCGGCAATGATCCCAAGTCATCGGTGGCGAACAAGTATCATCGCGCCCATGACGTGCCGAACCTGTTCATCGTGGATGGCTCCAGCCTGGTCACCGGCGGACGCAACCATCCCACCATGACCATCTCGGCGCTGGCCTATCGCTGCGCCGATCACCTGGTGAAGGCCGCGAAAACAGGCAACGTCACCATCTGAGTTCGCTCAAATGAAGAACGGCGCTCCACGCAAGCGGGGCGCCGTTTTTTCGTGCGCGTGTGCTTGGGGTTCAGCCGCGCTGAACAGGCTTCAGGGCGCCGGACGTGATCATGAAGCGCGCATGCTGCACGGCTTGCTCGGGATTGGGAAAGCGCGCGTCCAGCTGACGCTTGACCGGGGCCGGCATACGGATGGCCTTGCCCAGATAATGGGTGACCCGGGCGTAATAGGCGCCGGTGCGGCCCGTCACCGCAATTCGGAAACAGTGGAATTCCGTGTGTTCCTGGCCGACATCCCCGGCGGCGATGCTGGCCGCCCGTCCCAGGGACCGGAGCCAATCCATGGGAGACCAGCCCTCATGGTCTTGGTCCCTGGCCGCTTCGTCTTGGTCCGGGCTGGTATCCATTTCACGCAAATGGTTGGGACCTTCCAAGCCACGATACCGACCGAGTGGCTCCAGGCGATCCCCCTTGCGGAGGCCGCCCACTCATATCGGTCTCGTGGCCGGCGAAAACCGCGCCGGTTCGATGGATTACTTCAAGTTACCGGAAATGTTGGTGAAGGTGGTCGACAGGCTGGTGCCCACGGCGGTCACGCCGGTAATGATGACGACGGCGATGAGAGCGGCGATCAGGCCATATTCGATGGCGGTGGCGCCGGATTCATCCTTGAAAAAGCCAAGAATAGGGTTGCGCATGACGGGACTCCTCTTGAAATCGGCGCCACGCTAACTGGGGGTGCTTTTCAAAGCCTTTACGACTACCGCTAAAATTTGCGCAATTCGGAATGAACCAAAGCTTAACCATAAAAGACCGGCATTCTCGCGGCCTGATTAACGCTGCACATAATGGATTTCGAATCTCTTATTGGTCAGGAAAAGGACGGTTACGTCCTCCTGCTGGGTCGCGCCATGCTCCATGGTCATGCCTTGCGGAAACCAGACGAAATTTCCCGGCCCGAAACTGCCCTGATGGGTGACCAAGGTGCCTTCCAGGACGAACATGCCATGGGCGCAGGGATGGGTGTGCCAGGTGTTGGTGAAGCCGGCGGGATATCGCACCATCCGCACCGTGACGCCGGTCTCAGGATCTTCCAGGAAGCGCTTGGCGAAAAGCGCCTTGCCCAATTCCGGAACGAAACGCTCCTCCCAGGGCATGGCATTGGAATCGAAGACTTGCAGCGTATCGGATGTCATGGCGGCCTCCGGGTTCTGGGTTGAAGCTCTGCCGGGGCGGCAGGTGGCTCAGGCCGGATTCTTTATCACAACTTGCAGACCGTCTCGATCTGTGTGGCGAACCTGTTCTGGATTCGGCGCGGACTACGCAACCGCGGACCGACTTCTCTCTGTTGGGTCTGCGCTATCGCGCTGCGGCGAGCCAGGCGATGCTGGTCTAATCCCGGGGCCGGCATCCGACTCGACAGGCGCAAAAGGCCGCCAGGTGCGATCTTTCGAATTCCCATCGGCAGCCTTCGCACTTATCCACACGACAATGGCCGCATGTTCGCTGCCTGCACGGTTGGAAAATCAGCTGCCTTGAAGGATCGCATCACCTGGCATGGTTGACGATTGTTGAGGATGTCAGCGCCGGCTTCGTCTCTCGCAAGAACTTGATCGCCAGGGATCGCAAGCCACCGAACGGCACCTTTCCGGGCGGCCATGGCGGCGCGAGGGCATGCGTATACTGCACAAAAAAACGGCCCGCCGGTTCGAAGGTCCGGCGGGCCGTTCGGGACAGTGACATGCGCGGTCGAGCAAAGAACGACCGGCGCATCGTAACTTGCACACCTCCCGCGTCCTGTCACTTGTGAATCTTGGCACTGTCATCGCCGCAGCGGCGCGGATCGCGCTGACGTGGTTTGTCTCATTTCCTAACATGCTGAAACACGAGAGCAATTGAACGGCCCTGTACCAAGGTATAGGTGCTCTCCATGCTGAAGTATGCTGGCTTTGATTCCGGAAACAGAGCGGGATGAGAAAGCAATTGTCCCTGGGCCCCGGAAGCTGGTGTAGATGCGTTATTTTTTAAATGTCAGAACGATTGATGCTTTACTGATTGATGATGAGGGCAATGATTTTCCGGATCTGGGCGAGGTTTGCAGACATGCAATCGAAGTCGCGTCCGAGCTGGCGCGCGAATATCCGCGGCCGCCGGCGCACCGCTTGACCATCGTGCCCCTAGCGCTGGAAGTGATGGACGAATCCGGCACGCTGGTGTTTCGCACGCCAATTCATTAGGCCCGCCCGCCCATCCGGCGCATTTTTGCGCTCCACGCCTCCGGCAATTTTGCTAGTCTTGGGGCCGGTCCGCCAAGGGAGCCCGGTCGCCATGCGTGTTCTTCTTTTTGCCGCCTGTCTCGGCCTCTTGTTGGGGCCGGCCGCCCAGGCCGCCGAGCTTCAGGTTCTGGCGCCGCCAGTGGTCACCAATGCGGGCCTGAAGGAGCTGGCGGAGGACTTCACCCGCCAGACGGGCACCCAGGTCAAAATCACGGTCGGCGAGCTGCTGAAGATTCCCGAGCGGGTGCATGCCGAGCCCACGGATGTGTTCTTTCTGGAGACAGAACTGATGGCCTCGCTTTCGCGGGGCGATCTCCACGATGCGATGCCGCCGGTCCCGCTGGGCCGGGTCCATATCGGCCTGGCGGTGAAAGCGGGCGCCCCGCATCCCGACATTTCGACCACGCCCAAGCTGATCGCTGTGCTCAAGAGCGCCAAGATCGGGGTGTCTTATTCCAATCCCGATCCGGCCCGCGGCAGCATGGTGGCCAAAATGGTGGACGCGATGCTCAAGCGCCCGGAATTTGCCGGCGTCCATGGCGTGATCAGCAGCAAAGGCAATGGCGTGTCCGGCCTGATCAATGGCGAGGGTGACATGGCGCTGCAGCTGGAAAGCGAAATTCTGGGCCATCCGGAAGTCGAGCTGGCGGGCTCCCTGCCGGACGACCTCAAGGCCTATATCGCCATTTCCGCCGCGATTTCCGCCAAAGCCGCCGATCCTGCCGCCGCCAAGGCCTTCATTGCCTTTGTCACGCGGCCGCAAGCCTATGAGGTCTGGAAGTCCAAGGGGCTTGAGCGCCATTAGTATACTGGAAGGGCCATAGGCGATGCCCTAACCTTCGCCCCCGTACAAACATCCGCAATCAAGCGGAGATGGGAGGGGACATGAACAGACGCACCTGGATGGCGCGGATTGGCGCATCATTGGGCGCACTCGCGCCGGGAGCCGGTCTCGCACGCGCCAAAGCGGTTTCAAAAACGCCGGGCATGATCGTGCTCCATTGCGACCTGGCAGTGATTCCCGCCAAGGAGCAGCAAATGCTGCGGGTGTTTCATGACACGTTCAAGCCCGCCGCCGCCAGGTTCAAAGGCTTTGTCGATCTCAAGATCCTCAAATACGACCATCTGGTGCAGGGATCGCCGCCGGCCAAAAACATCAATTACCGCTTTCAACTCACCTATGAGAGCCTTGCTTTGCAGCAGGCCTGGGTGAATTCCCCCACCCACAAGGCGCTTTGGCCGCTGATGGCGGACACGCTCAGCAATGCGCAGGACTTCCAGGTGCTGGTGTTCAACAATGCTTAAGCGCTACAGCCAAAAAATGTCTTTCAAGAACAAGCTCGCCATCCTGTCCCTGCTCGCATGCATCGCGCCGGCGGTTGCGCAAACCCCGCCGCCCTATCCGGTCGAGCCGCCGGGCAATGACGAGACGGGCATTTCCATCGATCGCTATATCGGCAATGCGGCCAACGCGCCGGTCAAGATCAGCCACGACACCATGTACGTGCAGCGCATCTTCAGCGCCGGCAATCCGGCGACCGGCAGTGCCGGCGCCGTGCTGGCGCCCGGCGAACAGACCGATCTCGCCACCTTGCTGCCACATGATGTCACCTCGCTGTTCGCCACGCCCAAGGAACTGATTTTCTATGTCGAAAGCGGCAAGGGAAGGCTGGACGACGGCAGGCAATATTGGGATGTCGGCAGCGGCATCGGCATGATGATTCCGCCAAACATGGCGCATCGCCTGACCAATCTGGGCGACGAACCGCTGAAGATGATCATGTTTTCCTTCGATCCGGTCTATGCCTCGCCCAAGGCCATTGTGGTGCGCGACAGCCACAAGGTCCTGATGATCGAGCACAATGTCCATTGGAGCCACAATTCCCGGCTGCTGTTCGGACCGGAAGCCGGGGTGAGCCGCGTGATCGTGATCACCTTCGGGCCGATGACGATTGCCGGCCCCCATGCCAGTCCGCTCAACACCGATCCCAAGGCTGGTGGGGTGCAATGGATCCATGTCGAAGACGGCCCAATGCTGTTCCAGCTGGGCAGCGAGATTCGCCGCTGGCCGATGAATAGCGGTTTCATTACCCCGCTGGACGGCAAGACCGTTCACGCCCGCTACAATATCGGCGACACGGTCCAGACCACGCTCTTCATCAACAGCGGCAGCAGCATGCCGGCCGCATCACGCCCAACCGGTGCGGCTCTGCCCAGCTTCTGGCACAATCCACCGCTGAAGGGCGAGGTTGCCAGCCCAGCGGTGGCGGACTCTTATTTGAAGGATTCGGTGGTGCCGGGGCGCCCCCTGGGAAAGTGACGCGAAACCAAGACAGGGATTCAACGCCGTGACCACGACAAATCTCGATGACCTTCCAGCCAAGTCGCCCTTTCCCGGCTGGCGCGGGAAATTCATCCGTTCCGCGGGCATGACCTTCGTCTATTGGGAGGTTCCGGCCGGAACGGTCCTGCCCGAACATTCCCATCCGCAGGAGCAGGTCGCGCACACCTTCGAGGGCGAATTCGAAATCGTGGTGGACGGCGTCGCGCAGGTGCTGCGGCCGGGATCGGTGAGCATCATTCCCCCGCATGCGGTGCATTCCGGCCGCGCCATCACCGATTGCAGGATCATGGACGTCTTCTGCCCGGTGCGGGAGGACTACATCCAGTATGAAGGGTGAGGCGAGAGCTGCTTTGTGAATGTTTTTTGACGGCTTTACTGGGCATTGTGTATAAGCGCTTGGGATTGCGGGTGTAGTTCAATGGTAGAACGGCAGCTTCCCAAGCTGCATACGAGGGTTCGATTCCCTTCACCCGCTCCAACTTCTCGTGCCGTAGAGGCTCAAGCGGGGACTTCGATGACCAAGCCAGATGACAAGACGATTGCCGCCGAAGCGACCGGCTCTCCCGCCGAAACGACGTCGCGGCGCGAGGCCGCTCAGACCGTCCTGGCGATGGGAACCACGCTCGCCGCGGGCATCGCGGGCGCGACGATGCCTGCGCTGGGCGCCACAGCCCCCGCCGCGACTGTCCTGCGCATTCCGACGCCGCCGCCGGTCCAGGTGCCGCGCGGCGACCTGGTGAATGTGCTCGAATACGAAACCCAGGCCCGCCTGGTGTTGGGACCTGCGAAAATGGCCGCCATCTCAGGCAGCGATCGCACCGTGACCGACCGCATCACCTTGCGGCCGCGGATGAACATCCCAACCCGGGACCTGGACCTGACCAGCACCCTGTTCGGCGACGAACACTTCACGCCCATCATTGTCGGGCCGATGGCCGACCAGAAGCGCTTTCATCCCGAAGGCGAGGTCGCCATGGCGCGTGGGGCCTCCGCGGCCAAGGCCGCGATGGTGGTGAGCAGCGATTCCAGTGTGCCGTTGTCGGCGATCGCCCAGGCCGCCACCACACCTCTATACCTGCAGGTCTATGCCAACAGTCCCAAAGTGAAGGATGTGCTGGCCCAGGCAGGCACCGCAAAGGCCAAAGCGGTGATCGTGACGGTCAATGCCGGCGCGTCCCCAAGCGCGACGGCGGCTGGCGCGGGCATCGATTGGGCCGCTGTCGACGCTGTCGTCAAAGGCACTTCCTTGCCCGTGATCGTAAAAGGGGTCACCCGCCCGGAAGAGGCCAAGCAGGCCGTCGCCCATGGCGCCAAGGGCGTGGTGGTGTCGAACTATCGCGGCGGCAACGCGGCGGCGCTCGCCGGCACGCTGCTTTTGGTCTCGCCCGTCGTTCAGGCTGTCGGCGATCAGGTGCCGGTACTGGTCGACGGAAGCTTCCGTCGTGGCACGGATATTCTCAAGGCTCTGGGCTTTGGCGCGAAAGGCGTGTTGATCGGCCGGCCCGTGATGTGGGGCCTTGCGGCCTATGGCGCCGACGGCGTGCAGGGCGTGGTCGAGATGCTGCAGACCGAGCTGGCGCGCTATATGGGCATGTGCGGCCGGCCATCGCTTGCCGCGGTCGACTCCAGCCTGGTGCGCGTCCACGCGCCGCTTCCAACGGCGAAGACCAAGCATGTCTGATATCGAACGCGCCTGGCTCACAAGTCCGTCGCGGCGAAAAGCCTTGGCCCGCATGGCGGGATTCATGGCGGCCTCGCCCATCGCCCCGGCGATGGCGCAGCTTGATCCCCGGCCCCTTGGCGAGGTCCGCCGCGCCTTGAGCCTGGCCGAAATGCAGACCGCCTTCGATTTCGAGCCCGTCTTTTTCGGCAATGTGCCGGTGAAGACCTATGACTACACGGCGCATGGCGACGGATCGGAGTTCACCCTGCGGCGCAACCGCCTGGCGTTCGATTGGGTCAACATCGCGCCGCGAGGTCCCGCCGTCCCGGTCTCGCAGGTCGACCTCTCGTCCGAACTGCTGGGCGTGAAGTTGAAATTCCCGATCCTTGTCAGCCCGTCGACCGGCCAGGGGGCGCTGCATCCCGATGGGGAGATCGGCATGTTCAAGGGCGCCACCGCGGCCTCGAACACGGTGATGATCATAGCCTCGGGCAGCACCATACCGGTGGCCAAGGTCATACCATCCGCGCCCGGCGGCACTTTGTGGGAGCAGTTCTATCCGACGGAGGACCTGACCGTTACTGAGCGCGCAATCGACAATTACGCGACTCTGGGTTTGACAAACATCATGGTCACCGTTGACCAGCAAGCCTCCTATTATGAACGCGACGAGCTGGACCGGCATTTTGGCGGGCGC
>JADMIO011398740.1_pt1 | contig 10154 bp, 9 predicted proteins | sample 8958161 | NCBI WGS metagenome assembly JADMIO01 (sample SAMN16585339, study PRJNA669376) | soil metagenome | isolation source: Crop rotation soil | place: USA: Cullars Rotation, Alabama | collected 2011
TCGCAAACCAGCGGCTGGTTTGGGCAGATTATTCAACGCTCCGACGACGGCGGCAAGACGTGGTTTCAGCCCGGCACGCCTGCGGGCACGGTCATGAAAACGCCTGAAGGCATGCCGATGGGTGAGAGCAACAAGTTTGTTTACGACACGTCGGAGGAAACCGGCAAACCGCTCACGACGCATCAATATTATGACGGCACTCTGAAACCATGGGAGTTCAAACGAGTTTGGCATCTTGAGCCTTCGCTCGACGATCCGGACACCGTCTTCGCCGGTATCGAGGATGCCGCACTATTTCGCTCGACCAACGGGGGTCAAACCTGGCATGAACTTCCCGGTCTGCGCGGTCACGGCACTGGACCGCAGTGGCAACCGGGCGCGGGCGGCATGTGCCTGCACACAATCATTCTCGATCCCGCGAATCGCGAAAGGATCTATGTCGCCATCTCCGCCGCGGGTGCGTTTCGCAGTGATGACGGCGGCGCCACGTGGAAACCGATCAATCAAGGGCTGCACTCGCAGTACATTCCTGATCCGCACGCCGAAGTGGGTCACTGCGTTCATCACATTGCGAAGCATCCGTCGAACAGCAACGTCCTCTTCATGCAGAAACATTGGGACGTTTTGCGCAGCGACGACGCGGGTGACTCGTGGCATGAGGTCAGCGGAAATCTGCCGACTGATTTTGGGTTTGTGATCGACGTGCACGCACATGAGCCTGAGACGATCTACGTCGTGCCGATCAAGAGCGATAGCGAGCACTATCCGCCGGATGGCAAGCTGCGCGTTTATCGTAGTCGCACAGGCGGTAACGAATGGGAAGCGCTCACGAATGGTTTGCCGCAAGCGAACTGTTATGTGAACGTGCTGCGCGACGCGATGGCGGTCGATTCGCTGGATTCGTGTGGCGTGTACTTTGGCACGACCGGCGGGCAAGTGTACGGCTCGCCCGATGGTGGTGACACGTGGGCGCCGATCGTTCGCGATCTGCCGTCGGTGCTTTCAGTGGAGGTCCAGACGCTGACATGATCATCGTAGTTCTGCCGGCACATCTGCGAGCGCTCGCGGGTGTTAGTGGAGATGTGCAACTTGAGATTAATGGCGACGTGACGCGACGCTCGATCCTCGACGCGCTCGAGTCGCGCTTTCCGATGCTGCGTGGGACCATCCGCGACCACGTTGCCGGAGAGCGTCGTCCGTTGTTGAGGTTCTTTGCCTGCGGTGAGGATGTGACGCACGATTCAGCGGATGCGCCACTACCGCAGGCAATCGCCTCGGGAGCTGAGCCGTTTTACATCATCGGCGCGATCGCTGGTGGCTAAGACGTTACACAAATGTTAGGTTAACCGCGCTCTGTTCAGCTCCTGCGACGAGGTTGCTCAGCAATGTCTTTTGTTCTTCGTGTCTCAACGCTCGCCTGTTTTCTGTTTCTCCTTTCACTTTCAATTGCATGTCAAGCCACCTCTGACACGCGTGCTGCCGATGAAGCTGCCTTGCGGAAACTGGACGATGAGTGGTCCAAGGCTGCCGGATCGAGGGACGTCGAGAAAACGATCTCCTACTACTCGGATGATGCGGTAGTGATGCCGCCGAATATTCCGACACTGACTGGGAAAGAGCCGATCCGAACACTCTGGAAGAGCATGCTCGGTTCGCCGTCGTTTTCTGGTGGCTGGAAGGTGACAAAGGTCGAAGTTGCGCGCTCGGGGGATCTGGCTTATGTCAGCGGCAACTATGAATTCAACGAGAAGGATGATGGCGGTAAACCGATAACTGATAAGGGCAAGTATTTAGAGGTCTGGAAGAAGCAGGCGGATGGTTGGAAGTGCGTTGCCGATATGTTCAGCTCCGATTTACCGGTCGCTGTGCCCGCGGAAAAATAATTGTCGATTTTGGTGGTTGCCGTTCGACTTACCATCAAAGGAGCGAAATCATGACCACGAATAATACGAACACAATCAAACTTCATCGCGTGCTGATGGCGCCGCCGGAGCGAGTTTACCGTGCCTTTCTTGACGCGGGTGCAATGTGCAAATGGCTGCCGCCAAATGGATTCACGGGGCAGGTCCATCATCTTGAGGCGAAGGTCGGCGGCACATACAAGATGTCGTTCACGAACTTCACGACCGGCAACAGTCACTCGTTCGGTGGCGAGTACCTCGAGCTAGTGCCCAACGAACGCATCCGCCACACCGACCGTTTCGACGATCCGAATATGCCTGGCGAGATGCAGACGACGATCGAGTTGAAAAAAGTATCAGTCGGAACTGAATTGAACATCGTGCAGGAGGGCGTCCCCGGTTTTATTCCCCCCGAGGCCTGTCACCTGGGCTGGCAGGAATCCCTTGCGCTGCTGAAGCTACTCGTCGAAGCCGAGATCCCCGATCAAATGTAAAACCTTAACCACGGATGACACGGATCCTAAATCCGTGCCATCCGTGGCTAAGATTCACTCGTATCATGCAGCGACCCAAGTTCAGCCTAGCGTTCAATTTGGTTATTGGCATAACTCATCGGAACGTGCAGACTCGTGCAAAACATACGATAAGTCTCATTGGAATAAATTACGCACTACTTCAGTATGGCGCGAGTACTCTCTAACCCGAACCTTCCACCGTTACCGCTACTGCCCTTTTTAACCCTCGAACATCATCCAATGTTAATCTATGACCATTCTTTCGGGACTTGATGGCGCAAGGACACACCGAAAACCTAGTGTCTCATGAGCAAAGGATCTCTTTTCCGGAGGATACGCAAACGCATCAGGAGCTGGCAGTCCAAAAGCAAAAGTTTCAAACGTGTATTCATTCGACGGTCTGTTCTTGCGAGGCGTAAAGCTACACCACTGCCAGAGTGTTCCCCACAGATCGACGACCTCTGCGTTAGGTGCTTGGTTTAAGCCGATGGGACTCAATAGCAGGCGTGGCATCCTTTCCATCTGAGGTGGTTTGGTCGAACCCCGAGAATTCCTCATGAGAAGTACTTCGGCCTCCGAAGGGAGACGGATAACTCGCCCATCCGAACGCTGGCTAGTTAGCCATTGACAAAAAGCCTCAGCCTCTGAGAAAGAGATCAAAACGACCGGCCAATTCGGATGTCGGAGTTGTTGGCGGATTCGCTCCAATAGCGGTTTCCGGAGACCTGCAGAATTCGGATGCTCGTTATTGCGGAACCATTCCGAATTCATAAATCTTTGGTACTCTTGTACCGAGACTGGTGCCCACGCGATGCTAAAAGATTCGACGTGCTGAGTCTCGGGCTTCAAAGGAGGATAATTGTACATTTGCTGTAGCTGTTTGTGAGCGGGCAATCTCACCTTTCCGGCTGGCATAGTCAACCACCGATTCTCGTGAAATCGAGGATCGCCACCCCGAGGATCTAGACGGCCCAAGCCGTCCAAGAAAAGCCATTTATCCTGAATCTGCCAGTGCTCGCCTTCAGCCTGATAAGTTTCACAAAGCTGAAGGGCTTTGGTGGGAAAATCTACATCAGGAAACAAGTCTCGATTTTCGATGATTCCAGCAATAGCCAAACCTAAAAGGCGAGGCTTACTCACAGGGTTCGCATCGGCCAGCTCTTCCAACCGTTGGCGCAAACTCTTCGCCTTTTCAATTGTCCCTAAAGGTCTTGGAAGCAAGCGGACTACGTCTTCCCAGAAAGGGTTGTCGAGTCGTTTTCTGGACCATAATTCATCAATCATGTCGCTTGCAGTTTTGTCGAGTTGGGCAAGTCGCGCGGCAGCCAAATACTCGCGAAAGAGGCGATGCCAGAATCTAATGTGCTCTTCACCTAGGGGCGCTTCTTGGAACCGAAGAAGTCCAGTATGATCGGCCGCCCAGTCGAGATACTTTTTTGCGCGTTGGTGAGACAATGTATCGCCAGTCGGTACTAAGGTAGTGGCGATTTCGATTGCGCGACTAACAGGCCACGTTTGTGAGCCCTCCTCTTGCATAGCCAAAGCGATGCGTTGCAGAAGATCCTTCTTTGTAGCATCATCCAGTTTCCATCCATGTTCAACGTCCTCGGAGTTCCGGGACCGACACAAGTCATCTATCAATAGCTCACACAGCCGTCCCCTATCATCGGGTAAACTCCGATATCGTTCGAATACCATGCAAATTGCCGTTAGCATAAGTGGATTCTCTGTAAGGGCCTGATCGTCGGTAGAACTGCCAACTTGGTCAGCGAGGCTGGCAACGGCATTCATTAATTGTTCGAAATATGTATCGTCTCTCCCTCTGTGACTGGTCCAATTACGGCACAGTTGAGAAACTTGGTTGTCAGAGAGCGGCGCTACCTCGACGGTCTCCAGTTCTGGACCAAACTTTAAACTTCCCGTATAGCGCGCCGACCTAGTAGTTAAGATCAGCCGAGTCTTGGGAAAGACCGCGGGGGCTGCTAAGCCCTTCAGCAAATTCAGCACAGACGTTCGACGGGATGAGTCGGCGATTTCGTCGAGAGCGTCTATCAGCAGCAAGTATCTTCCAGTTTTTAGCCCCTGCTTTATTTCTGCGGTTCGGCGCGTCGATTTATCTGTCACGGCCATCTCATCCGCCATTGCTTCAATTAGAGCTGTAGCGTTAAGCGAAGGTTGATTGGCGATGCGAGTTGCCTCCAAAACAACGGGAATTGGTAAAAATCCGGACTGGTGTCGAAGACAGTCCATCTCTATGTCTGGTTCCAACTCTCCCGGTCTACCCAAACAAGCATTGGCGATGGCGGCAGCCGTCCGAGTTAAGAAAACAGTTTTTCCACCGCCCGGTGCTCCAACCAGAGTCATTCGAGGTATATGGGGCACAGATAACCATCGTCCTAGCGGCACCCTGGACTCCACACTCTCTCGCGTGATTTCCTCTGCTCGCGTTTTTCGGTGTTTACGCGTCAGCTTCGGGCGCCCGTCTGGTCCACGGTGCCACTTTCGTGAAGTTCCTTCGAGCGTAACATAAAGATCGGCTTGGTAAAGCTCTTCCGTTCCTTCTGCTTCAAGCAAATGTCCCGGACTCGCTGTACGACCACCCCTCCACGCTGGAAGTCTAAAATCGAGGTATGTACGCTCCCAATCGAGGAGGCCTACTCGTTCATCACCACTTACGTTCTGAACTAAGGCCGTGATTACTTCGCCAACCTTCTCAGGCAACTCTCGAGGATCATCAAAATAAGTGGCTTTCTCGATGTTGGCGCGAAATGCTTCAATTTCCGTAGTGGAAGCCATTTCAACGAATCGATAAGGTGGCCAATCACCATCTTTGGTAACAAGCATTGCGGTGCGTTTAAAGACAGGCATCCGTAACCATTGTCGTGCGGCCGTCCCTCCGTTCCACCACCAACCTTGCACTAGAATGACATGGTCAAATTCTGTTTCGTCGATCAGGTCGTCTCCCGAATTGGCAATTACAGAAACGCCTAGGGATTTTCGAAGATGTAGTGCTATAGCTTCTCGCACATCCCGTAAGTCGTGGTCTGTGGCTAAAAGCAAGATAGAAAATGGTGATCGAGTCAAATTTATTTTATTATCGATACGTCGGTTAACGTAGGTAGGACTGACGCTCATGCGCCCTTCATTATCCAGTGAGGACGATGGGTCAGGCACTATATGCAAGTGGCCCGCTTGATGTGGAACTGCTATACGAGGCCAAAGGCGTACCTGCGCCTCCTTTGCGTTGAACTCCATTCGGCCTACCGTGTAGCCGTGTTGCCGACACTCATTTTCGCCAAAATACTCTAAACCAAATACAGAGGGTGCCTGCCAATAATGTCGAGGCTTAGCTCCGCCTCGTGAGTCAGCGTAAGTCTTGTGCTCGTGCATATGCCCATAGAGATGTGCCATAAATCTCCCGGGCGTATGAATTTCACGCTCAAGCACAATTTTCGACGAGTTATTGAGCCAATTCGGCGGTTGATGTGTCAGAAGAAAGTTAGTGTCTCGCTCTCTAAACCAATCATCATAATGTTCACCACAAAGACTGGTGAGTTGCCGGGCACTAACTGCAAGTTTATTTAAATAGTTAGCATTGGTGAGCTGTAAGAAAGTCACGTTTAAACCCACCACACCCACCTTTATTTCACTGATCATTATCGTTGCCGCGAAATCCCCTGCTATTAGACCCTTCTTAGAATCGTTGGGTCGCGGAAAGGGGTGTGTTTCAAGCCACCTTTCGTAGTTTACAAAGGCCCTCTTCAATTGTCGCCGATACAACGAGTTCGGATCAGACCAAAACTCTTCTTGCATTTCGCTGTCATTGTCCCAATTCTCCAGTAGTTTAACGGCGGGTTCGTTTGGTTTGGGTCGCTCCAAATCATGGTTGCCTGGAACAACCAAAAGAACCGGATTAGATCCGAGCTTTTCTAGTTGTCTATACAGACGACCTAGAGTTTCGTTTAGTTTTTCATACTCATGTTTCTTACCTCTTTGAGTGAGATCTCCAGTGAAGAATATGATATGCCATGGCCCACATGAATCATGGAGTTTTCCGAGGTCATCAAAAAAAGCCGACTCTACGTTTGACCAGAGCCATGCTTGACTCGTCATTCCTCGATGAAGATCGCTGAGGTGAAGCCAGTTGAAATTAGTCATAATTGAACCTCCTAAATGGATGGGCAACTCGGGATGAAAGGAGAGTTGAGGACCAATTACTAACTTCTCCGGTTTTCTCGCTGTAAGCTATGCCAGGTGGACAACTTCCGTCAACATTTTTGTAAGGGGTTCCTTGACGGCATCGATCCTCTTCCGCCCATTTTTGCGCGATACGAACGACTGACTATCCTAGATGAGCACAATCGTGCGCATGCGCAACTCTCTGGCTATCTCATAGTCTGCAAATCTGTCATTGTGTGACAGCGTTAGATAGGATGACGCCAATTTCAGGATGAGTAAGACTAGCTCCACGTTCGTCATAGAATCTCTCGTCGCCATTGAGTGAAACGATCACGCGTTGTACTGATGGGAATTGCTTCAGAGTTAACTCGACGGCGGTTTTGAACCTCATCGGTGCAAGATCGCCGGCCCATCCGGTCCAGTGACGCGTCGAAACGAAATTTATTCGCGCGGTTCCATCGCTAATCTTCAGTGACCCGATCCGAAAGTCACGTGCGCTCGCCAATGACTGAAATCCTCTGCGCGTTTCTGCGGCAGTTGGTCCTTTAAGTAACGCTTCGATCGCCGGCCGTGCCGGCGCACTAGCATTCACCGAACGCATCACTGGTGCGAGATCAATATACTCACCCGGGTCATGATAGAAGTAGACCTCCACCTCTTTGCGAGCAACGACTTTCGCTTGCGCGAAAACAGGTAATGATGCCGCGGCGCAGGCGAACAGGACGACAACGAATCCGATTCTTGTAGCGAGGTTAGAAACTGGTTTCTTCATGATTGACCCGTTCTGAGCCAGAGTTGTCATCGAGCACTCTTGACGTCGCTGGTCCTTCATCTTAATCTCCAAATATGAATTACCGCGAATACATCACAATCGACCCAAATAAGCGTGGTGGAAAGCCTTGTGTCCGCGGGCTCCGGATCACTGTTTATGAAGTGTTGGAATATCTCGCTTCGGATATGACTGAAGATCAGATACTCGACGATTTTCCCGACTTAACCCGTGAAGACCTGAAAGCCTGCATTGCATTTGCAGCTGATCGAGAGCGAAGGTTGCTTACCGTACCAGCCGCATGAAATTGCTCTTCGATGAGAACCTATCGCACAAGTTAGTGCGATTACTTGCCGATCTCTTTCCTGACTCAATTCATGTTCGCGACGTCGGGTTGAAAGCAGCCGACGATTCAGACGTTTGGCAGTATGCGCAGGATAACTCGTTCATCATCTGTTCGAAGGATTCAGACCTCCATCAACGAAGTTTTCTTCTTGGGTTTCCGCCGAAAGTTGTGTGGGTCCGCTTAGGTAACTGTTCGACTTCGGATGTGGAGATGTTGCTTCGAAAACACGCCGCAATCATAGAATTCTTCGCCGAAGATAGTTACGCATCATTCCTCATTTTATCCTAATTCTTAATGCCTTTCTTAAGGCCGAGGTAATGGGCGCGTTGCGTTTGGTCGAGTTTTTCGATGGAGTAGCGGAGGGTGACGCGGGGCATGGTGGGGGCGTGCTGGTCCAGAAATTTCAGGAGGCGTGGGCGATCTTTGTCGCCGGCGAAGCGAAGCATCCAGCCGGTCGCTTTGTGGACCAGGTCTTCTTTCTCGCCGAGCAGCATTTCGGCGAGGCTGTAGGTATCGTCGAGCTCACCTTTGCGAATGAAGTATGCAGTGCTGACGATTGCGGTGCGGCGCTCCCACATGTTCTTCGACCGCGCGAGCTTGTAGAGAATCTGGCGCGACTTGTCGAATAGGTAACCGCCGATGACGTGGATGGCGCAGACGTCAACCAGATCCCAGTTGTTGATGCGGTCGTGCCGCCTGAGATAGAGGTCGTACAGTTCTTTTCTACGTTCCGGAGTAGTCTTCTTGCTGCGTGCCTGCTTGTCCATAATGCTGCACGCGCCGGCCCTGACTTCATGGATCTTACTTTCGAGTAGCTTCTCGATTTCGTCCGGCGTCATCGTGATGAATTCTTTGACGAGCGTGAAGACCTGGCCCATGCGCACGCCGATGAACAGATCGGCCTCGCCGTTCGCGGGGGGCTTGAAGTAGCGCAGACTCTTCTCGCGTTCGATCGGCGATTGATAGGTTTTTAGGCGCTTGATGAAGTGGTTGGCGGTCGTGTTGTTTTTGATAGTCATAGTTTCATCTGATCAAGATACCGGCACCGGTGCTGAAGATCCCCGCGATGCAGCCGGTCATGAGGGTGGCGAGGGTTGCGGCCAGCAAGGCTCGTAGTCCGAGACTCGCGAGATCGTCGCGGCGCGTGGGAGCGAGGGCGGCGGTGCCGCCGACGAAGATGGCCATGGCGGCGACGTGGGCGAAGCCGCAGAGGGCGTAACTCAGGATCACGACGGTGCGTGGATCGGTTAGTTGGCCGCTCGAGATTAGCTGGCCCAGGTGATTGTAAGAGAAGACCTCAGTCAGTATTACTCGCTCGCCTAACAACCGCGCGGCGATGGGGACATCGCTGGATTGAAGTCCGAGTAAATAAGCGAGCGGATAGAATAGCCAGCCGAGAATCCTCACGATCGAAAGCGGTTCGCTCATGCCAAACCACGAACTCGCCACACCGAGTAACTTATCAAGCAACGCAACGATCCCAAGAATCGCGATGATCAAGGCAGAGATCCCGGCGGCCAATCGCAGCCCGTCCATTGCTCCTTCGATAATCGCGCCGATCAAACTCTTCGACCGGGTTGACTCGTCCTCCGGTGGCACGGCGGCGAGCGTCTCGGGCGTTTCGGTTTCCGGAACGAGCAGCTTCGAAACAACGACGCAGGCAGGAATCGCGAGAATCGACGCCGAGATCAGGTGCCCGGCGATCTGCGGGAACACACCCGTCAGAAAAGCCACGTACACTCCAAGCGTGCTCGACGCCACCGTGCCCATTCCTGTCGTCAATATTAATAGCAACTCCGAGCGCGTCATCCTTTCGAGATAAGGCCGAATGACGAGCGCCGATTCGATACCGACAAAAATGTTCGCCGCGCTCGAGAGTGATTCGGCGCCGCTGATCCTCATCGTGCGGTGAAATAGTCGCGCGAAGAGTCGAACGAAGATTTGCAACACGCGCAAGTGGTAGAGCATCGCGGTGAACGCCGCAAAGAAGATGACCACCGGCAGCACCTGGAAGACGAGAATGAACCCGACGGAACCTGTCTCCCCCGGACTCGCTGCTAGCGGTCCGAACAGGAACGACGATCCGCTCTTTGACGCGTCGAGTAACACCACGACCGCATCGTTCACCCACAACAAAACTCGTTGCGAAACCGGCAAGCGAAAAATGATCACACCGATGATGAGTTGCAGCGCCACGCCCCAGGCGATCGTCTTCCATGCAACTCGCCGCCGATTACTGGAAAGCAACCAGGCCACACTCGCAAAGATCACGAAGCCCACGAGCGACACCGCGTGATGAATCATCTGTTCGGTCCTCTTAACGGTCGATTGGCTACAAAAAACGGATTTTAGCCACAAAGAAGCGGAAAAAGCGCAAAAATCAGCAGAAACCTATTTGAGCTTTTCTGCTGGGTGTCCTTTCCCGTACAATGTGCCTCCCCTTT
>JADMIO010888969.1_pt1 | contig 10152 bp, 9 predicted proteins | sample 8958161 | NCBI WGS metagenome assembly JADMIO01 (sample SAMN16585339, study PRJNA669376) | soil metagenome | isolation source: Crop rotation soil | place: USA: Cullars Rotation, Alabama | collected 2011
CAGCAAGGGTAAGATATTTGCGTTGATTCGCGTTAATTTGCGGCCGACTTCTAGGCGGTCTGCGCGACGCTCGCAGTTTTGGCAAGGAGTTCGGATTTTGGCAGCCCGATCTTCTCGCGCAGGCCAGCGTCGATCTTCTGGCGGACTTCGGGATGCTCCTTCAGGAACAAGCGGGCGTTATCGCGGCCCTGGCCGAGGCGTTCGCCCGCGAAACTGAACCAGGCACCCGATTTCTCGACGACACCCTGCTCCGCGCCCAGGTCGATCAGGTCGCTTTCGCGCGAAATTCCCTCGCCGTAGAGGATGTCGACCTCGGCCTCGCGGAAAGGCGCTGCGATCTTGTTCTTGACGATTTTGATCTTGGTGCGATTTCCGATCAGCGTATCGCCGTCCTTGATCGCGGACATGCGCCGCACCTCGACCCGCACGGAGGAAAAGAACTTGAGCGCGCGGCCGCCGGTGGTGGTCTCCGGATTTCCGAACATGACGCCGATCTTCTCGCGGATCTGGTTGATGAAAATCATGCAGGCATTGGCCTTGGCCACCGCGCCGGTGATCTTGCGAAGAGCCTGGGACATCAGCCGGGCGTGCAGACCCATGAAGCTGTCCCCCATCTCGCCTTCGAGCTCCGCCTTCGGGACCAGAGCCGCCACGGAATCCACCACCACGACGTCGATCACACCACAGGAGACCAGCGCGCTGGTGATTTCGAGCGCCTGCTCGCCATAATCCGGCTGGGACACGATCAGGTTATCGATATCGACTCCCAGCTTGCGGGCATAGGCCGGATCAAGTGCGTGCTCCGCGTCGACGAAGGCCGCGGCGCCCCCGGCTGCCTGCGCCTGCGCGATCACCTGAAGCGCCAGGGTGGTTTTCCCCGACGACTCCGGCCCAAAGACCTCAATGACGCGGCCGCGGGGGAATCCGCCCACCCCCAGCGCGGCATCCACTGAAATGGATCCGCTCGAAATTACGTTGACGGGCAGCGCGTTGCGGGAACCCAGCTGCAGGACCGAGCCCTTCCCGAACTGCTTTTCCATCTGCACCAGAGTCTGCATGATCAGACGATTACGTTCGGCAGGCTGCATGATTACTGGTGCGGGAGAGCGCCGGTAATTCTCACATGCAGACGGAAATCAGATCCACCCTTACTGTGCCGAGTCGTCCAGCTGCGCGCCCGGGGGAGGCTTGAACTGGAACAGCGTGTCGGCCAGAGGAGGATTCTTCTTTTCGCCTTCGAAGGTGAACGCCATCACATCGTTGTTCTGCAGCTTTACTTCGAGCCTGCGGATGGCCGCGTCCGGGGCCACCGAGAACGTTACCGCCGTGTACGGGAACTTATCCGACTTGGGCAGAGCCGTGATCAGAAGGCCGCCGTCCTGGGGCTTGTGATGGTATTCGCCAAAGTCGCGTTTAAAATCCACGTCGCCCAGCAGAAAGGCCAGAGGCGCACGCATATCGTCGGTTTCCTTGACGCTTAATCTCTCGTAACGATGTTCTTCCGGATAGTACGAGTAGATGAACTTGCCGTCGGAAACGAACAGCTGTCCGGAAGAGTACTCCCAGCGCATCTTGCCCTTCTTGCGCAAGTACAGCGTCCCCGATTCCTTCCGGGTGTTTCCGCGCTGGGTATAGCTTTCGGTGAATTTGACCTCCAGGGTTTGGATCTTGTTATAGCGCTCCTCCACCCCTTTGAGCGTGCGATCGAGATCCACGGGATCCGCCGCGCGGCCCGGGATGGTGCACAGCAGACCCAGCGCTCCCAGAACAGTCAAACTTGTTTTAAGCATGGCTAACTCCTTGGATGCGCTTGGTAGACGTGACGTTACCCCGAACTAAAGTTCCGCGCCGGGCCGGCCGATGCACCCACCAGGGAGAATTATATCCATGGACTTCATGGGCGGCATCAGCACAGTTATCAGTGTTATATCCTTTACTCTCTTCGCCGCCGGCGTGGCGAAGATCTTCCAGATGGCGACCCTGCTGAGCGAAATCAAAGATCTCCTGAGCGCCATCCGGCACAACGGTCCCATCAATGCCCCGATGGGCACCGCGGGAACGCCAGCCGTTTCCCTGCCGCTCGCTCAATCCGGCGAAGAAATGCTGCGCGCCCTGAGCATGGAACTGGATCATCCCATTCCAGCCGTGACGGATCTCGAGCGCAAAAGCTAAACGGCCCGTACAGCCGCGCTCACCGGCCGCGAACCCACGGGAATCATCGCCCGAAGCCCCGCGGTTTTGAAGCGATTCTTCCGCTGCATGATCGCGGGAACGCTCAAAATGGCCATATCCCCCGATTTCCGGTTGAGCACCAGCGCATACTGATCATTCGCTGTGACCCGGATAAAGCCGGGATCGCTGCCCACCGGCACTACGGCGATCACCTTGCGCGTGGCGATGCTGAGAATACTAACGTCTCCGGAGAGCGGGCTCGCCACGAACAGCAGTTCCTCGGACACATCCATGGCTCCCGGAGCGTGACCCGCCAGGACGGTGTCGCCGATCTGCGGCGTGAAAAACGGGTACACGACGACCACAGCGTCCATCCCCTCCCCCGTTACGAACAACTGTCCTCCATCGCGGCTGAAGCAGAACCGGTCGGGGCGCACGGAAATCGGCAGATGCGTGATCAGGCGGCGAGCGGCCACGTTATAGGCCGAGAGCATTCGCTCCCCGCGGTTCCCGGCCACCAGCGTCTTGCTATCGGTGAGGAACTGAACCGGGCCGTAGTCGCCTTGGCCCAGGGGCGCGCTGAGCTGCCGCGTCTCGAGGTCCGCCAGATGAACCGCACGGGCTGTGCTGATTGCTGCCGTTTTTCCGTCCGGGGAAATGGCCAGGCCCACAGGTTCGTCGGGGAGAAGTAACTTCCATCCTATCTTTAAGTTATCGAGCTCTACCGCGATCAGTGAGCGGGGCTCGCGTGCCAGAACGTAGAGTGTCCGTTCCCCGGGGGCCAGGGCCATGGTGATCGCCTGCGATGCCGTAGTCAGCTTGCGGGCCAGGCGGAGGGTATCGATCTGGATCTCATGTACCGACCCGTTTTCGGGCGTCAGAACGTAAACAGAGGGGCGTTTGGCGGCTGACGTGACCTCCGTGGGGGCGCCGTCCACCGGGATGTGCCGGGCCACCGCCAAGGCGCCTAAGTCGACGGCGGCAACGGCTCCCCCCTCCTGGTTGGCGATAAAGGCATAGCCCTGGAAACCTTCTTCAGGGCGGGTACAGGCTGCCGCCAAGGGCAGCGCCAGAATTGCACGGCGGGAAATCACTCATACCAGTCTAGCGCGCTGAAAACAAAAAACCTTGCCCGCATGATACCCGTATGGTACCTTCAAGGTAGCTTGGCCAGAGCTGACCCTCCTGAAAGGTCCCTAGTACGTCGAGTTCTTTCTTATGAATCTGCGTTCGCTGTTTAGTGTGTTCTCTTCCGACCTGGCCATCGATCTTGGAACGGCCAACACTCTGGTGTATGCCAAAGGCAAAGGCATCGTCGTAAACGAGCCTTCCATTGTGGCCTTGAATAAGAACACCGGCGAAGTAGAAGCCGTCGGCAAGGAAGCCAAAGAAATGCTGGGCCGTACGCCCGGCAACATTGTCGCTATCCGTCCCATGAAAGACGGCGTGATCGCCGATTTCAAGGTCACCGAGCGGATGCTCAACTACTTTATTCAGAAGGCGCATGGGCGCAAGATGCTGGTCCATCCCCGTATCATCATCGGCGTGCCCAGCGAGATTACCCAGGTGGAAAAACGCGCGGTCATCGATTCGGCGTATCACGCCAAAGCGAGCGAAGTGTACCTGGTGGAGCAAGCCATGGTGGCGGCCATCGGATCGGGCTTGCCGATCACGGAACCGGCTGGGAACATGGTGGTGGATATCGGCGGCGGCACCACGGATGTCGCGGTGATTTCGCTCTCCGGCATCGTATATTCGCGTTCGGTGCGCGTCGCCGGAAACGCCATGGATGACGCCATCGTGCAGTATATGAAGCGGAAATATAATCTGCTGATCGGGGAAACGACGGCCGAAAAAGTGAAAATGCAAATCGGGTCGGCATTTCCGCTCGATAAACCCCTGAGCATGGAAATCAAGGGCCGAAACCTGATTGAGGGTGTGCCGAAAACCATCACCGTAGAGGACGCGGAGATCCGCGAGGCGCTTTCGGAAGGGATCGCCACCATCATGAACGCCATTCGTGTGGCTCTGGAGCGTACACCTCCTGAGCTTTCGGCCGATATTAGTGATCGGGGGATCGTGCTCACCGGCGGCGGCGCACTCATCAAGAATTTGGACAAGCGGATTCGCCATGAAACCGGACTGCCCGTGTCGATCGCAGAAGATCCGCTGGCATCGGTGGTGCTGGGAACCGGGAAAATGCTGACGGAATTCGCGCTTTTGCGCCGCATCGCTGTGGAATAGAAACCTCTGAGTAGTTGGTTGTTGTCATGGATTTAATTCTCAATCGCTACCGCAATCTCACGACGCTGGTGGCGGCAATTCTCATTCAGCTGGTGCTGCTGGCCTACCAGGTCAAGAGCAACCAGGAAGTTCGTCTGATTCGCGTGTGGGCCATTACTGCGGTGACGCCGCTGGCTCGCCTGCTCGAAGGCAGCCGCAGCGGCAGCGTCAATTTCATAAAGGACTATTTCGTTCTTCTGGATGTTCGCCAGCAGAACCAGCGCTTGCAGGCCGACCTGAACCGCGTCCGGCTGGAGAACCAGGCTCTGCGTTCCCAGCTCGACACAGCCGAGCGGGGGAAAGCTCTGTCGGTATTCCAGGAGGAATCCGGCATGAAGACCGTGGCGGCGCGTATCATCGGGAACTCGCCTGGCTCAAACGGCCGGGTGGTTCTGATCGACCGCGGCACCGGCAGCGGGATTCAGCCCGGCATGGCGGTGATCACTCCGGACGGAATTGTAGGCAAAATCGTCAGTTCCTACCCCACGGCTGCGACCCTTCTGCTGGTCACCGATCCCGCTTTCGCCGCGGGCGTTCTTTCCCAGAAGAACCGGGTTCACGGGACGCTCAAAGGCACCGGAAACAGCAATGGGCTTGTGGATTACGTCCAGAATGAGCAAAACGTGGAAGTCGGCGAGTGGTTTTATACCGCCGGGGACGATCGCATTTTCCCCAAGGGCTTGCCGGCTGGAATCGTCACCGCGGTGCGTCCCGGCCGCACGGTCAAAGAAATTTTCCTCAGTCCCAGCGGATTGGAGCACGGCCTGGAAGACGTGCTGGTGATTCTACAAGGCGATCACAAACCCATTCCGGATCTGCCGCCGCCGGGACAATCCGTTCACCTGCAGCCGCTCCCCACTATCGAAGGGGACACCGGCGACAACCTGAGCGCAGCCCGCAACGGCGGGCCGGAGACGGACCTGGATCGCGAAGTCCAGCGCACCCGGCGGATCGGCGAGGACCAGAAGCACGTCTTCGGGGAACGAGGGCGGGGAGCGCCCGATTTTAACCGCGTGCCGGACCCTGGGCCGAGGCCGCAGGCAGCGCCGAGCGCGGCTCCCGGATCTCAACCCGCCGGCTCTCAACCTGCCGGATCTCAACCCGCCGGTTCTCAAAACCCCGGTCAGCCACCCACTGCGGCGGGCCCTCCTAAATCCTCTCCGCCCCGTCCATGAGCGATCTTTCCGCCGGGTTCCTCGAACCGCCTCGCAGGACCAAAGTCTCCAAATTCAGGTGGGTCGCGGTCATAGGAATTCCCCTGGCCGCGATTCTGTTCCAGGTGTACGTTCCGCGTTTTTTCACGTATCTGGCGTACCTGGAATTACCCCTGCTGGTGACTGTTTATTTTGCCCTCAGGCGCCGATCTCCTCCTTTTGGAGTGGTGTTCGGGATGTGTATCGGCTTGGCCCAGGATTCCCTTTCGAATCATCCCCTGGGGATGTTCGGGATCGTGAAGACTCTGGTGGGATACTTCGCGGCATCGGTCAGCCAGCGCTTTGAAGCCACCAGCGCCATGCTGCGGCTGGTACTGGCGTTTTTCTTCTTTTTCTTCCACCAGTTCTTCTATTGGGTCCTGTCGCGCGCCCTGCTGGGGGAGGCGGTCTCTTTCGAACCGGTGCAGACTCTGGTGCTGGCGGTGCTGAACGCCGCGGTGGCGGTGCCATTGTTCCGCATCTTGGATAAACTAGAGGTCACAGAGTAGTGTTGAAGAACAGAAGGCCGCCCGTTGATTCTCGCGGTTTGGAACGGGCCCACAGAACCGCGGCGTCGATGGACCGGCTCATAGAAGGTGCCCGGTGAGCGATCTGTTTCGCGACGATGCGAAATTCGCGGTAGGACGCATCGCGGTGTTTCAGTACACCACGGTGATCGTGTTCCTGTTTCTGATCTCCGGATTCTGGGTGCTGCAGATCCGCGATCACGAAGCCAACAGCACGCTGGCCGAGCGCAACCGCATCAAGACTGTTCCCCTGCTTGCTCCTCGCGGAAAAATTCTGGATCGCGACGGCCGCGTGATCGTGGACAACCAGCCGGCGTTTGTCGTGCAGATCACACAAGAAAATCTTAAGCTCGAGCACCTCCCGGCGATCGCCGAGGGCTTGCATCTCGATCTGGACGATTTGAAGACCACCGTCAAGCGCTACGCGGTCGGGAAACGCTACAGTCCCATTCCCATCAAGCGCGACCTCACGCCGGCGGATCTGACCTTTATCGATTCGCACCGCGATCCGGGCACGTTTCCTGAAATGGAGCTGATCCAGGAGCCGCGCCGTCTGTATCCGCAGAATGGCCTGGCCGCGCATGTGATCGGATATGTCGGTGAAGTCAGCGAAGCGGAATTGAATACGTCCGATTTTGCCAGCTACTCGCAGGGCGATCTGGTCGGCAAGTCGGGACTGGAGCGGCAGTATAACGAAATCCTGAAGGGCGTCGATGGCCAGCGCCGCGTGGTGGTGGATGTGGCCGGCCGCGAGCATGAAGTGCTCGAGAGCGAAGAAGCCACTCCGGGCCAGAATCTCCAGTTGACCATCGATGTGGATTTGCAGGCGGTTGCGGAACTGGCTCTGGAGGGCAAGAAGGGCGCGGTTGTGGCGCTCGATCCGCGCGATGGATCGGTGCTGGCGATGGTAAGCCGTCCGGCTTTCGATCCCAATCTTTTCGCGGCGCACATCAAGTCAGCCGACTGGAGGGCGCTGACCTCGAACCCGGAGAATCCCCTGATCAACCGGGCGATTCAGGCCCAATTCGCGCCGGGCTCCACGTTCAAGCCGCTGGTGGCGATGGCGGGCCTCGAAAGCGGCGCCGTCGACGAGAATTTCAGCGTTCGCTGCGGCGGAGGCGGGAACTTTTACGGCCGTTTCTTCAAGTGCTGGCAGAAGGGCGGGCACGGCGGCGTCAACATGCACAGCGGAATCGTCCATTCCTGCGACGTCTACTTCTATACGGTCGGGAATAAGATCGGAATCGACGGTATTGCCGAATACGCCGAGCAGGCGGGCCTTGGAAAGAAGACCGGTATCGATCTTCCCGGCGAGGCCGAAGGGCTGATGCCTTCTTCCAAGTGGAAGCTCCGCACGCAGCGCGAGAAATGGTACGCGGGAGAAACGATATCGGTCGCCATCGGCCAGGGCGCGGTGACGGTCACTCCGATTCAGCTTGCGACCGCGATCGGTGGAATGGCCAATGGCGGCGTCTGGTTCAAGCCGCATCTGGTGAAGCTGGCGGCTGCCGCCGATCCGCGCCACGAGAATTGGAACCCGGACAACATCGCCAAGGTTGTCTCCGGAATGTATGGAGTGGTCAATGAAGGCGGTACGGGCTCCTCCGCCGCGATCCCGGGAATCACCGTGTCCGGCAAGACGGGGAGCGCCCAGCGCGTTTCAAATGACCTCCGCAAGTCGGGCAAGCTGGACAAGGGCGAGCTCGAGGACAATGGCTGGTTCGTGGCATTCGCGCCGCGGGAAAATCCCGAGATCGTCCTGGCGGTGCTGCTCGAAGGCGGCGAGCACGGAAATCTGGCCGCGCCCACGGCTCGCGACGTCATCAAGGCTTACTTCGACAAGAAGATCCGCCTGTCCAGAATTTCTACCCCGAGTTTAGCCCTGATTCAAAAACCGGGTCAGGCCCGGGCGATCCTGACGCCTGCCATTTCTGGCCCGGGGGCTCACTGATATGGTCCGATACCGGCCATTTCGCGACCTGGACTGGTCTCTTCTGATCATTACCCTCATTATCTGTTCGCTCGGGATCCTGCAGATTTACTCGGCGACGCACGACACCAAATGGTCGGACGCCTGGTGGAAGCAGGGCGTTTGGGTGGTGGTCGCCATCGGGATGATGTGGATCGCCTCGTCGATCGACTATCACACGCTGCTGGGGCAGGTGCCCATCCTCTACGGACTCTCGATCGCCGCACTGCTGGCGACCTATGGCTTCGGAAAGCTGGTCTTCGGTTCCCGCCGCTGGATCAGCATCCCCGGGACGGGCTTCAATTTTCAGATCTCGGAATTCGTTAAATTGGTGATAATATTACTGGTAGCACGTTACCTTTCGGAGCTGAAACGCGACGAAGTCGGGTTGCGTGATTTGTTGAAACTAGGAGTGTTAGTCGGGATTCCGACGGCGCTGGTGATGAAGCAGCCGGACCTGGGGACGTCGCTGACGTACCTGCCGGTGCTGGGCGTCGGGATTCTGCTGGCGGGAATTCGATGGCAATATCTGGCGGCGATCGCGGTAGCGGGCGGGTTGGCAGTCGCGGCGGCCTATCCGTTTCTCCAGGATTACCAGAAGAACCGGCTGACTTCGTTTGTGGATCCTTCCCAGGATCCTCGCGGCAACGGCTATCAGGTGATCCAATCCAAGATCGCGGTTGGGGACGGCGGAATGTGGGGGCGCGGTGTCACACGGGGCACGCAAACCCAGCTTCGGTTCCTGCCCGTCCCGCACACCGATTTCATTTTCTCGGCCTTCGCCGAGGAACACGGCTTCGTAGTGGTGGTGGTGGTGCTGGGACTCTATTTTTTGCTGCTGATGCAGATCGTGCAGAATGCGCAAATGGCCCCCGATCGCGCGGGCATGTATATTTGCATGGGCGTGGCCACCATGTTGTTGTTCCATGTGCTGATCAATGTGGGCATGGTAGTCGGCAATATGCCAGTGACGGGAATTCCACTGCCGCTGATGAGTTACGGCGGCTCGAATCTGTTTTCGATATTTTTGATGCTGGGTCTGGTGAACAATGTCCGGCTCCGGCGGTTTTCGAGTTAAAGCGTATTTGATTTAATGGACGGACCTGCGTGTAGTACGGGCGTGGGGACGGAAGGCGAGTTTCGGTAAAAGAGTTTTGGGGGCCTGGCAGGGAAGAGCGACGGGATCGTTGGTGTGGTCCCTTTCCCGAGAGGTTTCTTTGGGCTGGTTGAGTCGGGAGTGTTCGAGTTCGAACTCCACTCCCGTGTGACGAGACAGCCGCACATTCCGAATCGCCTGAGTACTGTCCCACCCTTAGCCGGGTCCTGTAGCACCCCGCGTGTAAGCCGCGGGAGGGAGGCTGAGGATGAGCAAAGAACTGGTAATTTCGGCCAATCGGCACGAAACCAGAGTGGCGCTGATAGAAGACGACCAGTTGGTGGAGGTGTACTTCCAGCGCGCGAACGAGTATTCCCTGGCGGGAAGTATCCATAAAGGCCGCGTGACCCGCGTGCTGCCGGGCATGCAGTCGGCCTTCGTCGACCTGGGCCTGGATCGCGATACGTTCCTGTACGTATCGGACTTCCTCGAAGAAGAGCACGACGACATCGATCGGGTGACCGGCGACGAACGCCCGCCCGGAGGCCGGGAACGGGATCGCGAGCGGCGTCCCGCGATGCGGCCCCCGCAGGCGCCCGCATCCGCCGTGACAGCTCCGCCAAGCGAAGCTCCCGCTTCGGGAACTGAGGCTGCGCCGGGCGCAGCTTCCCTGGGCCAGGACCGGCCTTCTGCATCTCCGGGCCAGACTTCGAACGAAGCGCCGGGGCAGACTTCAAATCAAGCTTCGGATCGGGCCGCCGGGCCCGAGGATCGCGACCGGCGTGGCCGGCGCTCTCGCCGGCGCCGGAACCGCGGGCGTGGATTCCCGGAGTCGAAATATGCCGAAGTGGGCCCCGGCGGCAGCGCCGATCCCACAGCCGCGCGGCCCGCGCAAACGCCCGCCGCAGGCGG
>JADMIO011222293.1_pt1 | contig 10151 bp, 2 predicted proteins | sample 8958161 | NCBI WGS metagenome assembly JADMIO01 (sample SAMN16585339, study PRJNA669376) | soil metagenome | isolation source: Crop rotation soil | place: USA: Cullars Rotation, Alabama | collected 2011
GCCGAACCTGAAAGTGAGTCGGAGTTCATTCCCGCCAAAACAACGGTTGAAGAACTGCTCACACATATCTTCGGCAGCATCCTGGACCTTGACTCGGTCGGAGCGAATGACGACTTCTTCCAGTTGGGCGGCCATTCGTTGCTGGCCACTCAAGTCATGTCGCGCGTGCGCGAAACTTTCAAAATCCAGATACCACTGACCGCGTTGTTTGAATATTCAACGGTGGCCAGTCTCGCGCCGCATGTCGAGGCTGCGATACAGACCAGCGCAGGTGTGGCGACGCCCATAACCGCGCGCAGTACGCCGCCGGAGGAGCCATTGCCACTCTCGTTTGGGCAGCAGCGGCTTTGGTTCGTCGATCAACTACAGTCCGGCACGGCGGCCTACAACGTTCCCCTCGCGATGCGTTTGACTGGTCCATTGAACGTGAGCGCGCTCGAGCAGAGCTTCACAGAGATTGTCCGGCGGCACGAGTCGTTGCGCACCTGCTTCCCTGAGCGTGACGGGCAACCGGTGCAGCTCATCAAACCCGCGGAACCATTCACGATTCCCGTTAGTGATGTGGCCGATCTTCCCATCTCGGAACGCGAAGCAACTGCGATCCAGATGGCCCAGGCCGAGATGAACCTGCCCTTTACGCTCTCTACCGGACCGCTTTTGCGCGCCAAACTGCTGCGGCTTTCGGACACCGAACACATCGTCGTCGTGACGATGCACCACATCATCTCCGACGGCTGGTCCATGAATAACCTCATCGAGGAGATGGGAGCGCTCTATGCCGCGTACAGTGGCGGCCACTCGTCGCCGCTGCCGGCGCCCGCGCTTCAATATGGCGACTTCACCCTCTGGCAACGCGAATGGATGCAGAGTGAGGTGCTCGATAAACATATCAAGTACTGGTCCGAGAAATTGAGCGGCCTCTCGACTCTCGAATTACCGATCGATCGTCCGCGCGTGGAAGGTCAGAGCCTGCGCGGCATGACTCAAAAAGCGGCGTTTTCAGGCGAACTACTGCAGGAAGTCAAACGACTGAGCCGCGAGAGCGGGACGACGCAGTTCATGACGATGCTGGCCGCCTTCAAGAGTTTGCTGCACCGTTACAGCGGGCAGGAAGACATCGTCGTCGGTACGACTGTTGCCAATCGCAATCATCCAGAGACGGAGAAGCTCATGGGATTCTTCGTCAACATGCTGGTGCTCCGCACCGATCTCTCCGGCAACCCGACTTTCAGAGAGTTGTTGCAACGCGTCAAGGAAGTCACGCTCGGCGCGTACATGCACCAGGACCTGCCTTTCGACAAGCTGGTGGAAGCGCTGCGGCCCGAACGCACGCTCAGCAGCAATTCACTCTTCCAGGTTGTCTTCGGCGTCCAGCACGCGCGTGAGCTCGCGCTGCCCGAGCTCGACATAAAGCTGAGTGCCGTGAACATCGACTGGCAAGCGACGCAGTTTGATCTGATCGTGAGGGCGACTGAGACAGCGGAAGGATTGTCGTTGCTGATGACTTATAGCAGCGATCTTTTTGAGCCGCAGACCATCACGCGCTTGCTGAAGCACTACGAAGCATGGCTCGCGGCCGTGGTTGCGGACCCCGACAGCCGGTTACTCGATATCCCGCTGCGCCTGGACGGAAAAGCAGCGACAGCAAGCGAGTCGCCGTCAGATATGACGTTGCCGTTCGCCACCGATCAGTTCAGTTTTGGTTTACCCGTTGAAAGGACACGATCATGAATTTGGTCTCAATCGGCCGTTCGGATGCTTTGCGAAAACTGGCTGGCATTGATCCAAAGGAGCGCAAGATCCTTCTGGTCAAGCCACCTTACTTCTCGCCATGGACGCCTCCGCTCGGGATTGCCATTCTGAAGTCGTTTCTGGAGCCGCACGGTTATTCAGTCCGCTGTTACGATTTCAATTCGGATCCCGAGCTCTGGGGAATGCACCACAAGTATTTCAACGTGCTACAGACACTCGAAGACGTTTCCATCAACGATGGCTATTCGAAACTCTGGTGGATCCTGAACGCGCACATGCTCGCGTTTGCGAACGGCGCCGACCCGGCAGCTTGCGCGAAGGTGCTTAGCTCCGTGGTTCCGCTGCAGGGGATGCGCATCTCGCACGGAGTCATTCGTCAACTGCTGCCCCTCGTCGAGAGTTTTTACGGGCGCCTGAATGCTCTGATTGACGAATTCAATTTGTCGGAATACGGAACGGTTGGGACCAGCACCTACACCACGTCGCTTGGTCCATCTCTCTTCTTCCTGAAAAGAGTCAGGGAGCAACATCCGAATATCAGAACCATCATGGGTGGCGGCGCGTTTGCCGATGACCTGGCGCTCGGTTCCGACAACCTCGAAACGCTCGTGCGCGAATACGACTTCATCGATCACTTCGTGCTCGGCGAAGGCGAGATGCTGTTGCTCAAACTGCTCCAGGGTGAGTTTGCCGGCAAGCGATTGATCTCACTCGCCGATCTCAAAGGCGTCACTCTCGAGATGAAGGATGTTCCCATTCCGGATTTTTCGGACGTCGGCACGGAGAACTACTATCACCTGACTATCGAAGGCGCGCGCAGTTGCCCGTTTCAATGCAGCTTCTGCTCAGAGACGATTCAATGGGGCGACTATCGCAAGCGGCCGATGCAGTCTTTCGCGGACCAGGTCAGCGACCTTGCCACGCGCTACAACAATAATTCCTTTTTCATGGGCGACTCGTTGATGAACCCTTACATCAACCAGTTTGCCGGACAGCTTCTCGACCGGAAAGCAAACATTCTTTACGACGGTTACCTTCGTGCTGATAGGCCGGTGGCCAACAGATCTTTCGTGAAGATGTGGGCCGACTCTGGTTGCTATCGCGTGCGGTTGGGTATCGAGAGCGCCGCCGCCCGCGTGTTGGATTCGATGGACAAGATGACTACGCCGAAGGTCATCTCAGATGCACTCAAGACACTCGCTAACGCCGGCATTCGCACCACCACTTACTGGATAACGGGCTTTTCCGGTGAGACCGAAGACGACTTTCGCGAAACGTGCGAGTTCATTCGCGAACATCATCGCTACATCTACGAGCTCGAAGCCCACGCTTATTACTACTATCCCTACGGCCAGATCGGATCGAGATTGCACGAGTGCAGCTCGCTCTATCCCGATGAAGTAACCGACATCATCAAGTTCAAAGTGTGGGAGATCAAAGACGCAGACCCGCCGCGCGTCGAGCGTTTCGATCGATTGCGACGGGTTTCCGCGCTCGCATCGGAGCTTGGTTTGCCGAACATCTACACGATGGCCGAACGTTTTGCCGCAGAAGAACGCTGGCACCGCCTGCATCCGCTCGCGCTCGAAGTGTACGAAGGAACGCGACTGCACCGGGAATTGCCGTCTCTGCCGGACGAGCATGTTCCGGTCTACGATCCGTTGCGTTGGCATGGCGAGACTGATTCAGTCTTGTGTTACCAGGTCTCGGTTGCCGATACGCTCAACAAAGAGGTGTTGAAAGCGGCGGCAAACGAGGTCGTCAGTCATAACGAAGTGTTGCAACTGAGTTTGGAAAACGGTCGCTACATCGCTGCGGGAGTTGCGGCGGCGCCACCGGTTACTTACTTGCATGCTGAAGACACTGCGGAGATGACGCATCACGCAATCGAGCGGATAGCGTCAGTGATTGAACCGCGGGCCGGACACTCGTTCCGCGTCCTGGCCGTGTGTGGGAAAGAGAAGTCTGAGCTGTTCCTGCTCGCGCACCGGGCAGTTGTCGATGGACCGGGCCTGGCGCTTTTGTGCGAAGACCTGTTTCGAGCGTATCAACAGCTCTTGAATAAGCGAGAAGTTTCTCTGCTTCCGGTGGATAAAACATACTCGCAACTCATGCAGGAGGTGGCCCAGCAGTACGCATTTTCATCGAACGGCCACTACTCCTCGAACGGCGTCGGTCTGCAATCGCAAACGATCACTCTCGATAGACAACTCATGAACAGGTTGCATCCCGAGGCGTTGACCGGATCTGACTTAACGCCGGTTGAAGTAATGACGATGAGTGTCTTGCGGAGTTTGTCTGGTACCGATCATGCGTTGGCTATCACTGCTGATCAGCGAGTGCAGGATCCGCTGCTGGAACGCACCGTCGGCGTGCTGACACGAAGTTATGAGTTGCCATCTGTGACGGTCGACACCGGCGATGTTTTCACGGCGGCGGCGTGGCTGCGAGACAGTTTGAAACAATCGAATCCACGCACAGAAAGCAAAGGCGTGTTATTGAACCTGGAATACTTTATTTCCGAACCATGGATGGGCGGCGACCAGTGGACTCCGCGAGGATTTCTGAATCCGACCGGTAAGTTCAATGGTGATTTGGAGGTGATACCGCTGATCTGTCGCGGCGACCTCACTATCACCTTCAAGTATCGAAACAGCATGGAGCGTGTGGTGGAGCGTCTCAAAGAACGATTGGCGGTCGAGCTCGACGCGGTCCTTGATGATTGCGGGCGCTATACGGCAACGAAGAAGTTCTGGTTGAGCGAATACGAAAAGAGTGTTCCGAAGGCGAATATCGATGTCGTCGAAGAGTTCTCCGAAGGTTGGGCCACGACGCCGATCTGGATCGAGCGGGCTGATGTTTCCGGTTTGGATGCGAACGCGGCGCTGCTGAGCTCGTTAGCCATCGTGCTGACGCGCTTGAGCGGTAGAGACGAGGCGGTCGTGCTTACCTCGATCGCGGAAAACGTCTTGCCGTTGAAGCTGAAGGGCGCGTGGGACTCGACGTTTAGCTCTTTCGCGCGGAGCGTCAATGAAAAACTGTCGCAGTCGCTGCGGAACGGAACTTATGCGCTCAGAGTTCTCGACAACTACTGGACGGAAGACACAATGCGTTCGCCGGTCTTCGATGTGGCCCTTATTCGAACTGACGCGAACGACCAGCACAACCTCGACAAGCTGCAATCGGATTTCCCTGCGATAGCAGAGAACCTGAAGCTCGTCCTCGAGATCGTCGACGACGCCGGTAAGTTGAGTTTTCAGCTTCGCTACCGGCAGCTTCCGGAGTCGTTGATCGTGAAGATGGGCGTGTACATACGAACGATCCTGGCGCTCGCCGTCTCCGATCCCAACGTCCGTCTGGCAGACATGACCTTTGATCAGGAGCAGAGCTCAGTGGCCCCCGAAATTCTCGCGCAGGACGTCTTCAGTTTTAGCGCCATATCTTGAAGTTGGGAATCGCGCTTGGACCGGGTCAGTACAGGGAGCGGTAGCGACCTGGTCAGCGATCACACTCCATTGGCATCACCAGGTCGCTACCGCTCCCTGTACTGACCCGATCCGAGAATGATTTTGGACTTTTCACTCAACAAAGAGGGTAGGAAGATGAAGTTCTATCGACGATTGTCTGGTTTTGTAATCTTGAGTCTTGCGCTTCCGCTTTTCTCTCCGGCACTGCACGCCGACGAGGGCATGTTTCCTTTCGATAACATCCCGCGCGCGGAAATCAAGAGCCGCTACGGCTTCAATGTCAGCGACGCATGGCTAAAGAAAATACAAATGGCCGCGGTGCGTTTCGGAAACGGAGGCTCCGGCTCGTTTGTCTCGCCAGACGGGCTGCTACTCACGAATTATCACGTCGCCCTCGACATCCTTCAGAAGCTGAGCACGAAAGACAAGAACTACGTCAGAGATGGTTTCCAGGCAGCGACGCGCGCCGATGCGCTCAAGGCAGAAGGCATCGAGTTGAATGTGCTCGTCAGCATCGAAGACATCACCACGCGCGTAGAAGATGCGTTGAAGGACAAGACCGGCGATGTGAATGCGGCGCGTCAAGCGGTGCTCAATCAACTGAAAGAAGAACGTTCCAAGGCAACGGGAATGCGCGCCGATACGGTCGCCTTCTACGGCGGCGCTCAATATCAAATCTATCTGTACAAACGTTACACGGACGTGCGTTTGGAATTTGCTCCGGAGTATGCGGTCGCGCTCTTTGGTGGCGACACAGACAATTTCAAATATCCGCGGCACGGGCTCGACATGGCGTTCTTCCGCGTCTATGAAAACAACGCGCCGATCAAGTCCGAGAATTATCTTTCATTCTCTACTGCCGGAGCGAAGGAGAACGATCTACTGTTCGTCGCCGGTCACCCCGTGCAAAGCTCGCGCCTGAGCATCGCGCCACACTTGAAATACATGCGCGACGGCACGTATCCGCTGTTCATCGAAAGACTGAAACGCATTCAAGCGGTCCTGCAAAAGTACAGCGCCCTTGGACCAGAGCAGGCACGCAGCGCCACCAACGATCTGTTTGCAGTCGAGAATGGGTTGAAAGCGTTTGCCGGCCAGCTCAAAGCGCTGCAACGCGACTCTTTGATCGAGAGCAGACTCAAGGAGGAGCAAAATCTGCGTCGCGCATTGGCCGCAGACCCGGCGCGCGCGAAGGAATACGACGAGGCTTACGACGCGATCGCCACGGCCTATAAAAATCTGGCGAGTTACGAAGGCTTGTATTACTCACTGGATTCCGGAGCAGGCTTCGACACGTCGCTATTCATACCAGCGCGCATCATCGCGCGCATGGCTATCGAAAATACCAAGCCGAACGAAGCTCGCTTCCCGGCGTACACCGACAGCCGGCGCCCCGGACTTTTAGAAGTCCTTTACTCACCACCGGGCGAGATCGATAAGGCTTTGGAAAAAGCCAAGTTGGCCAATTCGCTGGCCCTCGTGCGCGATCAATTAGGCAGTGACAGTGCACTCGCGAAAAAGATCCTGAACGGCAAGACACCTGAAGCACGCAGCGCAGAGTTGATTGACGGAACCCGCCTCGGCGATATCGAGTTTCGCAAAGAACTCGTCGCCGGTGGTCTGGCGGCGGTGGAGAAATCTACCGATCCAATGATCATGCTGGCGTATTCAATCGAACCCGAGACACGCGCGATACGCAAGCGCTATGAAACTGAAGTCGTCGCTGTTCAAAACGCTGCGTATGCAAAACTCGCTCGTCTCTCGAGAGTGGGCCGCGGCTCGCTGGCCTATCCGGACGCGAACTACACGTTGCGTCTCACTTATGGCGTAATGCGGGGCTACGCTGACGTGCCGCCCTTTACAGACTTCGGCGGCTTGTTTGCAAGCGCGCAACAGCATCAGAACCAGGAGCCGTATCAATTGCCCGCGAATTGGCTGGGGAGGAAAACGAGTCTCAACCTGAAAACGCCGCTTAATTTCATCACTACTCACGACGCCACTATCGGTAGCAGCGGCTCACCAGTCCTCAACCGCAACGCTGAAGTCGTCGGACTGCTCTTCGATCTCAACGAACAATCGTTGAGTAACAAGTTCAGCTACGACGAAACCCAGGCGCGCTCGATCTGTCTCGACGCGCGCGCAATCATCGAATCACTCGACAAAGTCTACGCCGACAAAGAAATCGTCGCCGAGTTGCTGAAAAAATAATCATGGACAACTCAAACTCAGAGGTCATCTTCTTTGACGCGAAGCTCAAAGAAGAAAGAGAGTACTGGCTGCAGCGCCTGGATTTCGAGTTAATCACCTCGAGTCCGCTGCCCGATTATCCCCGGCCGTTCGACACCGACCCGGTTTATGCGGAGCTGCAAAGCGTCGTGCCTGACGGCACTGCGCGTAAGTTGCAGGCTCTGGTTGGCTCGTCGTCGTTTCTGCTCTATACGGCGCTGGCCGCTGCGCTGAAAGTTTGCCTGCACAAGTACACGGGCCACAACACCGTTCTGTTGGGCATCCCGGCGCTGAAAGACTTGAACCGGCGCAACGCCCTCGTCCTCGTCGATCACCTCGAGCCTTCGCAAACCTTTCAGCAACTGTTGCTGAATGTTCGTGAAAACCTGCTCGCGGCGTATTCACGGCAACGATACCCGCTCAACCGGCTAGCCAAAGACCTGCGTCTTGAGGGAGTCAAACACAAGTGCGCGTTGTTTGATGTCGCGCTCCGTTTTGAAGAGCTTCACACTGAGCTGCCCGAAGTAGATGCGGACATGGTCGTGACCTTTCGTCGTTCGGGCGCTGAGCTGGAGTGCGCCGTGACGTTCAATCAGGACATCTACGCGCGCGAAACGATCCAGCGCTTCATGGACCACTATTTCAATGCGCTGGAGCAGGGTGTGGCAGCGCCCACGAAACAGATCAGCGAGATCTCGCTGATGAGTGCGACCGAGCGCGAACAGGTTCTGGTTGAGTGGAACGAAACAACGCGCGTGTTTCCGGAAGGATGCCTGCACCAGTTATTCGAGGAGCAGGTTGCTCGCACTCCGAACGCAGTCGCCGTCACGTTCGAAGGCGAAGAGCTTACCTACAACGAGCTGAATCAAAAGGCCAACCAGCTCGCGCGAGAGCTGCAAACACTCGGCGTTGGACCGGAGCAAAAGGTTTGCATCTGCATGGAGCGCTCTCTCGAGATGGTGATCTCGATAATCGGCGTGCTGAAGGCCGGTGGCGCTTACGTCCCGCTCGATCCGGAGTATCCGCGAGACCGGATTACTTCCGTGTTCGACGACACACAAGCGTCCGTTCTGCTCACGCAATCCGAGGTGAGCCACGGCTTGCCGCCCTTCGACGGCGAGGTCGTTTGCGTCGATAGCGAGTGGAGCCGGATTGCGCTTCAGGAAACGACGAATGCCGCGAGTGAAGTGACGCCCGATAACCTCGCTTACATCATCTACACATCCGGATCTACGGGCCGGGCGAAAGGCGTGATGATTTCTCACCGGTCCATTCGCAATCGCCTCTTATGGATGCAGGACGCTCATCAATTCAGTCCGGAAGACAGGTTCCTGCAAAAGACCCCGTTCACGTTTGACGCCTCGATCTGGGAGTTCTTCGTGCCGTTCATGATCGGCGCGCGACTAACCATGGCGCGCCCGGGCGGACAGCGTGAAGCCGGTTATCTCGTGGAAACGATCAACGCCGAACAGATCACTGTGCTCCAGCTCGTACCGACGATGCTTCAGGTGTTTCTCGACGAGCCGGGAGTGGAAAACTGTCAAAGCCTGCAACACATGTTTTGTGGCGGTGAAGCCTTGTCGACTGCCTTGCAGGAACGGTTTTACTCAACCATGAATGGCCGTTTGCACAATCTCTATGGACCAACCGAGATTTCGATCGACGCCAGCTCGTGGGACTGCGCGAAGGAAGACAGGCGCCGCAGCGTGCCGATTGGCAGACCGATTTCCAACATGAAACTGTATGTGCTTGACGAGCAAATGCAGCCCGCGCCGGTGGGAATCGTCGGCGAGTTATACATCGGCGGCGTTGGTCTCGGTCGCGGCTACTGGAACCGGCCCGAGCTCACGGCGGAGCGGTTTGTCCCGCATCCGTTTAGTGAGAACGGCGAGCGACTGTACCGGAGTGGCGATCTCGCACTCTGCCATCCTGACAAGAGCGTTGAATATATCGGCCGGCGCGATTACCAGGTGAAGATTCACGGCTTCCGCATCGAGCTCGGCGAGATCGAGCTCGCCCTCGTTGCTCATCCCGATGTCAATGAAGCAGTCGTACTGGCCAGAGAGGACGAGCGTGGCCTCAAACATTTAATTGCCTACATCGTTGGACCAGAAGGCACGGATCTCTCCGCGGTTACGCTGCGCAATTATCTACGCACAAAACTCCCGGATTATATGCTCCCGTCGAGTTTTGTAATGCTGGAGAGACTGCCGTTGACTACCAGCGGCAAGCTCAATCGCAGCGCTCTGCCCGCGCCGGATCACGAAAGACCGGAATTGGACAACATGTTTGTAGCGCCGCGCACGGCAGTCGAGGAACTGCTGGCGGACATCTGGTCGCAGGTGCTGGGTGTCGAGCGTCTCGGAGTCAACGACAATTTCTTTGACCTGGGCGGACACTCGTTGCTGGCGACGCAGATTGTTTCGCGGACGCGCCAGACGTTCCATGTCGAAATGCCGTTGCGCGTCCTGTTCGAGTCGCCCACGATCGCGGGCCTCGCCCGTAACGTCGAGGCAGCGAAGAGAGGGAATTGGGAGCATGAGATCCCGCCGGTAACGCGCGCGCCGCGTGATAAAGCTGTGCCGCTTTCGTTTACGCAACGGCGGATCTGGTTGCAGGATCAAATGAATGTCGGACGCAACGTTTACACCCTCGTATCCGGCTTCAAGTTAAGTGGGTTGCTCGATGTCAGTGCAATGGAAAAGA
>JADMIO012741822.1_pt1 | contig 10151 bp, 11 predicted proteins | sample 8958161 | NCBI WGS metagenome assembly JADMIO01 (sample SAMN16585339, study PRJNA669376) | soil metagenome | isolation source: Crop rotation soil | place: USA: Cullars Rotation, Alabama | collected 2011
CGACAACTTGTCCACGTGGAATTCTAAGCTTAGGATCCCAATGTGCTGGAAAGGAAAACAATCGACAATGATCTGTGCGCGACTGATTTTACTTTCGGATTTGATACGGCCGTGAATGTGGTGGCAGAGGCGATTGACCGTTTGCATACCACCGCTGAATCGCACAATCGAGTACTGGTCTGCGAAGTGATGGGACGGCAGGCGGGATGGATCGCCTGTTACGGTGGTATTGCGGGCGGTGCCGACTTTATTCTGGTTCCAGAGAAACCGGTGGTGATGAATGACGTTATCGAGTCGATCAAAAAATGTCATGCCCGGGGACGTGATTATTCGATTGTCGTTGTCGCCGAAGGTGTTCGGTTAGACACGGAAGAACAATCCACTTCAGGAAACGGCGGCAATGGCGAAAAGCCTGTGGCAACAGGAATTGGCGAACGGTTGGCAAAAATCATCGGAGAGAAAACCGGATACGAAACACGTGCCACCACTCTCGGTCACATCCAACGTGGTGGTTCGCCGACTGCATTCGACAGAGTGCTTGCCACCAGATTTGGTGTACATGCGGTTGACCTCGTTCATCAAAATAAATTTGGTCGAATGGTGTCATTGCGCGGTGGTGAAGTGACGGATGTTCCTGTTGAAGACGCAGTTGTGAAGCTTAAGACGCTCGACTTGGAACTGTACAAAGTTGCGGAAGTATTTTTCGGATAAAGTTATTCCATCCAGGCGGGGAACCTCATGCATTCCGTCAAAAATTACATCAGGCAATGTTTCGAGCTTGCGTTGCAGGCGGAAGGCAGGACTTCGCCGAACCCGATGGTTGGCGCGATTGTCGTGGGTAAGGATGGGCAGGTGGTAGGAACCGGGTTTCATCCGAGAGCCGGCGAACCGCATGCTGAGGTTTACGCATTGACGGAAGCTGGAGAAAAAGCAAAGGGCGCGACAATTTATGTCAGTCTGGAACCTTGTTGCCATCACGGAAAAACTCCACCGTGCACAGATCGAATCATCTCATCTGGTATCAAGCGAGTGGTTGCCGCGATGAAAGATCCGAATCCAAAAGTTGAAGGCGGCGGTTTCAAACAATTGAAAGAAGCCGGCATCGAAGTTGTTTCCGATGTGCTCGCTTCCGAAGCACAATGGTTGAATCGCGCATTTGTAAAGGCAGTCACCACGGGCGTTCCCTGGGTGGTCTTGAAGATTGCATCCACACTCGATGGCAAGATCGCGGATCGATTTGGAAAGAGTCAGTGGATCACCGGTGAGGAGTCGAGAAAATTCGTGCACCGCCTGCGCAACCATCTTGATTGCGTTCTTATTGGTGCCGCTACGGCTCGAATGGATAACCCTCGTTTGAACGTTCGCGACGTCGAGGACCCGCGCGACCCTGTTAGAGCGGTTGTCGATTCGAAACTGTCGATCGATCCAATTTCACATCTTTTTGACAAGAGCACCGGTGGCAGTACCATCATCTATTGTTCTCCCGAAGCGCTGGCGGAGAAGAAGGGGCACTTTCCTGCAACTGCGGAATTCGTTCCAATCGGCACCGCGAATGGTGCATCGAAAGATGCCTGTGCAGTAGACTTCCGTGACCTCCGTTCCATCCTGAAAGATTTGAAAACTCGAGGCGTCAATTCCGTTCTCTGCGAAGGCGGTGGCAGGCTGGCAGCCAGTCTGCTGGAGGAAGATCTTATAGATGAAATTTTCTGGATTACCGCGCCGGCAATACTGGGCGACAATCAGGGTAAAGCAGCAATCGAAAGTCGACGAACTGTTTCGATTGATGAGTTAAAACGCTTCCATTTCATGGAAAGTATGCAATTAGGAGACGACACGATGGTTCGTCTCGTGAAGAAACCTGAGGTGCAAAGTGACGCGGCAGCCGGACTATCTAAAATATATGGAAAGCGCGGTCGAAAAACGAAGACTTGGTGAGCTCGTCGACTGCGAGGATGACCTGAAGCGTGCGGTGACCGGTCTCAAGCAATGTCCTGCGGAGGATCGCCTTGGATATTCTAAGAAGATCGCACACGAGTATGCAGAGGTTTTAAAAGAAAGAAATCGCGAATCGGATCTGTTGAGCTTCTACGGATCGCTCGATGAGACTTTCCAGGGTTTCGTACATTTGAAATTTGAGTTGTACAAGGTCACTGGTTTGTATGATGACTACGTCGCCGCCTCAGGAGCTGTCGACGTTTTGAAGATGTTGGCGAAGGGACTTCATGCCGCCAGCGGTGGTGAGGTTGGGCATGAAGATCTGCCGTTTGCATCGCGACCGAAAGATATGAAAACTGTGGAAGCGATGTTGCGTTCTTCAGTGCACAAAAACGCTCAATCGACGTCAATCTATAACCAGATCATGGAAATGATCGACTCGCTGGAAACCCGCTGGAGAACTTTGTCTCCGGGTATCACACCGGAGTTCTACGACGTCGTGAAAAATATTGTCGATGAAATTTCCAGACAAAGAGAAGAATTGAAAGCCGATACGAGTGAGTCGTTTGACATGACTCCGCCGGCGGTATCAATGCCGGAATCGAAAAGTAAGAGTAATACTTCGCTGAGCGTCGATGATATGGAGGGCGGGCTGATTGGTGCGCTCACTTCCATGATGGGCTTGAGACCTCAGGAGAGACCAGGTTCGCCGAATTTGGAACCCTGCAGTAATTGGATGCTCAGGAAGACCGGCAAATTGCGCGGCACACGTGAGGAGATGGCTCGCCGTATCAGCAGTAACTTAAGCACTTGGTTTATCTACGACTTTCACGAAAATAAATCCACTGCGCTCACGAAGTTTGCCGACAACATCGAGAAAGAGTTTGAATCCAAGCCGCATTTCATCGTTGAATGTTTGACTGAATTGGGCGAACTTTATCGAAGTAAACATCGCGAGTCAGAAGCAGATATCTTTTTGTCTCGCCTCGAAAAATACAAATCATGCGAAAGGAAAGCAGATGATTTAGAAGATCTTCCATTCCCAGGCGTTTCGATTTACATTCCTGAGAAGGAGAGTGGTAAGGTCGGTTCGCTGAAACGCGCTCTGATGGCTGGAATGGAAGAGTTAGGAGAAAGCAGCTACTGCGTCGGTCACGACACTCCAGTTCACAACCGCGCACGTCCTGGAATCGAGTTCTACAAAGTCACAGTGCTCAGTCAGGTCAGTGGAAATCTCGAAAAAGTACGCAAAATGGTTCGCGACCGAATGGAAAAAAGCGAACTCCCCGATGGAGTCCTCGTCGAAATCGACGGCAATATAACTGCATGGGAACGCTCTTGAACCTTATGAAATTCTTGTAATGATTAACTGTGGTTTCCAAGGCATAGATCGCCGTAAATATAGGCTTTTGGGTGAATCTTTCGCCTGACATCTACGGGCAAAAATTCGTTCCTCTTGCTATCATTCTGCACTTCCATATAAACAAGGGATATTGGTCGAATCGTCCATAGAATGGAGACCACCTGATGACCAAGACAATTGAAAAAACAATCGAGATGCAGTTCGCCGTGCCGCCGGAGATTTATCCGGTCGATCGCCGCAAACAGCTGGTGCCGCCGGACAGCCACAGCGAAAGAATGGAATGGATTCGCTCGTCGTTCCAATCCTTTTATAAGCATGTGCAGGACAAAGAGTCTTTGATGGAGTTCTGCACTAAGGAATAGGAAGCGCTGGCGGCTCGCCGGCATTTACAGTTGAGTCCATATAACTGGATCTAGACTTTGACATCTAGTAAAATGCCTTCAGGTCCGCGCTTCGGACCCGTTTCCTGTTGCCGAACAGTTCGGCGGGGCGAACTCAATGTCGACGTCAGTACGCGAACGCAAAACCGATGAAAAAAACACCGCACCACGGGCGGTGTACATCGAAACGTTCGGTTGCCAGATGAACAAATCCGATTCGGAGCACATGCTCGGAATGTTGGACGAGATTGGCTACCAACAAACGGACGACAAGAGAATCGCTGACCTGATGATCCTCAACACGTGCGCGATTCGAGAGAACGCGGAGGACAAGCTCTACAGTTATCTGGGCGTCTGGCGTGAAATCAAAGCGGCCAATCCCAATGGAGCACTCATCGCCGTCGGCGGTTGCGTTGCGCAGCACGAAGGCGAAAGGATGGTAAAGCGCTATCCGTACATCGATATTATTTTTGGAACGCACAATCTCCATCGGCTTCCTGAGCTGGTTCTCAAGGCTAAAGAAACGGGAAGGCATGTCGTCGAAACCTTCCAGGAATTGCCTGAAGATCTTCCCGATCTTCCAGTCATTCGTCAGAACGATTACAGTGCCTGGGTTTCAGTAATCTATGGCTGCGACTACAACTGCACTTATTGCATTGTTCCTTTTGTTCGCGGCAGAGAACGCAGTCGCACTCCTGATGAATTGATGAAAGAAATTCGAGAACTTGGAGTTGCTGGATACAAGGAAGTGACGTTGCTTGGGCAGAACGTGACAGCCTATGGACACGATCTCGATCCGCCGATGCACCTCGGAAATTTGATCGAGATGACTGCTGAGATTGATTCAATCAAACGCATTCGTTTTATCACCGGCCATCCACGCGATCTGAAAACGGAGATCATCGATTCCGTCGCGAAGACACCGAAAGCTTGCAACTATTTCCACATTCCCATTCAGGCTGGCGATGACCGCACGTTGCGCCGCATGGCGAGGGGTTATACGGTCGACTTCTATCGCAAGCGCATTGACGAAATTAGATCGAGAATTCCTGATGCTGCGATCACTTCCGATCTGATCGTAGGTTTCCCTGGTGAAACAGAAGAAGAATTTTTGAACACAGTTCGCCTTGTGGAAGAGATTGAATTCGACGCATGCAACACCGCCGCATACTCTCCGCGACCCCACACGCATTCAGCCAGTTGGGGCGAGCAGATTCCCGACGAGATCAAGCGCGAGCGAATTCGCTTACTTAACACCGTCGTCGGCGAAGTCAGTCACAAAGTCAATCAACGTTATCTCAACAAAACAGTCGAAGTTCTCGTCGAAGGCCCGAGCGCCCGGAATCCTGAGCGCCTTGCAGGAAGAACTGAATCCAACAAAATAATCAATTTCGAAGGACCGAAAGAACTGACCGGTCAATTCACGAACGTCCTTGTCGAGACAGCCAATCCATGGGCTTTACGTGGGAGACTGGTTTAATTCATGTCATACCGTACAACCATAATTGCCGCACTGTTCTTTCTGCATTGCGCCACCGCATCCGGTGCTAATGCCGAAACAGTTCTTGCCAGTTTTAGAACCGATAAAGAAGGCAATGTTCCCGCCGGCTTCCATAACTCAGGTGACATGCGGATTTATGCCGATGGTCGCATGGACATATTCGGCTCCAAAGCAAGTCTCCGTTCCTACGCATCGCCACTGGTGCTAAAAGCGCTCGGCGACAAACCGGATTGGCATTCTGCAAAAACGACACCAGCCCTGGTGCAGAAGCTGAAGCAAAAAATCGACTCTACCGATTTCGACAAGCTCGAATACGACAAGACTCGCCCACGTCCGAGCGATCACGATGCAACCGATGTGATCGCAGAGTTCAATAAACAAGGAAAAACGATCTCGGTTCGCCTTTGGGAACTGCGCAACGCCAACATGCTGAAACCAATTTTGAACACGATGCATGAATGCAAACGAGCGGCCTTCGCTCCGGCGCCTGTAGCTACGCCTGCCGCTCAACCTCTCGATCTGTCGAAGATCCGCCGCCCGCCCGGCAAAGCTAAGACGCACTGAGGAGAATATTGGATGCGGAATCGATGGCATCCGATCATCGTTTTCATTCTGTTTGCTTGTTTAGCATACGTTCAAAATGCGCGCTGCCAGCCGGATACAGTTCAACCAACAACGCTCGATTGTCAGCTCATCAAAGTGCAGCGAAATTCGGAGCAGGCGGACCAGATGGTTCCTTATGTAATGCAAGGGCTGGCACTATTGCCTGATGCGGTGAAGAAAAACTTGATCGACAAAGGTGTCACTATTGCTGTAGTCGGCAGCAGGAAAGGCGGAGCATGTTATGACATCCAGTCGAAAAGGGTAGTCATTCCAGCTTGGAACGAAACAACCAATAGTGCAGTAGACAAGCAAAGGATTTCTAGTATCACTCTTTTACATGAACTCGGACACGCCTACGATCATGCAAATGGAAGACCTTCATTTAGCGCTACTTTCTACAGCTTGTACGATGCCGAAGTGAAGTTAGTACCTGCAACGAAGCGGAAAATGCTGGCGTACTTCCTTGAGGGTGAAACGGCACCTGGAGCCAGTCCGCATCGCCCTCCCCAGGAATGTTTCGCCTCATTGTTCGCCAGCCGGTATGTAAGACAAAATTTTCCAAGGCTGAAAACGCTCAAAGAATGTTTCCCAAGATGCGCGGCTTTCGTTGCTGAACTGCGACCGTGACTGAATTATCAATTCTCGAATCTGGCCGGACGTTTGACCTGAATAGAGTCACGAACCAGCTTTTGAAGGCTGTTTTCCACTTTCGAACGTTCCGGCATTTTCTTGCTTGCATCTTGATCGCGGAAAACAAAACTACCTTCGCTCCAACTGCCGAGAAACTCTCGCAACGCATCGTCACCGCCAAGATCACCAAGTATCGCGGCTGTCGGTTGCCCCTCTTCGAATTTGATCTGGACGGGTTTATCTCGGTGCTCAACCACCAGCAGACCGTTCTTTCTTGCAGACGAGATTGATTGCACGAGCGAGAGCGCGTCGACGTTTCCCAAAGTACCGATCATCGCACCGCGAAAAGTTTTGATCGATCCGCCATCATCTCCCAGGATGCCCGCCGATGCGAGCACTTGCGAGCCACCCCAAAAAGACTGATCCTCAAGCAAGCTCTTCAGAAGCTGTTCGCTGATAAGACCAGCTTTAACGACCAACTGACCCAACAACGGCTTGCTGCCACTGGAATCAACTTCTTCGGCCTGCCTTTCCAGGCAGACTTCGAGCTGCCCCTGCGACAGAATACCGGCTGCCACCATGTAATGCCCCAGTCTGAACGGACGCTTCACCTTATAGCAAGAGGCCAGAAACTCGGCTCTCGGCAAGAGAGGATAGATCATCCCCTGACGTTCAAGTGATTCCACAGCGGCCAGCAGCGCCTCTCTGCTCAATCCACAACCATTATCCAAAATTTGCTCGACGGAACTGGCACCATCTATGGTGTCGTAAACCAAATGCTCATCCTCCATTCCGATCCAGTCGGGGCGCTTGGCGATATTGGATCGCATAGGAACTGATGTAAGCAATACATGTTCAAACAACGAACTGACTAATTCAGGATTCTGCCGCCGGATATATGCAAGCTTGTTGTTGAGAAAGTTCGCCAGCAGCGGAAAGCGAATGACAATGGCGCTGGGTGAATTGAAACTGCGCGTCACGAAGCCAGTGCTCAATTCATCCTTGCCGAACGTTAACGCACACTGCTTGGAAATCAACAAGAGCGTTCCCTTGCTGCCCAGAAGTGTGAAAGCCTGCGACATGATCAGCGCTGTGTCGGATAGTCCGAGCCCGTTAGCGTCGTCGAGCTCGATGACAATGGCATCGTAACTGGTGCCGGCGCAAACGGCTTTATTGAGCTCCCCTTTGAAGCTCTGGTTGCAAGAAATAAATAATGCCGTTGGCTCAGACATAGTTTCCGATCTGCAAGTCGCAAGATCCCCATCCAAATAGATCTTCCCGGGCGTGGACGAGTTTATTCATTTTCTCTAGATTTCAGCGATTATCTAAATCCAGGGTGGCCTGGTGGAAATGCCACCGTATCTGGTGGTTGGATGCAACGCATCTTTGATCAATGGTCTTAGAACCTCATCATAGCCCCGTTTGTTCGGATGCATGTCATCCTGCAGATACAGTTCCGTTCTTAATGCCCCCTCAGAATTATGCATAACTGTGGGCGTATCGACGAAATGGCAATGCGATCTGCCTTCCAGGTAATTGCGAATGAGTTTACCAGCCTCACGATATTTTTCCTTTAGATCCTTATTCTTAGGCGATTCACTGGGTGCCAGAAAGTACAATTCTGCATTGGGCATCCTACTGTGGATGTTGCGCTCCAGTTTCTCGACGTCCTGTTCCACCTGGTCTGGCTGGCGACCACGAGCAAGATCGTTTATGCCGGAATAAACGACAACATTGTGCGGCTGATACTTGAGCACCAGATCATGGAGATTGTCATTGATGTCCGGAATCGTGGTGCCGCCAATTGCTCTATTGATCGCGTTTTCTTCCTTGAAATCTTCCTCAAGTGAGTTCCACCATGCAAAGGTAGAGCTGCCGACAAAGACAGTGTCTGCGGATGTTATATGCTTTTCTTCGTCGATGGAGTTGAATTGATCGAATTCCTTCTGATTCTTTCTCGCGGGCGGCGCTTCGTGCGTCTGCGCTACAAGATCAGGATTGATCGCTTGTGCGGAACTAGTTCCAACATCGCGTATTTTGAAATCGAATTCCATATGGGTGTTTGTTGCCTGCTGATGGAGAGAGTGGAGAGAACATCCATCATTAGATTGTTACAGACAGAATTAACATGCTCGTGACCATGTGTGCGGGAAACACGTAGGCTTTATCGCCGAATCTTCAAATCGGTTTGCCAAACAAGTCTTCGTATGAAATGCGACGATGCGATTCAACAGTTTTCACGATCGCGTTGTAGTCTGCATCATCAAGCCATACGGACATCACAACTGAGAACGTGCCGTTCGCTTTAATCATCAGGACATGGCTGCTTGTACGCGGATTTTTTCTGTCTGCCACCGATTCGATGTCTGCAAATGCAATCTGTTTTTTAGAACCGAATGCGCCTGGTATCACCAGTCCATCTGCAGTGACTTCCAACTGCGGCGGTTTTACAAAACGCATCACCAATCTGTAGAAAGAAATTGCAGCGACGGACAACGATGCGACCCATAACATGTAAATTGGTTTATCGCTGGGTCCCGCCCAGCCGCTCACAAAGCCAATCACGCAAAGCAAACCTAATACTGCCGAGGTGATGTCCTGTCTCATCGGGCGGCAATAAGGATAGCTTGCGGTTTTGTTTTCGCTCATTCGAGTCTGCCCTCTGCGATGTGAAGCAATGCGTTTCCAGTTTGCGATTACTTTATCATTCCCAATCGTGGCGCATACAATCGTTTAATTGCTATTATTGCCCATGAACTCAACGGACCCGTGTAGAGCAACATGCATTCAGCGCTCATCCAACTTTCAAAAAGTTTTCCAAACAGACGAGCCTTCATAACAGGCGCTGGCAGCGGTCTTGGATTTGCATTTGCGAAAGAACTGGCGCGAGGTGGTTGGACAGTTGCAATCACGGATGTGTCTGCCGAGAGACTAAAGGAGGCTGCCGATAGTATCAGTAGCTCGGGAGGAACGGTAATTCCATACGAATTCGATGTTGCTGATTACAAGCGTTTCCACGAAGCAGTTAGCAATTTTGAAGAACGATATGGTGGTATCGATATTGGTATCAACAATGCCGGACTGGGTTGTGGTGGCTATTTGCACGAACTGCCGATTGAAACGTTTCGACGGGTAATCGAAGTCAATCTGATGGGTGTTGCTAACGGCTGTCATTTGTTTGTTCCTATTATGAAACGCCAGCGTTCCGGACACATTTTGAACGTAGCCAGCGCTGCGGCATTCGTGTCGGCACCACGCATGTCTGCATATAACACTTCAAAGGCCGGTGTTCTTGCTTTGAGCGAAACGCTGCGCAACGAACTGTCTGAAGACAATGTGCTTGTGTCGGTTTTGATGCCTACCTATGTTCGAACCAACATCGGCAATGATGCATTGGGTTCGAGCGAAGATATTCGTCTTGCTAAAATGTTTGTAGCACAAGCGGAACTGACAGCAGAGGAAGTCGTGCGAAAGACATTCGAAAAAATGGCTGCCAATGAGCTATACATCGTTCTTCCAGCCGATGCGAAAATCTGGTGGCGTCTCAAAAGATTCATGCCGGATCGTTTTGGGCGGTTCATTACTCTGGAAGCGAAACGGCGGATTGCGAAAATGGAAGCGGCGGAGAATCCTTGATTTTCATTTCTTTCCATTGGACATCATGTATTTATCAACCAGCGGCAGCATCCACAGCGTTCCCCTTGCCGACTTGATTTGCTTCAAGGTCGCCATGGGAAAG
>JADMIO011096108.1_pt1 | contig 10150 bp, 6 predicted proteins | sample 8958161 | NCBI WGS metagenome assembly JADMIO01 (sample SAMN16585339, study PRJNA669376) | soil metagenome | isolation source: Crop rotation soil | place: USA: Cullars Rotation, Alabama | collected 2011
CCCCACCGGCCTGTGGCGCGTGCGCCTGCTGCTGGACGCCGACGGCACGCCGCGCGCGCAGGCCTTCGCGATGGAAGCGCCGCCTGCGCGCGTGCGCCTGCAACTGGCGGACCGCGCCTTCGACGAAGCGCACGCCGAGTTCTCGCGCTACAAGACCACGCAGCGCGCGCACTACGAAGCCTTCGCGCCCACCGCCGAGGGCGTGTTCGACACCTTGCTCTGGAACGCCGAAGGCGAGATCACCGAATGCACGCGCGGCAACATCGCACTTCAGCGGGACGATGGCCTGTGGGTCACGCCGCCGCTGCGCTGCGGCCTGCTCAACGGCATCGGCCGCGCCGTGCGCCTGCGCAGCGGCGAGCTGACCGAAGCCGTGATGCGCGTGCAGGACCTGCCGCGCGTGAAGGCGCTGGCCTTCGTGAACAGCCTGCGCGGCTGGCTGCCGGCAGATTTGCTGCCGCGCTGACGCGCGCGGCCTCCACGGCCTGTCGAGCCTGAGCCCAGCCGACGCGCGGTCGCGCCGCGCTATCCGCCATGGGGCGGCACCCTGAAGTTCTCCGTCACGCGCTTCTCGGCACGCTCTAGGGCGGAGACTGCGGCTGTCCCAGTCCTGCGCCAAAGCCGCGCGACTCGCCGGAGCGCACGGCGCAGCGTCAGGGCCCATGCGCGGCGAGGCGGTGTGCGGCGAAGCAATGGGCGGGGGCGGATCTCGGCGTTCATGGCGCAGCGATGCTCGTGCGCGCTCAAACTTCTGTAAAGTTGAATTCAATGAAGCCAATCGTCATGAATTCTGATGCGTAACCTGAATCTGGATCAGTTGCAGACGCTCGTTGCGATCGCGGACCTGGGCACTTTCGCGGCGGCGGCGCAGGCGCTGCACCTGGCGCCGCCCACGGTGAGCCTGCACATCAAGGAACTGGAATCGCGCTTGCAGGCCGCGCTGGTGGTGCGCGGTCGACGGCAGGCCACGCTGACGCCGGCCGGCGAGGTGCTGGTGCAGGAGGGTCGCAAGCTGCTATCGGCCGGCGACGATCTGATCGACCGGGTTCAGCGGCGGGCCACAGGGCGCGAAGGTCTGGTCAAGGTAGGGGTGTCCGCCGGCGTCAGCACCCGGCTGCTGCCGTTGATGCTGCAAGCACTGGCGCAGCGGCACGCCGGAGTGGAGGTCAAGCTGGAGGCAGTGGGCTCGGCCGAGGCCATGCTGCGGCTTCAGGCCGGCTCGCTGGACATCGCGATCGTGGCCAGTCCGCAGCCGGCCGTGGCGCAGATCCGCATGATCCCGTGGCGCAACGATCCGATGGTGGCCTTGCTGCCCGCTTCGTGGAATGCGCCGACGCAGGTCACCCCGCAATGGCTGGCCGGGCGCCGATGGGCATCGTTCGCACCGGCCACGCAGATGCATGGACTGATCGCCGCCTGGTTCGGCCAAGCAGGGTTCAACCCCCGGCCGTTCTTGACGATGAGCTACCCAGGCGCGCTCAAGAGCCTGGCCATGGCCAGCCAGAGCGCGGCATTGCTGCCGCTGGAGGAGGTGATCGAAGAGCAGCATGCAGCCGGCGTTCAGGTCTGCCCGCTCTCACCCCCGCTGATGCGGCCGATGTCCGTGGCGCACCGCGGTACGCCCGAGCCCGGCACCGCGATGGGCAGCGTGCTGGAGGTACTGGCTGAGTTTGCGGACTGATCCGCGATGGGCCGCTGCACAGCCGTGCGCGCCGATGTTCACAGGCTCGCGCGCAGCGCAGGGGCGCCGGTCGGACCGGTGCGCCGTCCACGCGCCTCGTTTCCAGGCCGGCTCAATCCCCGCGAATACTGCGCTCGCGGATGATCTTGCCGAAGCGCTCGGCATCGACCACCGCGCGTTGATGGAACTGTTCGGGCGTCATCGGCGCCGCCTCGCCGCCCAGCGCCAGGATGCGCTCGCGTGGGCCGGGCTGCGCGAGGATCCTGTTCACCTCGCGGTTCAGCCGCGCCACGATCTCGGGCGGCGTGCCAGCCGGCGCATAGAGTCCGAACACGGTGTCGGCGTCGAAGCCCGGCAGGCCGGCTTCGGCCAGCGTGGGCACGTCGGGGAACAGCGGCGAGCGCGTGGGGCTGCCCACGGCCAGCAGCTTGAGCTTGCCGGCCTGGATGTGCGGCACCGCCACGCCGGGGTCGAACAGGAAGTCGAGCTGGCCGCCCAGCAGGTCGGTGAGCGCGGGCGCCGCGCCGCGGTACGGCGCATGCGTGGCGACCAGGCCGGCCTGCGACTTCATCATCTCGGTGGCCAGGTGCGGCGAGCTGCCATTGCCCGGCGAGCCGAAGCTGAGCTTGCCCGGATTCGCCTTCACATAGGCCAGGAAGCTCTTCGCGTCCTTGGCCGGAAAGTCGGGTCGCGTGACCAGGAACACCAGCACGCGGGCCGTGGCGGCCACGGGCACCAGGTCCTTGGCCGGGTCAAAGGGCATCTTGTCGTAGATGAAGGGGTTGACCGACACCATGCCGCCGGAACTCATGAGCAGCGTGTAGCCATCGGGCGCCGACTTGGCGACCATGTCGCCGCCGATGTTGCCGCCGGCCCCGCCGCGGTTCTCGATCACCACGGGCTGGCCCAGCGCCTCCTGCAGCGGCGTGCCGATAGCGCGCGCGATCTGGTCGGCCGCGCCGCCGGCCGGGAAGTTGACGACGATCTTCACGGGCTTGGCCGGCCAGGCCGCAGCCTGCGCCCAGGAACTTGCGCCCGGCAGCGCCAGCGCGAGGGAAGCGGCCAGCCACAGGCCGGCACGGCGGCGCGGCAACGCGCGCGCAAGGGGGTTGGGGAAGCTGGGCATCTTGTCTGTCTCCGCTCTTTGTCGTGAAGGCGCCTGCGGGGCGCCGGATCCGCGTCGGTGAAGCCGTCGGTGGCTCCGCGTGTGAAAGGAAGGCCGGTCAGTCCACCTCGATCTCGACCAGCAGTGGCCCCGTGCCCTGCAGCGACTGGCGCAGCACGCCAGCCAGTGCGTTCGCGTCGCTCACGCGCAGCGCCTCCAGGCCCTGGCCGCGCGCCAGGGCGACGAAGTCCAGGTCGGGCAGTGCGGTGCCTTGCGGCGTCTCGCCGGGCGCGTAGCCGAAGACCGGCGCGAAGTCCTGCAGCGCGGCATAGCGCCGGTTGTTGAGGATCAGGAAGGTGATGGGCAGCTTCAGCTGCGCCGCGCTCCACAGCGACTGGATCGAATACATGCTGGAGCCGTCGCCGATCAGGCCGATCACGCGTTGGCCCGGGCTGCCCAGCGCCACGCCCACCGTGGCGGGCATGCCCCAGCCCAGCCCGCCGCTGGCCATGGTGAAGAAGGTGTGGCTGCGCGTGAAGTGCAGGCGCTCCTGCATCACGGGGCGCGAGCCCGGCGCCTCCTCGACCACGATGCAGCCGGGGTCGCGCACTTCGTCGAGCGTCTGCAGTGCGAAGGCGACCGACATTCGCTCGCCGGGCGGCGGCGGCTCGGCGCGCGGGAGCGCGGCGCGGCGCGCAGGCATGGCACGCGGCGTGGCCGGCGCGGGGCGCGCCAGCAGGTCGCGCACACCCAGGTGGATGCTGCATTGCACGGCCGTGCCGACGGGCGTCCAGGCGACCGTGTGTGCGTCGTCGATCAATTGGCACAGCCGGGCGCCTTCGGGAATGTGTGGGCCCTGTCCTTCGACGTGGTACGAGAAAGCCGGCGCACCCAGCGCCAGCACCAGGTCGTGGCCGCCCAGCCGCTGCACGATGCGCTCCCGGATCGCGGGCAGGAAGCCGGCGAAGAGCGGGTGGTCCTCGGCGAAGCCGCCGCGCGCCGACATGGGCGCCACCCACACGCGGGCGCTGTGGCGTTCGGCCAGCGCACGCACGTCGTCCCAGGCGCCGTCGCGGTCCACGCCGGCACCCACCACGATGGCCGGGCGCTCGCTGGCGTCGAGCGCGTCGCCGATCTCCGCCAGCACGACCGGATCGGGCCGCAGGCCGGTGCCGATGCGGCGCACGGCCACGGGCTCGGCCGGCTGCTCCCAGTCGTCGGCCGGAATGGACACCAGCACCGGCCCGCAGGGCGGCTGCATGGCCACGTAGCAGGCACGCGCCAGGGCCTGCGGCACGTCCTGCGCACGCGCGGGCTCGATGCTCCACTTGACGTAGGGCTTGGCCAGTTCGGTGGCCTGGGCCGAGAACAGGAAGGGGTCGAAAGGCAGGATCGAGCGCGCCTGCTGCCCGGCCGTGATGACCAGCGGCGTGCGGTTGAGGAAGGCCGTGAAGATGTTGCCCATCGCATTGCCCACGCCCGCCGCCGAATGCAGGTTGACGATGGCCGGGCGGCGCGTGGCCTGGGCATAGCCGTCCGCCATGCCCACCACACCCGCTTCCTGCAGGCCCAGCACGTAGCGGAAATCTTCGGGGAAGTCGCGGAACATCGGCAGCTCGGTGGAGCCGGGGTTGCCGAAGATGGTGGTCATGCCCAGCTCGCGCAGCAGCGCGAGCACGGCAGTGCGCACGGTGGAAGGGGCGCCGGTGGGCGGCACGGCAGGTGTCGGGGAGTAAAGGGATGCTGGCATGAGGGCTCTGTGGGAAGTCCGCGGGGTCGAGCGCCCCGGGAGTGCGGCGCCACCGCGGCGCAAGGCAGCGCGATGGACGCAGTCTCGGCGCGCTAGCGCTGCGGGACAAGCCATTCCAGGCACTATCCAACATGCGCCACAGGCATACTGTGCCGCTTGCCGACCTGGCCTTGCGCCGCTTCAGCCATGCATGTCAACGACCTCGACCTGAACCTGCTGCGCGTGTTCGACGCCATCTACCGCGCCGGCAGCGTGAGCCGCGCGGCCACGCTGCTGGGCATGGCGCAGCCGGCCACCAGCCAGGCACTGACGCGATTGCGGCTGCTGTTCAAGGACCCGCTGTTCGTGCGGGCGGGCGGCGGCGTGGCGCCCACGCCGCGTGCGCAGCGCATGGCCCATGGCGTGCAGTCGGCACTGGCCACGGTGCAGGCGGTGCTGCATGCCGACGACGCCTTCGACGCCTCCAGCGCGCAGGCCACCCTGCGCCTGCACCTGAGCGACATCGGCGAGGCGCGCTTCCTGCCGCAGTTGATGGCCGCACTGCATTCGCGTGCGCCCGGTGTGCGCGCCGAGACCATGCCCTGGCCGCACGAGCAGATCGCGCTGGCGCTGGACAGCGGCGCGCTCGATCTTGCGCTGGGATTTCTGCCATCGGTGCAGGGCACGCAGCATGCCGAGGTGCTGGATGACCGCTACGGCGTGCTGGTGCGCGACCGGCATCCGCTGGTGGTGCAGCGCAGGCCCCGGGGGAGCGTTGCGAGCAGTGAAAGCAGCATGGGCGGCAAGCGCCGCCACCCCTGGGGTATCGAAGAGCTGGCGCAGCTCGAATACGTGGCCGTGCGATCACACGCACAGACGCTGCGCATCCTGCGCATGCTGAGGCTCGAATCGCGCGTGAGGCTCACGGCAGCCCACTTCCTGGCTGTCCCCGCCATCGTGCGACAGACCGATCTGGGCGTGCTGATGCCGCTGGAGATCGCCACCGACTTCGTGAACCGCGGCGGCTATGCGCTGATCGACGCCGCCCTGCCCGACCAGCGTTTCACGGTGTCGCTGCACTGGAGCCCGCGCTACGAGAACGACCCCTTGTTGCGCTGGGCGCGGGGGCTGATCCTGGAACTGTTCCGCGCGCCGCACTGACCCCCGAAAGGACGCGCGGGCGTCAGGCTCAGTCCCTGAGCAGCAGGCCCATCACGACTTCATCGACGTCCTGGTCCTCGCCCGCGCGACGGTAGAAGCCGCGCAGCAGGCCCTCGCGCATGAAGCCCACTCGCTCGTAGAAGCGCAACGCCCGCGCGTTGTCGCTTTCGGCATACAGCTCCACGCGGCGGATGCCATCGGAGCGCAGGTGCAGCAGCGCGTCGGCCACCATGGCCTGTGCGATGCCGCGGCCCTGCGCGTCGGGGTCGACCGCAACCGTGCGCAGCAGCGCCACATGGCGGGCCCGGCCCGGATAGCGCGTGATGCGGTAGAAGCCCGCCACCTGCGCGGCCACGGTCCAGACGTAGAAGGCGCCGCTGGCCAGCATCTCGTCGTAGATCGGCGCGAAGTCCTGCAGCGACATCGGCTCGTAGGTCAGGAAGGGCGAGACCTGCGGGTGGCTGTGGATCGCATGGACCCTCGCCAGGTCTTCGGGTTTGGCCAATCGGCGCATGGGCTGTCTCCTGGATCGGGCTTCGGGCTTTTCAGGCCCTGCAAACGACAAGAGCCCGACGGCATGACCGGCGGGCTCTGGGGCATGGGCTGCCGGCCACTGCTGCGTGACCGGCGCAGCGCCGCTTACTTCAGCGCCTTGAAGCGCACGCGCTTGGGCTTGGCACCTTCTTCGCCCAGGCGGCGCTTCTTGTCAGCCTCGTATTCCTGGTAGTTGCCGTCGAAGAAGACCCACTGCGAGTCGCCTTCGGCAGCCAGGATGTGGGTCGCGATGCGGTCCAGGAACCAGCGGTCATGGGAGATGACCAGCACGGTGCCTGCGTACTCGAGCAGCGCGTCTTCGAGCGCGCGCAGGGTTTCCACGTCCAGATCGTTCGACGGTTCGTCGAGCATCAGCACGTTGCCGCCCTGGATCAGCGTCTTGGCCAGGTGCAGCCGGCCGCGCTCGCCGCCCGACAGGTTGCCGACCTTCTTCTGCTGGTCCTGGCCGTTGAAGTTGAAACGGCCCGCGTAGGCACGGCTGGCCATCTGGAACTTGCCGACGTTGATGATGTCCAGGCCGCCGGAGATGTCTTCCCAGACGGTCTTCTCGTTGGCGAGTTCATCGCGGTGCTGGTCGACGAAGGCCATCTTGACGGTCTGGCCGACGATGACTTCGCCGCTGTCGGGCTGCTCGCGACCGGCGATCAGCTTGAACAGCGTGGACTTGCCGGCGCCGTTGGGGCCGATGATGCCGACGATGGCGCCCGGCGGGATGTTGAAGCTCAGCTTGTCGATCAGCAGGCGGTCGCCAAAGCTCTTGCTGACGTCCTTGAACTCGAAGACCTGCTGGCCCAGGCGCTCGGCCACGGGAATGAAGATCTCGTTGGTTTCGTTGCGCTTCTGGTAGTCGACGTCGCTCAGCTCTTCAAAGCGGGCCAGACGCGCCTTGCTCTTGGCCTGGCGGGCCTTCGGGTTCTGGCGCGACCATTCCAGTTCCTTCTTCAGGGCCTTGGCGTGGGCTTCCTCGCTCTTCTGCTCCTGCGCCAGGCGTTCGCCCTTCTGCAGCAGCCACTCGCTGTAGTTGCCCTTGTAGGGAATGCCACGGCCGCGGTCCAGTTCCAGAATCCATTCGGCGGCGTTGTCGAGGAAGTAGCGGTCGTGGGTGATGGCCACCACGGTGCCGGTGAAGCGGTGCAGGAACTGCTCGAGCCAATCGACCGACTCGGCGTCCAAGTGGTTGGTGGGTTCGTCGAGCAGCAGCATGTCAGGCTTGGACAGCAGCAGCTTGCACAGCGCCACGCGGCGCTTTTCACCGCCGGACAGCAGGCCGATGTTGGCATCCCATGCCGGCAGGCGCAGCGCGTCGGCGGCGATCTCGATCTGGTGTTCCGAATCGGTGCCAGCGGCGGCGATCACGGCTTCCAGCTGGCCCTGCTCGGCGGCCAGGGCGTCGAAGTCGGCGTCTTCCTCGGCGTAGGCGGCGTAGATTTCCTCGAGGCGCTTCTTCGCGTCATTGACCTCGCCCATGGCCTCGTCGATCGCCTCGCGCACCGTGTGCTCGGGGTTCAGCTTGGGTTCCTGCTCCAGGTAGCCGATCGACAGGCCGGCCATCGGGATGGCCTCGCCTTCGATTTCCTTGTCCACGCCGGCCATGATCTTGAGCAGCGAGGACTTGCCCGAGCCGTTCAGGCCCAGCACGCCGATCTTGGCGCCGGGGAAGAAGGACAGCGAGATGTCTTTCAAGATCTGCCGCTTGGGCGGCACGGTCTTGGAGACCTTGTTCATGGTGTAGACGTACTGGGCCATGGCTTTCTATGCGGTTCTGGAGCGGGAGTTGCGCGCAGGCACTTTCGAGAAGAAGAGTGCCTGGCCCGCAGGCGGGGCCGCGCGCAAAAGCCTTGATTATCCCCGCTTGCGGACCAACGCCGGGCCTTGCGCATGCAAAAGCCGCCTGCGCGAAGCGGTTGCAGGGCAAGTCGTGCGACAATCGCGCCGTTGCCGGGCTCGGTCACCCGCAACACGGCTTTCTGCCGGGGACGAAGGAACACTTCCAGGCTCCCACCCCCAACCGATCTGCCTTCGACTGGCCCAGGCACCGCGCAGCGGTCCCCACGGCGGGCAGACACCCCAGAAAACACTGCGCCGTGCATGGCGCTCTTTTGACTCAATGAACTTCGACGAACTGAAGCTGGCCCCTGCCATCCTCAAGGCCGTGCGCGAGCAGGGCTACGAAACCCCGACCCCCATTCAGGCCCAGGCCATCCCGGCCGTGCTGGAAGGCCATGATCTGCTGGCCGGCGCGCAGACCGGCACCGGCAAGACCGCTGCCTTCACGCTGCCCCTGCTGCACAAGATCTCGCAGGGCCAGGGCAAGACCAACAAATTTGGCAAGGATGGCATTGCCGCCCTGGTGCTGACGCCCACGCGAGAACTGGCCGCCCAGGTCGAAGAGTCCGTGCGGACCTACGGCAAGAACCTGCCCCTGACCTCGACCGTGATCTTTGGCGGCGTGGGCATGAACCCGCAGATCGACCGCATCAAGCGCGGCGTGGACATCCTGGTGGCCACCCCGGGCCGCCTGCTCGACCTGCAGCAGCAAGGCAACCTGGACCTGTCCACCGTCGAGATCCTCGTTCTGGACGAGGCCGACCGCATGCTGGACATGGGCTTCATCCACGACGTGAAGAAGATCCTGGCGCTGCTGCCCAAGGACAAGCAGAGCCTGCTGTTCTCGGCCACCTTCAGCGACGAGATCCGCGAGCTGGCCAACGGCCTTCTGCGCAACCCGAAGAGCATCCAGGTCACGCCGAGCAACACCACGGTGCAGCGCATCACGCAGGTCGTGCATCCGGTGGGCCGCGCCAAGAAGAAGCAGTTGCTGGCGCACATCATCAACGAACACAACTGGAGCCAGGTGCTGGTGTTCACGCGCACCAAGTTCGGCGCCAACCATGTCGCCGAATTCCTGGAAAAGAACGGCGTCACGGCCATGGCGCTGCACGGCAACAAGAGCCAGAGCGCCCGCACGCAGGCGCTGGCCGGCTTCAAGAGCGGTGACATCCGCGCGCTGGTCGCCACCGACATCGCGGCCCGAGGCATCGACATCGACGACCTGCCGCACGTGGTGAACTACGAAGTGCCCAACGTCAGCGAAGACTATGTGCACCGCATCGGCCGCACGGGCCGTGCCGGCCGCGAAGGCGCCGCCGTGAGCCTGGTCTGCCTGGACGAAGAAGGCTTCATGCAGGAGATCGAGCGCTTCACCAAGCAGCAGATCCCGGTGCAGGTGATCGACGGCTTCGGCCCCGATGAAGGCGAGATCGCCGAGCCCATCGCCATGGGCCGCCAGACCCTGTGGGGCGGCGCCGGTCGCCCGCCGAGCCGCGACGTGATGGCCGCAGCGGCCAAGAACGCGCGCCAGGAAATGATGCAGCGCATCCGCGACAACAAGGCCACCCAAGGCGATCGCGGCGGCGCCAAGAAGCCACAAGGTGGTGGTGGTGGCGGCCAGGGCCGCGGCAATGGCGGCGGCAACGGCCCGCGCAATGCGCAGGGCGGCCAGCCACAACGCCAGAACAACGGCCCCAAGCGCCATCACAACCCGCAGCAGGGCAACGCCCATGCGCTGTACGAAGACCGGCCCGAGCGCGCCGAGCGCCAGCCCAAGCACTTCGGCAACACCGCCAGCCCTTCGCATGCCGACGCGCTGGCACACCGCCGCGCTGAGGCGGAGAGCTTTGGCGGCGGCGGTGCGGGTCAGCCCGATCCGCTGCGCACCAGCGTCGACAGCTTCGGCGGCCGCGGCCGTCGTCCGGGTGGCGGCGGTGGTAGTGGTGGCTATGCCGGCAACCGCAGTGGCGGCGGCGGCGGCTACGGCGGAAGCCGCAGCGGTGGCGGCGGCGGCGCAGGCGGCGGCGGTGGCCGTCGCAGCGGCGGTGGCGGCGGCTACGGTGGTGGCGGCGGCGGTGGCCGTCGCGGC
>JADMIO011053204.1_pt1 | contig 10149 bp, 1 predicted proteins | sample 8958161 | NCBI WGS metagenome assembly JADMIO01 (sample SAMN16585339, study PRJNA669376) | soil metagenome | isolation source: Crop rotation soil | place: USA: Cullars Rotation, Alabama | collected 2011
GAGATCAACAACCCCGCCGGCATCGTCTCGCTGCACGCCCAGCTGCTGCGCGAGGAGTGCGACCAGCCGGCGCTCCGCGCCAGCGTCGATCGCATCGTCGAGGCGGCGGAGCGGGTGTCGCGGATCGTGCGCGCGTTGCTGGAGGCGACCCGGCGGGCGCCGTCGGCGGGGGAGACGCTGCCGGTGCGGGTCGCGGACGTGGTCGACGAGGCCCTCGCCTCGCTGCGCGCGCTCGGCGCGGCGCCGCGGCTCGCGGTGGAGGTGGATATCGAGCCGGAGTCCGTCACCCGGGGCGACCCGAGCCAGCTCGCCCAGGTGATCCGCAACCTGGTCGAGAACGCCGCGCACGCGACCGGCGGCGAGGGCCGGCTGCGGGTCGAGGCCCGGCGCCGCGCCGACGCCGTCGAGGTGAGCGTGAGCGACGACGGTCCCGGGATCCCGGCCGAGGCGCTACCTCGCCTGTTCGAGCCGTTCTTCACCACCCGTCGCAAGACCGGGACCGGACTCGGGCTGTTCGTCGCCTGGGGCATCGTGCGCGGCCACGGCGGCAGCATCCGCGCCGAGAACCGGCCGGAGGGCGGCGCCCGCTTCGTCGTGCAGCTGCCGCTCGGCGCGGCCGCGGCGGCCGCGGCCGCGGACACGCAGTATGACGATGAGTGACGGTCAAACTTTCGCGAAAACCCGCCGGCCTGGCCCAACGCGAAAACCGACCCTCGCAGATTGCGACTTCGGCGCAAGTTGCGTCTCCCGGTAGGCCGCGACGGCTTTCCGCTACGGAGGCGTCCAAGGCCATCCGGCGCCGAACGCGGTCCGCTCGGGCGGCAGCCGGAGATCGCGCCCTGGCGCGGCCCGCGGCTTGCAGACAAGTTGAAAACCCGTCTGTCCGCCATCCGCCCTGACGGTGTGCGGCTGGCCATCCGAGGGGTGAAAGAGGAATGAAAGAAGACCGGGCTCGACAGCACAAGCCCCGGCGTGAACCGGCGATCGCTCGATCGAGAGGAGAACGAACTCGATGACTCCCTTCCCACCGCGTCAACCCCGCCCCGGAGGCGGCCCGACGGCCGGTCCAGGCGGCTTCGCCCGAAAGACGTCCGTCGCTCTCGCCATCCTCGGGAGCGTTCTCCTCGCGCCCGGACCGGCCAAGGCCGAGCCCGGCGCCGTCGACGCCCTGTGCGTCGCGCTCTCCCAGCTGGACGACCCCGGCGTCCAGTCCAAGGCCGAGCTGTTCGCGAAGAAGCGTGAGCTCGCCCTCCAGGCCCTCGCCGCCGCCTTCGACCGCGGCGAGGCGGTTGCCGAGGGCGAGGCGACGCTCCTCCGCCGCGTCCTCTCCGGCGAGAAGCTGACCGCCGTCGAGGTCGACGTGCTGCTGTCGCGCGCCCTGTTCGCGCGCGAGCAGCGCGGCGGCGAGCTGCTGCCGGCGCAGGAGAAGGCGCTCGCCCTGTACGACGAGGCGGGCGGCGACGAGGCGCGCAGCAAGGAGCTCCTCGCCAAGGCTGATGCCGAGGCCGCGTCCGCGGCCGAGGAGAGCGAGGCCGTCGACCAGATCCGGTTCATCACCGCTCCTGCCGGCGCCGCGCCGGCGAGCGCGCTCGGCGGCGGCGAGCCGACGCCGCTCCACCGCCCCGGCGCGGACATCGCGCCGGCGCAGAGCTTCGTGCGCGAGGTCGAGCCCAACGACACGTTCCCGAACGCGACCAGCCTCGGCGGCAGCAACGTGGTCGGCTTCGGCAACATCTTCGCCGTCCCGGTCGGCGGCGACACCGACTTCTGGAAGTTCACCGCCGCCGCCGGCGACCGCGTCTACGCCGCGGTCATGACCTCGTTCGGCGCCAGCGACACGAACAGCGTCCTCGACCTGATCGCGAGCGACGGCGTCACCGTGCTCGAGACCGACCTCGATGACGGCACCTTCTCGACCACCGCGTCGACCATCGCCGGCAAGCAGATCACGACCGCCGGCACCTACTACCTCAAGGTCCGCGACAACCTCATCGCGGTGGGGACGCACCTCCGCCCGTACCACCTGCACTTCCGCCTCCAGAGCGGATCGCCGTCGCCCGAGGTCGAGCCCAACAACACGTCCGCGACCGCGACGCCGCTGCCGCTGGGCGGCTGGGTGAGCGGGACGCACGACCCGGCGACCGACGTCGACTACTTCAGCTTCACCGCCAACGCCGGCGACACCGTCTTCCTGAGCCTCGACGCCGACCCCGAGCGCGACAACATCCAGTGGAACCCGCGCATCGGCCTCGGCCTGTTCGGCGACGCCGGCAACCAGATCCTGGTCATCGACGACGCCAGCACCGGCTCGGCCACGAACCCGCTGTCCGAGGCCTTCTTCATGACCGTGAAGAAGACCGGCACCTACTACGCCTACGTCGACACCACCGCCCAGACCACGGGCGGGCCCACGCAGACCTACCACCTCAGCGTCACCATCCACCCCTCGACCGCGACCGGCATCAACTGCGCGACCTACGACAGCACCGACATCCCCAAGACCATCGGTCCGGGTACCGGGCTGGTCAGCTCGACCATCACCGTGCCCGGCAACCCACGCATCGAGGACATCAACGTCGACATCCGGCTCGACCACGCGCTGATGAACGACCTCGACGTCCACCTCCGCTCCCCGGCCGGCAACGACAACGGCCTGTTCTCGGACATCGGCGCCACCGCGACCGCCGGCCAGGCGAGCATGGACCTCGGCCTCGACGACGAGGCCGGCATCCCGATCGCCACCTACGCGGTCGACAAGGGCATGATCTTCCAGCCCGAGCTCAGCTACCGGCTCGACTGGTTCAAGGGCGAGAACGCGGGCGGCACCTGGACGCTCGACATCCGCGACGACCTGGCCTCGAACGGCGGCACGCTGACCGGCTGGTCGATCACCATCTGCCAGCCGCCGGCGCAGTCCGAGTGCGGCTCGGTCGCGTTCGGGACCGACTTCGAGTCCGGCGCCGCCGGCTTCACCCACTCCGGCACCCAGGACGAGTGGGAGCTGGGGCTGCCGACGCTGGCGCCGGTCACCGGCTGCAACAGCGGCGTGAACTGCTGGAAGACCGACCTCGACAGCACCTACAACCTGAGCAGCAACCAGGACCTGCTGTCGCCGTCCATCAGCCTCGCCGGCCGCACCCCGCCCATCCGCCTGTTCTGGGCGTCGAAGTACCACATCGAGTCGGCCAGCTTCGACCACGCCTGGGTCGAGGTCTCGGAGGTCGGCAATCCGGCCAACACCAAGCGGGTCTGGGAGTGGCTCGACGCGACCATGAACGACTCGGTCGGGAACCCGGCGACGACGCTCTCCGAGAGCGCCGGCTGGGGCGTCCGGGTGGCGAACATCGACAGCTTCGCCGGGCTGAACGTCCAGGTGAAGTTCCACTTCGACTCCGACGGCTCGGTCATCCTCACCGGCTGGGCGATCGACGACGTCGTCGTCACCTCGGGCTCGACCCCGAACTGCGACGACGGCAACGCCTGCACCGTCGACGCCTGCAACCCGCTGACCGGCGGCTGCACCAACTCCGCCCTCACCTGCAACGACTCCAACGCCTGCACCACCGACACCTGCAACCCGACCTCGGGCTGCGTGTTCACCAACAACTCGTTGCCGTGCAACGACGGCAACCTCTGCACCACCGGCGACACCTGCTCCGGCGGCAGCTGCGGCGCCGGCGTGCCGGTCGTCTGCCCGCCGACCGACTCCAACCCGTGCACCGCCGACTCGTGCAACCCCGCGACCGGCGCCTGCGTGAACGCGGCGACGCCGGGCGTGTCCTGCAGCGACAGCAACCCGTGCACGACCGCGGACACCTGCAACGAGGGCGCGTGCTTCACGGAGGGCTTCGACACCGCGACCGCTCCGGCGCTGCCGACCGGCTGGACCACGTCCGGCACCGGGACCAACCCGTTCTGGGCCACGGCCACGTCGCCGTTCGAGTCGGCGCCCAACAGCGCCGGCTGCGACGACCCGGCGTCGACCTCGGACAAGTCGCTGTTCTCGCCGGTCATCCCGGTCCCGGCGGCCCCGTTCGGCACGGCCGCGATCACGTTCCGCCGCAACCACAACACCGAGGTCGGCTGGGACGGGACGCGGCTCGAGATCAGCATCAACGGCGGTCCCTACGCCGAGTTCACCGCCGCCGGCGGCGTGTTCACGACCGGCGGCTACACCGGCACCTGCAACGGGCTCGGGACGGTCGCCTGCTGGAACGGCAACACCGCCGGCGCGTGGGTGACCTCGACCGGCACCCTGCCGGCGACGGCGCTCGGCCAGAACGTCCAGTTCCGCTGGCACTTCGGCTCCGACGCGAGCGTCGGCGTCACCGGGTTCTGGATCGACAACGTCCGGCTGCTCGGCTGCACCCCCGGCTGTTCCGGCGGGCCGCCGCCGAGCTGCGATGACCTCGAGGCCTGCACCATCGACACCTGCGCCCCGGCGACGGGCTGCGTGCACACGCCGACCACGGCGACCTGCAACGACGGCAACGCCTGCACCAGCGGCGACAACTGCGCGACCGGCGTCTGCCTCGGCTCGCCGGTCGTCTGCAACGACTCCAACTCCTGCACCACCGACACCTGCGCCCCGGCGACCGGCTGCGTCTTCACCTCGGTCCCGGCCGGCACGACCTGCGACGACGCCAGCGTCTGCACGACCGGCGACACCTGCGCCGCCTTCACCTGCGCGCAGAACTTCGACGGCGTCACCGCCCCGGCGCTGCCGGCCGGCTGGACGACGACGGTGATCGGCGCCGGCGCCCCGTGGGCGACGGTCACGACCTCCTTCGACTCGGCGCCGAACGCGGCGTTCACCAACGACGTCGCCACCGCCTCCGAGCAGCGGCTCGACTCGCAGGTCTTCAGCATCCCGACCGGAGCGGTGCAGCTCACCTTCAAGAACCGCTACCAGACCGAGATGAACTGGGACGGCGGCGTGCTCGAGATCAGCATCGCGGGCGGGCCGTTCGCCGACATCATCACCGCCGGCGGCAGCTGGGTGACGGGCGGTTACAACGTCACCCTCAACACCGGCACCGCCAACCCGCTGACCGGGCGGCCGGCCTGGTCCGGCACCACCGGCGGCGTGTTCATCACCACCACCGTGAACCTGCCGGCGGCGGCCAGCGGCCAGAACGTCGTCTTCCGCTACCGCATGGGCTCGGACGGCTCGGTCGCCAGCACCGGCTGGTGGATCGACACGCTGTCGCTGTCGCCGTGCGGCGCCAACGTCTGCCTCGGCACGCCGATCAGCTGCGACGACTCCAACCCCTGCACGGTCGACACCTGCAGCGCCACGGCCGGCTGCCTGCACACGCCGACCACCGGGAGCTGCGACGACGGCAACGCCTGCACCAGCGGCGACACCTGCGCCAGCGGCACCTGCGGCGGCGTGACCATCACCTGCAACGACGGCAACACCTGCACGACCGATACCTGCGCGCCGGCCACGGGCTGCGTGTTCACGCCCAACATCGGCGCGACCTGCAGCGACTCCAACCTGTGCACGACCGGCGACATCTGCGTCGCGACCACCTGCGGCCAGAACTTCGACACCGTCACGCCGCCGGCGCTCCCGGCCGGCTGGACGACGTCGGTCGTCGGCGCCGGCGCCCCGTGGGCGACGGTGACCACGGCCTTCGACTCGTCGCCGAACTCGGCGTTCACCAACGACGTCGCCAGCGCCTCCGAGCAGAGCCTGTTCTCGAACCCGATCCTGATCCCGGCGGGAGCGGTGACGCTGACCTTCCGCAACCGCTACCAGACCGAGTCGAACTGGGACGGCGGCGTGCTCGAGATCAGCATCGCCGGCGGACCGTTCGTCGACATCATCACCGCCGGCGGCACCTGGGTGACGGGCGGGTACAACCTCACGCTCAACACCGGCACCGCCAACCCGCTCACCGGCCGCATGGCCTGGAGCGGCAACTCCACCACCTTCATCACCACCACCGTGAACCTGCCGGGGGCAGCCAGCGGTCAGAGCTGCGTCTTCCGCTGGCGGATGGGCTCCGACGGCTCGGTGTCGTCCACCGGCTGGTGGATCGACACGCTGTCGATGCTGCCGTGCTCGTCCGCGCTGTGCCTGGGGACGGCGGTCAACTGCGACGACGGCAACGCGTGCACCGTCGACGCCTGCGTCACGTCCTCCGGCGCCTGCGACCACGTGGTCGTGGACGTCACCCCGCCCGACATCAGCTGCACGGCGACGCCGGTCGCCTGCCCGCCGAGCCCGGTCCGCGTCCCGACCGACGCCTTCGCGAAGGGCGAGCTCGAGCACATCCTGCTCGGCGCGCCCGACGCGGCGGCCGCTCGCGAGGCGATCGCGGCCAAGCTCGCGCTCGACATCCGCGACGTCCAGGTGTTCGACGGCAACCTGCCCGAGATGACCAGCCCGCCGGCCTCGGCGGTCGGCTGCTCGACGCCCTGCACCACCGGGACGATCTCGAACACGCTGAACCCGTACTACGACGTCTACCTGAGCTGCGGTGACGGGTCGTTCACGGCCCGCACCGGCGTCAGCCACCCGCTCACCATCTCCAGCGGCGTGCAGTCGGTCATCTACGGCGGCGGTTTCACCCCGCCGGTTACCGGGACATCGGACGTGGGCTTCCACATGCACGCGCCGGCGGTGGTCGACCAGGTCAACCCGACCGGCGGCATGGCCTGCTCGTTCAACCCGCCCGACACCGCCACCGAGCCGAGCAACAACGGCCTCGAGCAGGAGTGGGACCGTCCGGGGATCGCGCCGGGCGTGAACCTGCGCTATCGCGAGGAGATGGTGGCGTTCGGCAGCACCGCGATGAACTCCGGTATCCGCCTGACCCTCGGGGTCACCAACCTGACCACCTCCACCGTCCCGGCCACGATGGGCGTCAAGTGGCAGATCGACCTGCAGAACGCGGGCGACGACGGCCCGCTGTTCGGCGTCCAGCAGTGCACGCCGCCGACCTCGGGCGCGGACACCTCGACCGAGCACGAGTGGGCGCCGCGCACGCCGGCCGAGCTCCGTGACTTCTACCGCGTCACCAACAACGCCGGCACGCCGGTCTTCTCGAACTACACCAGCACCACGGCGATCGCAGGTTTCCCCGACACCGGTACACCAGACCGGCTGGTGTACGGATGGTGGATCCAGACCAACGGCGCGCCGTGGAGCTACCCGGTCGTCGAGGGGCGTGAGGTCGCCGGCGTCGCCGGTGGCACCAACGACTCGTCGGTCCTCTACTACTACGGTTACACGGCGGCGAACGGGATCACCATCGCCCCGGGCCAGTCGTTCACGCGCTCGGTCGTCATCTTCACGGCGGCCGGCGGCGGCACCTGCGGCGGGTTCATCCCCGGTACGACCGCGACCACGGTCTGCGCCGACACCTGCCTGCAGCTCAACGCCACCGCGACCGACGCCTGCTCGACGCCGACCGTGACCGGTCCCGTGGCATCGCCGGGCGCACCGACCTGCTCGGGCCTGCCGTGCACGGTGCACTTCACGACGCCGGGCACGTACACCTACTCCTACACCGCCAACGACACGGCCGGGAACGTGAGCGCCTGCAACACCGTGGTCACGGTCCTCCCCGCCACCGACCCGGCCTGCAACCAGCCGCCGGTGTGTAACGGCGGTGGCCCGTACACGTCGACCTGCCGCGACGCGGTCATCGACAACGCCACGGTGTCCGATCCCAACGAGGACGGCATCAGCTACACCTGGACGGGTCCTGCCGACGTGACGTTCTCGACCCCGTCGGGAAGCGTCCCGCCCGGCCCCGGCGTCCGCGACATCCCCGACGTCACGGTGACCTACACCGGCGCGACGCCGCCCTGCGGCGTCTCGCGGACGGTCACGCTCACGGTCAACGACGGCCGCGGCGGCTCCAGCACCTGCACCGCGACCATCAACTTCGACGACAACGTCGACCCGACGGCGACGGCGGTCCTGACGCCCGCCGCGCCGGCGCCGCCGGCGGACCCGGCGTCGGCGGCCTCGGCCTGCTCGGCAGCCGCGTCGGCGCAGTTCACCGTGGGTTGCGCCTCGACCGACAACTGCGACCCGTCGCCGAGCCAGGGGGCCGTCATCCGCGTCACGAACTACGACGTGGTGGACGGCGCCTGCGTGGTGCGCGTGGACGACGTGCCGGTCACCTGCGGCGAGCTGGTCGAGCTGCGCATCCTGGCGCGGCCCTGCCCGGCGCACGCGCCGCACAGCGCCCAGGACCCGGTCGAGACCAACTCGGACGGCGTCCAGGTGATCTCCGGCGTCAACGTCGAGCTCCGCGTCACCGCGACCGATGCCTGCGGCAACACCGGCACCGGCGTCTTCGACCCGACCACGGCTCCGTCGCCGACCTGCGTTCCGCTCCCGGACGGCACCTGCTGCCCGGCGGTGGAGCGTCCCGAGGACCCGAACTGCCCGGTGCCGGTGTGCGGTGGCACGCCGGTGGCTCCGCCGGCCCCGACCCCGAGGACGGTCAGTCGCCCCGGCACCAGCCGGGGCACCGTCTCGAGGTCGACGACCTCCGACGCCGTGCGCTCCACGCGGACCCGGGAGGCCGCGGGTCGAGCCCGCTAGCGAATCGAGCTCATCGAGCCGGAGCTCCGGCGCCGTCGCGAGGCGGTGCCGGGGCTCCGGTTTTTTTTTTGGCGGCGCCGGAGCCGGCGATTCCAGCGCACGCGCCCCCGGCTGGATCCGCCCTCCCGCGGGCGCTATACTCCCTCGAGGCCGGTCACCGGACGCCGGGTCGCGCGTCAGAGCGACACGCCGCCGCCCGCCCGCCGAGGGCGCAGCCTGCCGGCGCAGGCTCCTGCATCGCCCGCAGAAAGGAACCTCCGGATCCATGCCCACCGGCACGTCTCCCGTACCACCCGCGAAGAAGGTCGAGCAGCTCGAGACCGTCGTCATCCGCTTCGCCGGCGACTCCGGCGACGGCATGCAGCTCACCGGCACGCAGTTCACCAACACCTCGGCGGCGCTGGGCAACGACCTCGCGACGCTCCCCGACTTCCCGGCCGAGATCCGCGCCCCGGCCGGGACCCTGCCGGGCGTGTCCGGCTTCCAGGTGAACTTCTCGTCGACCGACATCTATACCCCGGGCGACGCCCCCGACGTGCTGGTGGCGATGAACCCGGCGGCGCTCAAGGTGAACCTGGCCGACCTGCGGTCGGGCGGCCTGATCCTGGTGAACACCGACGCGTTCGAGGAGAAGGACCTGAAGAAGGCGGGCTACGCCGTGAGCCCGCTCGACGACCACACGCTCGACCGCTTCCGCGTCGTCAAGGTGCCGCTGGAGACGATGACGCGGCGCGCCCTCGAGGGGCTCGAGATCTCGACCCGGGTCGCTGACCGCTCCAAGAACTTCTTCGCGCTCGGGATGATGTACTGGCTTTACACCCGTCCGCTCGACGTCACGATCAAGTGGCTCGACGAGAAGTTCAAGGCCGACCCGCTCATCCGCGAGGCCAACCTGCGCACGCTCAAGGCCGGGTTCAACTTCGCCGAGACGACCGAGCTGTTCCAGGTCCAGTACGAGGTCCCGCCGGCGCGGCTCGCGCCCGGCCGCTACCGCAACATCACCGGCAACTCGGCGCTCGCCATCGGGCTCGTCGCCGCTGCCCATCAGGCCGGGCTGCCGCTGTTCCTCGGCAGCTACCCGATCACGCCGGCGTCCGACATCCTGCACGAGCTCAGCAAGTACAAGAACTTCCACGTTCACACCTTCCAGGCCGAGGACGAGATCGCCGGTATCTGCTCGGCGATCGGCGCCGCCTTCGCCGGGTCGCTGGCGGTGACGACGACGTCGGGGCCGGGAGTCGCCCTCAAGACGGAAGCGATCGGGCTGGCGACCATGGTCGAGCTGCCGCTCCTGATCGTGAACATCCAGCGCGGCGGCCCGTCGACCGGGCTGCCGACCAAGACCGAGCAGGCCGACCTCTTCCAGGCGCTCTTCGGCCGCAATTCCGAGGCGCCGGTGCCGGTCATCGCCGCCCAGACGCCGTCGGATTGCTTCCAGGCCGCGATCGACGCGGCCCGCGCGTCGCTCACCTACATGGTCCCGGTCATCCTGCTCTCCGACGGCTATCTGGCCAACGGCTCCGAGCCGTGGCGCCTGCCGCGCGCGAGCCGGCCATCTCGAGGGCGTTCACTTCAGCGTG
>JADMIO010812979.1_pt1 | contig 10148 bp, 7 predicted proteins | sample 8958161 | NCBI WGS metagenome assembly JADMIO01 (sample SAMN16585339, study PRJNA669376) | soil metagenome | isolation source: Crop rotation soil | place: USA: Cullars Rotation, Alabama | collected 2011
TGCAAGCGACACAGGATCTGCGCATCGGCGGTCGCGGCGGTAATGCGCAATACCAGTACTCGATCCAGAGTGAAAATCTCGATGACCTGGTGAAGTGGGGACCGGAACTGCTCCAGGCATTGCGCAAGGTGCCGATCGTGACGGACGTCAACAGCGATCAGCAGAACAGCGGTCTGCAAGCGTCGCTTGATTATGATCGCGCCACCGCGGAGCGGCTCGGTATCACGCCGCAGGAGATCGACTCGACGCTTTACGATGCGTTTGGACAACGGCAGGTGTCGACGATGTACAAGCAGTTGAACCAGTATCACGTGGTGATGGAAGTCGAGCCGCGATTTTGGCAGAGCCCCGAAGGCTTGAAGGAGATCTATCTGCATTCGAGCAGCGGCGGGGTCGTGCCGTTGAGCGCGGTGGCGCATTACGAGCCGGCGACCGCGCCGTTGGCGGTGAATCACCAGGGCCAGTTTCCGGCGGTGACTTTCTCGTTCAATCTCGCGCCCGGTGTCGCTTTGAGTGATGCAGTGAAGGCGATCAACCAGACGGAGCAGAGCATCGGCATGCCGGCGACGATACACGGCAGTTTTGCAGGCACGGCGCAGGCGTTTCAATCGTCACTCGCGAGCGAGCCGTTGCTGATCGTGGCGGCGCTGCTCGCGGTCTACATCGTGCTCGGGATTCTTTATGAAAGTTACATTCACCCGATCACGATTCTGTCGACGTTGCCGTCCGCAGGTGTGGGTGCGGTGCTGGCGCTGTTGCTGACGCACATGGACCTCAGCTTGATTGCTTTGATTGGGATCATTTTGCTGATCGGTATCGTGAAGAAGAACGCGATCATGATGATCGATTTCGCGCTCGCGGCTGAGCGTGGTGAAGGGAAGAGTTCACGCGACGCGATCTTCCAGGCCTGCATGTTGCGGTTTCGGCCGATCATGATGACGACGATGGCCGCGCTGCTCGGTGCGTTGCCGCTCGCGCTCGGAACGGGCACTGGCTCGGAGCTCAGGCGGCCGTTGGGTATTTCGATTATTGGAGGCTTGCTGGTGAGCCAGATGCTGACGTTGTTTACGACGCCGGTGGTTTATTTGTATTTGGACCGGCTGCGAGCATGGGTACAAGTAAAACGTAAACCACGGATAACACAGATAGAAGGCGGATTAAATGCCTAGTTATTTTAAAATTCTCGGGGTGACGTTGATCGCAATGATCCTGTTTAAGAGTTGTGACAAGGCACCGAAGTATGCGAAGCCGAGTGTGGCAACACCACCGGCTTACAAAGAGATCACACCCGACATGTTCAAGGAAACGAAGGATTGGAAGTTTGCGCATCCGAACGACGCCGTGATTCGCGGCAAGTGGTGGGAGATGTTCAACGACCCGCAACTGAGCGGTCTCGAGGAACAAGCGATCAGCGCCAATCAAAATATCGCCATCGCCGACGCAAACTTCCGCGCGGCGCGTGCCCTCATCAAAGAATCTCGTTCCGAATATTTCCCGACTGTAACCACGAGCCCTTCGATCATCGTGTCGCGACAATCCGGCGCCGCCACGCACTCGAACGTTTCACCCGGACGCCAGAACGTCAACTACACGCTCCCATTCGACGCCACCTGGGAACCCGACTTCTGGGGACGCATCCGCAACACTGTGGTCGCGAGCACGTCCGAAGCGCAGGCGAGCGCGGCCGATCTGCAAAACGTGCGTTTGAGTGTCGAGGCTGAGCTCGCGTTCGATTACTACCAGCTTCGCTCACTCGACGTTGAGAAGCGTTTGCTGGATTCGAGCATTGCGGCATATCAACAACAACTCGACCTGACGCGCGTTCGCTTTCAAACCGGCATCGCGTCGGATGAAGACGTTGCGCAGGCAGAAACGCAGTTGAAGACAACGCAGGCGCAAGCCACCGATCTCGGCGTTGCTCGATCACGACTCGAGCACGCGATCGCAGCATTGACGGGCCAACCGGCCTCGACGTTCTCGCTTCCGGCCACAGACCTGAACGCGAAGCCGCCCGCGATCCCGGTCGGATTGCCGTCGCAACTGCTCGAACGCCGTCCTGATATCGCGGCGGCTGAGCGACGCGTGGCCGAAGCGAATGCGGAGATCGGAGTCACGAAGGCGGCGTTCTATCCGTCGCTGGTTCTCGGCGCGACCGGAGGATTCGAGAGCACCTCGATCGCAAGCTGGTTCACGTGGCCGGCGCGTTTCTTTTCACTTGGGCCAACGTTGAGCCAGACGTTGTTTGATAAAGGACGTCGGCGGGCGGCGAATGAAGTGGCAGTCGCGCAGTATGAAGGGACGGTGGCGGGTTACCGGCAAACCGTGTTGACGGCATTTCAGGAGGTGGAAGACAACCTCGCGGCGCTGCGCATTCTCTCGCGCGAACTCGACGAGCAGAACGATGCCGTGGCTTCTTCGCAGCGGGCGCTATCGCTCGCAAGTGAGCGATACAAATCGGGGATTGATAGTTATCTGAACGTGATCACCGCGCAGGCGGCGCTCTTGAACAATCAGCGTACGGCAGTGAATCTCGAGGCGCAGGAGATGACTGCCAGCGTGGAGTTGATCAAAGCGCTCGGTGGCGGCTGGAACGCATCCGAGCTTCCGACAAGCAAGCAACTCAAGTAACCACGGATTACACGGACAAAAATCCGGATTTATATCTGTGTGGCCTGTGGTTCGGATTGACTGCGAAACTGGATGTCGTGGAGCTTTGCAAAGAGCCCGCCGGCTGCAAGTAACTCTTCGTAGGTGCCGCGTTCGACGATCGTGCCGTGATCGATCACGAAAATCACGTCGGCGCGGCGTATGGTCGCCAGTCGATGCGCGATGACGATCGTGGTCCGGCCTTCCATCAGCCGGCCCAGCGCTTCGAACACGAGCTCTTCCGAAGCAGCATCAAGCCCCGACGTCGGCTCATCAAGGATCAGTATCGGCGAGTTGCGAATGATCGCTCGTGCGATAGCGATGCGTTGCCGTTGTCCACCAGAAAGCGTCACGCCCTTCTCGCCCACCATCGTATCGTACTGCTGCGGCATCTTTTTGATGAACTCATCCGCGTTCGCGAGTTGGGCCGCGCGCAGTATCTCCTCGCGGGTTGCCTCCGGTTTGCCATACGCGATGTTTTGCCAGACCGGCGCGCGGAACAGCAGCGTCTCCTGCAAGACGAAACTCATCTGCCGTCGCAGCGACTTCATCTTGTACTTCCGCACATCCTGGCCGTCGATCTTCACGACTCCTTTTTGCGGATCGTAGAAGCGACCGATCAAACCCGTGATCGTGGTCTTGCCCGCGCCGGTTGGGCCAACAAGCGCCGCGAGCTGACCGGGCTCGACGTGCAGGTTGACGTCATTGAGCGTGCCGTAACCATTGCTGTAAGAGAAGTGGACGTGATCGAATTCGATCTCGCCTCTGAAGTTCGGGGCCTTTTTCGCACCCGGCAGATTGCGTACGTCGTTCTCGGTCTCGATCACTTCGTGAATGCGCTCGTAACCCACTGCCGCTTTCGACATCGTGTCAGTCATCTTCGACAGGTCGCGCATCGGCTTGTACATCTTGCCGAGATAGAGCAGGAAGACGAGCAGCGAGCCCGTTGTCATTTGCCCGCTCAGCACGAGGTTTGCGCCGTACCAGAGCACGAGACACGTTCCGACCGCGACGATCACCTGGACCACGGGCGCCAGCTTCGCCTTCAGACTGCGTGCCTTCAGCGCCGTCTCGACGTTCTCCAAACTTCGTTGGGCCAGACGCTCCTCTTCGTAGTCTTCGCGGGCAAATGCTTTGACCACGCGAATCGAGTTGAGCACCTCGGCCACGACTGAAACTACTTCGCCCTCTTTCTTGCGCAACGCGCGCGAGGCCTGCTTGATGCGACGTGTGTAGGTGTAGACGACGACAAACAGAAATGGCGTGATTGAAAGCGCGATCAGGGTGAAGCGCCAGTTGAGATAGAACATCACCCCAAGCATGCCGACGAGGGTCAGCACGGCCACGACCATGCCGAGCAGTGCTTGCGAGATGAAGTCCTGAATCGAATCGATATCAGCGGTAACGGTGCTGATGAGATCCCCGGTTCGTTTTTGATCGTGATAAGCGAGCGAGAGCCGTTGAATGTGATGGTAGAGAATGCGACGCAGGTCGTGCATCACCCATTGACCGACGGAAGTGGTCAGATACTTTTCGGCGTAGGAACTCAAGGCTCCGCCGGCGGCGATCAAGATTACGGCGAGGATCGCGAAGTCAAGTATCGCGACCTTGCTGAGGCCGAAAGTCGAGCCGATCAGTCCAGACATCCACGACGGCATGTGCTTCGTGCCGAACACGTAGTCGAAGACGATCTTGAGCGGCCACGGCTCGAGCAGATCAGTCGCGGCCTCGCCGAGCACGGCGACAAACGCGAGCACGAGCATCCCGCGGTGAGGCTGAAGTAAATCAACTAAGCTGAATTTCTTTTTGTTCTTCACAACAGATCCATCCACAGATTCCACAGAGCCTGTGAAATCTGCGGAATCTGTGGATATCTAAATTTTTCTTGATTATAGCGCAGCGCGGAAGGCTTTGGGGGTTGCGCCCGCGAGCCTGCGGAATGCGGTCGTAAAGTGACTCTGGCTGGAGAAGCCTGAACGCAGGGCGATCTCGGAGATTGGTAATTCCGTTTCCTCGAGCATCTTCTTCGCGCGTTCGATGCGGCGTTCTGCTATGTAGTTCGTGGCCGTCATGCCCATCGATTGCTTAAAAGCGCGCGAAAAGTGGAAGTAACTCATGCGCACCGCGCGCGCGACCGCACGCAGCGCGACGCGCCCTTCTTCTTCGTCGGAAAGATGATGATCGATCAACGCGATCGCTTTTCGTAACTTGTGCGGCGCCATGCCGCCGTGTCCGACGTGTACGTCCTGCAACGAGCTGTAGCGACGCACAAGCTGAATCGCGAGTCCGGGCGCGAGCGAGTCGGCATAAAGCCGTCCCACTACATTCGCCTCGTTCAACTCGTGCAAAAGCGACATCGCGACGTGGCAGATATTCTTGTCTTTGAAGCCGATTTGCGGGGTCAGGCCGATCTCCGTGTGTGAGAAGTTCAACTCACCCGCCGCCGAACGCACAAACAGCGGCCGCAAGTAAAGCAGCAGCAAGTCGAGCGAGTCTGAATTCTCGGCCTGGCAAACCCAGGACGAGCCCGCGGGAATGATCGCGCTTTCGCTCGAAAGCACCGCGCCTTCGTATCTTCGTTTGCCGCGGTAAACCACGGTCGAAAACGACTCGCCGAGATTTTTCACGATGCAATGGTCGTCGGAGGCCGGAATTACGGCCTCACCTGCAGTGTGGCGAAAATGCACCGCGCGGACATTTTGCCACCCGATGCCGTCACTCGATCTCAGTACTGATTGGGGATAGAGAACTGAAAGATCGTTGGTCGACGCTTTCACGAGTTCCGCCCGGTTGTGAATTGAGAGGGGGTTCACAACCCGTGCAGCCAAAGGTTGATAGTTCAAAGCACTAGCAGTTTGTAACATGGCTCCCCTTTTCGTTTTTAACTCTTATCCAGACCGGCGCTGATTGCTCCGAGCAGGGACTCCTCACTAAATGGTTTTTGCAGGAAGTCGATTGCTCCTGCCCGCAAGCCTCGTGCCCGCGCATCTTTATCGTCGTGGGCCGAGATGAAGACGATGGGGACGGACGAGCCGGAGGCGTTCAGGCGGTCCTGGAGCTCAAGGCCGGTCATGCCGGGCATGCGAACGTCGGCAATCAGGCAATCCGTTTGCGAAAGGAAAGGCGACTTCAGGAACTCTTCTCCCGAGCCGAACACCTCCGCGCGAAATCCGACCGAGTCGATCAGGCTCTTGAGCGCCGTGCGCACCGACTCATCATCGTCGACAATTGAAATCACCGGGATATTCATTAAGGGAGGAGATTAAGAGTTTGAAATGAGGAAAACTATTATACCTTCGTATAGGTACACAAAAGGCACATAGGCGGCCCACAGAAGGCACAAAATGAGTTAAAAAAAAACTTTTGTGCTTTTTGTGGGGCTGCCTATGTGCCTTTTGTGAACAATCTTTCGGCCATGCGGACGAGGTCGGCAAGGGAATCAGCGCGCATCTTTTCCATCACCTGGCGGCGATGAAGTTTGACGGTGATCTCGCTCGTGCCTAATTGCAGCGCGATCTGCTTGTTGAGCATTCCTTTCACGACCAGGGCAAACACTTCAGTCTCGCGTGGCGTGAGTGAGTGGTAACGATGGCGAAGCTCCGCGGTGTCCGCTTGTTGCGAACGCGCCTGCCGATCGCGTTCCAGCGCTTGTTGAATCGCATCGAGCAGATCCTGATCGCGAAACGGCTTGGTCAGAAACTCGACCGCGCCCGCCTTCATCGCGCGCACGGACATCGGAATGTCGCCATGACCGGTGATGAAGATGATGGGGATATGAATGTTTGCTTCGGTGAGTTCGCGCTGAAGATCGAGACCGCTGAGGCCGGGCATGCGCACGTCAAGTATCAAACAAGCCGGCACATCAGGACGAGGGCTTTGCAAAAACTCCGGCGCAGACGCGAAGGTCGCAACGTTGAGTCCCACCGAGCGGATAAGACTGTTCAGCGCCTCGCGTATCGATGCGTCATCGTCAATGACGTACACGATGTCAGCGACGTTGCTCACCGTGCGCTCTCCGTCGACAACCGGAATTGGAAGACGGCCCCATGCGGCGAATTTGGTGTGGCCCACAGTCGCCCGCCATGCGACTCGATAATGGTCCGGCTGATCGCGAGCCCCATGCCCATGCCCTCGGGCTTGGTCGTGTAGAACGCATCGAAAACGCGCTCGAGGTTCGCCGAGTCGAGTCCCTCGCCGGAATCTTTCACCGCGACGATCACGTTGTTCGCTTCATCCACAGCGGAGCTGACGGACAACTCTCGTGCTCCGTCTTGATTCTTCGCGATCGCTTCGAGCCCGTTGACGATTAGATTCAGGACCACCTGCTGCAATTGAACTCGATCGCCACGCACGCGCGGCAAGTCGTTCTTGAGTTGCCGGTTCAGGGAAACATGATTCCGGCGTGCTTCGCTTTGTGCGAGCGCCAGCACTTCGACGATCACTTCATTCAGATCGACCCAATCATTGCGCGCCTTGGTTTTTTTGACGAGCGCTCGAATGCGCGCGATAACTTCGCTGGCACGATAACCATCTGTGATGATTCGTTCGACTGCCCGTCGCGCTTCAGCGAGGTTCGGCGTCGCGCCCGCAAGCCAACGCAAACAGGCATTACCATTCGTGACGATAGCCGCGAGCGGTTGGTTTACCTCGTGCGCGATCGAAGCTGTCAGCTCGCCGAGCGTCATGACGCGCGTGACGTGCGTCAACTCTGCTTGTCGTTCGCGCAGAGTCTCGTTTGCCTGTCTGAGCTCCTGCGTGCGTTCCTGGACGCGCGTTTCGAGCTCATCGCGCGCCTGGCGCAACTCGGCTTCAGCGCGCCTGCGTTTACTGCTCATCCAGCTCGTCAATACCGCTAAGACTCCGAACACTGCCAGGAAGCTGAGGTGCTTTGGTCCAAGTCGCAGCGTGTAGAGCGGATCGACAAAATAGTAGTCGATCGACAATTCGGCCAGCACCACGGCGAGGAGTCCTGGTCCCATGCCGCCGAACCACGCGCTGATGATGATGGCGGCATAGAAGAGCGGGGTGATGTCCGTGTAATACTCGAGCGCGCTGGTAATCAGCAGCGCCGCGCCGACAGCGGCTACCGCCAAACCATATCGCCAGACCATTCGCAACATTCATTAGATTATGTCAGATCCGCGTTCTCTCGCGTAAATCCGCGGCTCAAACAATCTGTGGGCTTTTTCCTTGGAAACGAAAGAAAGCCTCAGCTTTTTGTGCAGTGCGCCTGGGATTGCATGGTCCAATTTAACGGCATACCAACTTCTAGTCGCGGGTTAACGCAGAATTTGCGTTCATCCGCGCCAATTCGCGGTTATTATTTAGGGCGAATCAAGAAGCAAATTGAAGCAAATAGGAACAATCCGACACAATACCGCGCCATCTCGATCGTGAAATAAGTAAACCGTTATGGGACCACGGAGCCTACTGGTTGCTATAGCTATTATTCTGGCCAGTGCCGCCTGTTTGAGGGCACAGCAGATTCCCGGTGCCGCGAAGATCGCGACCGGACAACCCGCTGCCTTGAGTTACGAGCAGGCAGTCAGACTCGCAATCGAGAACAATCTCGCAACACTTCGAGCACACGAACGTCGCAATGAAGCGCGCGGCCAGGAGGAACAAGCGCGCGCGCCATTGCTGCCTAGCGTTTCCGGCGTCGCCTACCAGGCCAGCGTGACGATGAACCTCGTCGCCCTCGGTTTCCAGCCAGGCACCTTTCCTGGTTTCAACCGGACCTTTCTCGGTCCATTCAAAAACTTCGATGCGCGTCTGTTAATGTCGCAGCGGGTTTTCGATCTCAGCGCGATTCGAAATTACCAGGCCGGCAAGGCCGGAATTCGCGTTGCCGAACTGGGAGAAGCACTCGCGCGCGAACAGGTGGCGAGTGGCGCCGGGCTCAGTTATCTTGAAGCACTGCGGGCGGACCGTGCCGTGGTGGCTGCCCAGGCGAATGTGGAGTTGGCCCAGGCCCTGTTGCAACTGGCTCAGGATCAGCGCAACGCGGGCGTCGCCACCGGCGTCGACGTCACGCGCGCGCAGACGCGCTTGGCTGAGCAGCAAGTGGCTCTCGCGCAGGCGCAAACCGATTCTGAACAAGCGCGCTTAAACTTGCAGCGCATAACCGGTTTGCCGTTAGGCAGCCCGTTGACGTTGACTGACCAACTGCGCTTCGTAGACGAGCCGCTGCCGTCAGTCGACACAGCCGTGACTCAGGCCGCTCACGATCGGCGCGAGATTCAGGTGGCGGAGGAGGAGAACAGAGTCAGTCAACTCGAGCTGCAAGCGGTGCGCGCAGAGCATCTGCCGTCGCTCGAAGTCGTTGGTGATTACGGTTCGAGCGGGGTAACGCCCGATCGCTTCGCTTTGCCTACACGCCGAGTCGCGGTACAACTCAACGTGCCGATTTTTAACGGCGGCCTGACGCAGGGAAGAGTGACGGCGGCTGCGAGCCGGCAACGGCAAACCGAATTGGAGCTATCAAACACTCGCGGACAGGTTGAGGAGGATGTACGGTTGGCATTGACGACGCTGAGAACTGCGGCAGTGCAAGTGCGCGCGGCTGAGGAAAGCGTGACCCTCGCGCAGCGCGAGCTCGAAATGGCGCGCGACCGTTTCCGTGCCGGCGTCGCCGACAATCTCGAAGTAATAACGGCGCAAACGACGCTTGCGAATGCGCGCGTCGCGCAAGTGACTGCGTTGGCGCAACACAACGCCGCCCGTTTGAATCTGGCGGCAGCACTGGGACGCGCGGAGACTTTTCGATGGTGAAACCTAAACCGCGGATTACGCGGGTTGACGAAGAAGAATCGAGACACGATCAACCGGACGCCGAACCGGCGCGGCGCCCGTTCTACAAACGCCGGGGCGTGCTCATCATTGCGGCGGTAGTGCTGCTGCTCGCGGCAATCTTCGGTATTCGTTACTGGCTTTACGCGCGTTCGCACGAGTCGACTGACGATGCGTTTATCGACGGCCACGTCGTTCAGGTGAGCCCGAAGGTTTCCGGTTATGTCAAGAAGATCTACGTGACTGATAACCAGCAAGTTAAAGAGGGTGATCTGATCGCCGAAATCGATCCACGCGATTACGAAGTCAAGTTGCAGCAAGCGAAGGCCGCGCTCGACGCCGGACTCGCAAAAGAGAACGAAGCAAAATCGAATGTGTCGCTGACGCGCGCGACGAGTTCCGCCACGGTCCAACAAGCGCGCGCGGCGGTGCAAAGGTCGCGTACGGAGGTCCAGTCGCAACGAGCCGGCGCCGCGAGTTCGAGCAGCCGTGCGAGCGAAGCCGCTTCTGCGGTTGCAACTGCACAGGCAAACGTCGCCCAGGCCCAGGCGCAGGTCGTCGCGGCGCAAGCCGATGTCACGCGTGCGAATGCCGACGTCGAACGATACCGCGCGCTTTACGCCAAGGATGAGATATCAAAACAGCAGTTGGACCAGGCGGTCGCAGCGGCGAGTACCGCCAACGCGCAACTCGAAGCCGCGCGACAGGGAAAG
>JADMIO010647689.1_pt1 | contig 10147 bp, 6 predicted proteins | sample 8958161 | NCBI WGS metagenome assembly JADMIO01 (sample SAMN16585339, study PRJNA669376) | soil metagenome | isolation source: Crop rotation soil | place: USA: Cullars Rotation, Alabama | collected 2011
CTGCTCCTCAGGCGGCCGGTCGCCTATGACACAATGATGGAATGGCTGCGCTCTGAAGACGACAACGACTTCAGCGCCGGCATCGCCATTCTGCGCGACGCCCGCCCGCTCTTCGTAGGCCCAGACGATCCACGCCTCGCGCCCGAGCTGATCAAGCTGATGGACAGCCTGCCGCTCGGCAAGTTGAAGGACGTTCCCAACCGAGTGGAAAGCTGGTTCCGTTTCGAAGCCCTTCTTGTCGCCATCGCCGATCTCGGCGCAAAGAGCCAGACCATGCTCGACGGCCTGTCGGCCCTGCGCACGAAAATCGCCGCGAGGGATGCAACCGTCGGCGAGGCGATCCGCATCGTGATCAACGAGCTGAACGGCGTCGACAACCGTCCGGAGCAGTATCGCTAGACGCCAGCGAACCGGCTACGCCTGGAGCACGTTGGCATAGCGGGCGCGGAGCACCTTCTTGTCGATCTTGCCCGTGGCGGTCAGCGGCACCTGATCGAACAGGACGGCGTCAGGCTTCCACCATTTGACGATGCGCGGTTCGAGAAAGGCGTAGACTTCCGCCTCGCCGCATGTCGCCCCATCATGCCGCTCGATCACCAGGATGGGTCGCTCCTCCCATTTGGGATGCGGCACGCCGACGACCGCGGCGATCTTCACGCCGGGACAGGCAACCGCGATATTCTCGAGGTCGATCGAGGAAATCCATTCGCCTCCGGACTTGATGACATCCTTCTTCCGGTCGGTGATGCGCATGAAGCCGTGCTTGTCGATGGTGGCGATATCGCCGGTGTCGAACCAGCCATCGGCGTTGGTCGCGTCCTCACCCTTGCGGAAATAGCGCTGGACCGTCCACGGGCCCTTGCACATGAGAGCCCCGGAGCTTTCGCCGTCCCACGGCAGGTCGCGGCCACCCTCATCGACGATCTTGAGCTCGATGCCGAATTGCAGGCGGCCCTGGCGGGTCCAGATCGCTTCATTCAAGGCGTCCTCCCCGGCCTCGGCAAGTTCCGGCGTTGGAGTGGCGACGACGCCGAGCGGACAGGTCTCCGTCATGCCCCAGATCTGCAGCACGCTGACCCCGTATTTCTGCTTAAAGGCCCGCGCCATCGCCTTGGGCACGGCTGATCCGCCGATGACAACGCGCTCAAGCTTCCCGGGCCTCTCGCCGGTCTTTTCGAGATGCGAAAGGTACATCGTCCAGATCGTCGGTACGCCGCCGGTGAAGGTAACGCCCTCGTTGACGATCAGCTCCTGCAAGCTTGCGCCATCCATCTTGTCGCACGGCAACACCATCTTGCAGCCATTGACCGGCGCAGTGAACGGCAGCCCCCAGGCCGTCGCGTGGAACAGCGAAGCGCACGGCATCACCACGTCGAACGCATCGAACCCGAACGCGCCCGCCAGACCCGTGGCCATCGCATGCAGCACCACGGCGCGATGCGAATAAAGAACGCCCTTGGGATCGCCTGTCGTGCCCGACGTGTAGCAGAGGAAAGCGCCCGAGCGTTCATTCACCTTCGGCCAGTTGAACGATGTGCTCTCCCCGGAAATCAGCGTCTCATAGCCAATCGCTCCTTCCGGCGCCGTATCCGTCAGCACGACGAAGGCGCAAAGCGAGGGGCATTTCGGCGCGATGCGCTCGACCAGCGCCTGGAAGTTCTTGTCGTAGAACAAGATCGAGGATCCGGCGTGATTGATCGTGTAGATGATCTGCTCATCGAACAGGCGCGGGTTCACCGTGTGCAACACGGCGCCGACGCCGGGCACGGCATAGAACAGTTCGAGATGCCGGTGGGTGTTCCAGGCCAGCGAGGCCACGCGGTCGCCCTGGCTCACGCCCAAGCGCTTCAGCGCATTTGCGCACTGGCTGACGCGCCGCATGCAGCCGGCATAATCATAGCGCCACAGCGGCTCCTCGACAAGGCGCGAGACGATTTCGCGGCGGGCGTGAGCGCCCGCTGCGAATTTCAGGATGTCGATGATCTGCAAGTCCGGCGTCTGCATGCCGTGCATCAGGTCGACGCCATCGCCCGACAGTCCACCGCGCTCGGTCATGGCCTTGTCCCTCGCCTCACGATCCCGGACCCACACGAATCATAGCGCAGAATCCGCCGCGCGACATGCACGCCGCTGGCGGCGCCTCACGATAACCGCAACGTTCGCGTCAACCGGGCGGAGGCGCCGGGAAGTGTGACAGTTTTTCAGGCGGCCCGCGGTCAGATCGGCGTCATTTCCGCGAGCGCCCGCAAGCCGGTCCTAGGCGGCCGCCATTGTCTTCAGGCGCTTGCCGATGATCTCTTCCGCCTCGCGCATAATGCGATCGATCAGCTCCTTCACCGTCGGCACATCGTGGATCAGCCCCGCGACCATGCCGCACGAGAAAGCGCCCGCATCCATGTCGCCCTCGATCATGATCTTGGGATAGACGCCGCCGACCTGGGCCACGATGTCCTCGAACTTAAGGTCCTTGCCCTTGGCCGCTTCCATCTCGAGGATTTTCGCCACACCGGCATTGTTGAGCACGCGCTCCGTATTGCGCAGCGGGCGCATGACAAGCCGCGTATCGAGTTCGGAGGCTTTCACCAGTGCGTCTTTCACATTCTGGTGGATGGGCGCTTCCTTGGTTGCCATGAAGCGCGTGCCCATGTTCATCCCCTCCGCGCCCAGCGCCATCGCGGCCACCAGCGAACGGCCATCCGCCATGCCGCCAGACGCCACAAACGGAATCTTGAGCTCTTCCGCTGCGCGCGGCAGCAGGATGAAGTTCGGCACATCGTCCTCGCCGGGGTGACCGCCGCATTCGAAGCCGTCGACGCTCACCGCATCGCAGCCAATGCTCTCAGCTTTCAGCGAGTGCCGCACCGACGTGCACTTGTGGATCACCTTGACCCCGGCATCCTTGAAGAACGGCAGCACCTTCTGCGGATTGTTGCCCGCAGTCTCGACGATCTTGATCCCTTCCTCGATGATCACCTTCACAAAGCCAGGATAGTCCGGCGGCGTGATCGCCGGCAGGAAGGTGAGGTTCACACCGAACGGCTTCTTGGTCATCTCGCGGCAGCGGCGGATTTCCTTGCGCAGGCCTTCGGGCGTTTTCTGGGTAAGGCCGGTGATGATCCCGAGTCCGCCCGCTTCGGAAACGGCCGCCGCCATTTCGGCAAACCCGACATAGTGCATCCCGCCTTGGATGATCGGGTGCTCGATGCCGAAAAGCTCGGTAATGCGGGTTTTCATGCGGGTGCGTCCTTCCTGACCTGAATTATCAGGAAACTGCCCGCCAAGCGCCGTCAAGCCCGCCCCAAGGGAAGTTGAAGGAAGAAGTTCACGAGACAAAAAATGTCTGCGCGCGCAGACATTTTTTCCGGCTCAGCGCGTGCGCACCGCGAGCGGCCGCTTCGCCTGATAGTAGGTCTGGGCCGCAGGCACGCTCACAATTTCCCGCCCCGGCCAGCGCAGCGCTGTGAGCCGCCCGCCATAGCAGCAGCCCGTATCGAGGCAGATCGTGTTGTTGAGCCATTCAATGGTCGGCGCCGCAACATGGCCGTAAACCACCGCCGCCCTGCCAGAGTAGTTCGCCGCCCAATTGCGCCGGACGGGATAGCCATCCTCGTCCGTCTCGCGCGTGGTGTCGCCATAGAGCGCAAAGCTCGCTGTCTTTCCGCCGGAACGGCCGAGCATCTCTTCCTTGAGCCCAGCATGGGCGATGACCAGCGCCCCACCGTCGAGCCAGAGATAGAGCGGCAGGTCGTCGATGAACGCTTTCACCTTGGCGCGGAACGTTTCGTCTTCCAACGCCAGCTGGTCGATCGTCGCCTGCAGGCCAGAAGCCACCTTCACGTTCGATCCGCCCAGCCAGCGGCCGGCCTTGTTCTCGTGATTACCTTCGACACATAGGGCCGCGCCCGCCTCCACCATCGACATGGCAATGCGCAGGACATCGGCAATGCGAGGTCCGCGGTCCACAAGATCGCCGACGAACACAAGCGTTCGCCCTGCGGGCGGCGTGATGCTGACGTCCTTCCCGTCCCACACAACCGCGTAGCCGAGTTGCGCCAGCAGCGCTTCCAGCTCATCGCCACAGCCGTGCACGTCGCCGACGATGTCGAACGGCCCCGAAAGCTCGCGGCGGTCAAAGGTCATGCGGCTGCACTATCGCGCTGCATGCGCCTCGGGAATCGCCGGTCACAGGCCTGCAACGACCCTCACAGCGTCCGCGCGATGAGCAGCTTCATGATCTCGTTGGTGCCGCCATAGATCCGCTGGATGCGGCTGTCGCGGTACATGCGGGAGATCGGGAACTCATCCATGAAGCCATAGCCGCCGAAGAGCTGCAGGCAGCGGTCCACGATCTTGCCCTCGAGGTCCGACACCCAGTATTTCGCCATCGACGCCGTCGCCGCATCGAGCTTGCCCTGCAGGTGGACGCCGATGCAGTGGTTCACGAACACCCGCGCGACAGTCGCCTCGGTCTTGCACTCGGCCAGCTCGAACTGCGTGTTCTGGAAGTCGATGATCTTCTTGCCGAAGGCCTGGCGCTGCTTGACGTAGTCGATGGTGAGCTCCAGCGCCCGCTCGATCGTGGCGATCCCCTGCACCGCGATATTGAGCCTCTCCTGAGGAAGTTGCCCCATCAGCTGGTAGAAGCCCTTGCCCTCTTCCGCGCCCAGCAGGTTGTCAGCGGGGATCTTCACCTCGTTGAAGAACAGCTCGGATGTATCCTGCGCATCCTGCCCCATCTTCTTGAGGTTGCGCCCGCGCTCGAAGCCCTCGACCTCGTCGGTCTCGACGAACATCAGCGAGATGCCCTTGGCGCCCTGGGTCGGGTCCGTCTTGGCCACAACGCAGATCAGGTTCGCCGTCTGCCCGTTGGTGATGAACGTCTTGGAGCCGTTGATGACATAGCCATTGCCTGAACGCTTGGCCGTGGTCTTCACGCCCTGCAGGTCCGATCCCGCGCCCGGCTCGGTCATCGCGATGGCCGAGACGAGTTCGCCGGTGGCCATCCGCGGCAGCCAGCGCTTCTTCTGTTCTTCCGTGCCGTAGTGGAAGATGTACGGCATCACGATCGCATTGTGCAGCGAGGCGCCGAAGCCGTCGACGCCCTGCAGCCCCAGCCGCTCCATCAGCACGACTTCGTGGCGATAATCCCCGCCCATGCCGCCGTATTCCGCCGGGGTAGAAAGGCCGAGCAGCCCCGCCTCGCCCGCCTTGTTCCAGAGCTCGCGGTCGACGACCTTGTTCTTGCGCCAGCGCTCTACGTCTTCGGGCTTGGCGTTCTGCTCGAAGAAGCGGCGCGCCGAATCCTCGAACATGCGGATTTCCTCATCCTGCATGAATTCAGGCCGCTCGACGTTGAGTACGCTCATGACAAATCCCCGATCAGTGCTCGCGAGGCCTTGTAAACCGGCCTTCCGCGCGCGGCATCCTGCACACGCGAGGGCGCATGTCGAGGCGAACTTTGCCGCGGCTGGGAATGACGTCGCGTTCGGCTAGGCCTTAACCAACCTGGATTACACCCGGCCCGGGCGTTGCGGCAAACAAGGCCGCCACATCATCTTTGCGGTGCGCCTGGGCCTCGCGCTGGTTGACGTAGCCCTTGTCGGTGATCTCGCCCGCATCCAGCGAGGGTGGCGTGGTGAGCACTTTGAAGCGAGCCACTTTCCGCGACGAGCCCGACTGCGTCCGGTTGAACGCCGCCAGCTTCGCGGCGATGCCAGCCGTGATCTGCGCGAACGCTTTGCCTGCGTCGCCGCCCGCCGCATCCGTCGCCGCTTTCACGGCGGCAGCCGACGGCCACAGCAGCGCTCCGATGAAGGCCTTGTCCTGCCCGCAGATCACCGCATCCTGCAGAAGAGGCGCGCACGCCGCCACGATATCCGGCCGCAGCGTGCCGACCGAAACCCACGTGCCGGAATCGAGCTTGAAGTCCTCCGTCACGCGTCCATCGAACACGAGGCCCTTCTCCGGATGGGCCGGATCCTCGAACCGCGCCGCATCGCCGAGGCAATAGAAGCCCTCCTCGTCGAACACTTGGCTGTTCTTTTCCGGCAGGTTGAGATAGCCGCGCATCACTGTCGGCCCCTTGACCCGCACCTCCATCTTGGCGCCCACCGGCGCCAGCTTCAGCGTCGTACCCGGCAGCGGCACGCCGACCATGCCCACGCGCTCGAGAATCCAGTGCGTCATGGTCACGCCCTGCGTTTCCGTGGCGCCATACATCGTCAGCAGCGGAATGCGCATGCCCGTAGATGCAACCGACAGCTTCTGGATGCGCTCATAGACGTCGTCCGACAGCGTCGCACCGCCATAGATGAAGGCGCGCAGCCGCGAGAACACGGCGTCGCGCAATTCCGGATCAGCCTCCATCGCTTCGGCAAGCATGCCGAACGCGATCGGCGCCGAGCCGAAGCCCTGCGGACGCACTTCTTTGAGGTTTGCGATCGTCGTCTGGAACAGGCCCGGAATCGGCCTTCCCTCGTCGATGTGGAACGTGCCGCCGAGCGACAGCACATTGTTGAAGTTCACATTACCGCCGGAGATATGGCTCCACGGCATCCAGTCGAGCGTCTGCGGAATCTCGTTGGGATCCGGCGGCTCGCCTTCGATGGCCGAACGGGCCGCAACCTGCGCGGTCATCTGGCCTTGCGTCTGCGGCGTCGGCTTGGGCATGCCGGTCGAGCCTGACGTGAAAAGATATTTGCCGACCGAATCCGGCCCCAGCCAGTCCATCGCCGTATCGACCACGGACGTCGCCGGCGTCTCCGCCAGCTTGGCGAACGCCTCCGATCCTTCCGAGCCATCTGCCGAAATGATCGCAACGCCCTCCAGGGGCAGCACGGCAAGCGCCTTGCGGAACGGGTCCATGGTCTGCACGAAGATCGCCTTGGGCTTCACGGCGCTAAAGCAGTGCCTCAGCTTGGCGAAGTCGGTCGACATCACCGAATACGCCATCGAGATCGGCGTCGCCGGCGCGCCGATGCGCTGGGCCGCCAGAGACATCAGCGCATGTTCGATCGAATTGCCCGACAGGATCAGGAGCGGGGCATCCGGACCAAGCCCGCGATCGAGCAGCGCCTGCGCCAGAGAACGCGTCATCCGCGCGGCCTCTCCATAGGTGACCTGCCGCCAGGGACCGTGATTGGGCAGCCGCTGTTTCATCCAGGGCCGGTCCGGGTGGGCCGCTGCCCGCTCGTCCAGCATGTGGGGAACAGACCGCGGGATCGGCCCGATCGGCGTGCGAGAGGACAGATAGACGACGCCGTTTGCGCCGTGGCGCACCTCGATATCAGGCGCCTTGTAGGGCAGGTCCCGGAATGGCGGCAGTTTTGCGCCCGTATGCGCAGTGGCCTGATCGGCCATGGGTAGCCTCCCTGACGACGTATCTGACGCTCTTACGGCGTGTCTCAGCGGGGAGATTACCCGCACGGCAGCCAGACGCAAACCGGCTGTTCGGATTGTGAAGTTGCGGGCCTAAGCAGCTTTTTCCACGAACACCGTGCCGGCCGAATACCCTGCCCCGAAGGAACAGATCAGGCCCTTGTCGCCGGGACGGAAGTCCGCCGAATGCTTGTGGAAGGCGATGATCGAGCCGGCGGACGAAGTATTCGCGTAGGTGTCGAGCACGGTCGGGCTCTCGGCCTCGCTCGCCTCATGCCCCAGCACGCGTTCCGCGATCAGCCGGTTCATCCCTGCATTGGCCTGGTGCAGCCAGAGACGCTTGAGATCGGTTGCGCGCAGGCCGAGCCGGTCCATCTCGGAAAGGATCATGCCCGAGACCAGCGGCACCACCTCCTTGAACACTTTGCGCCCTTCCTGGACGAACAGCTTGTCCGCCTTTCCGACGCCCGATGGATCGCCGCGGTTGAGGAAGCCGAAATTGTTGCGGATGTTGTTGGAGAACTGCGTCTTGAGGTGCGTGCCGAGGATGCTCCACGAGCCCTTGGGCGCGATCTCCTCAGCTTCGATCAGCACGGCGGTCGCCACGTCGCCAAAGATGAAATGGCTGTCGCGGTCGGTGAAGTTCAGATGCCCCGAACAGATCTCCGGGTTCACCATCAAGACCGACTTCGCATGCCCCGCCCGCACGAAATCCGCGCCGGTCTGGATGCCGAACGTCGCCGAGGAACACGCTACGTTCATGTCGAACGCAAAACCCTGGCTGCCGATGGCCGCCTGCACTTCCACCGCCATGGCCGGATAAGCCCGCTGCATGTTGGAGGCGGCGCAGATCACCGCATCGATATCCGCCCCCGTCCGCCCCGCCTTGGCCATCGCCTCTTTCGCCGCCGCCACCGCGATCTCTGCCAGCACGGAAATCTGGTCGTTCGGACGTTCCGGAATATGCGGCCGCATCACCTTGGGATCGATGACGCCCGACTTCTCGACCACGAAACGCGACTTGATGCCAGACGCCTTCTCGATGAACTCGACCGAGGAATGCTGCTTGGCCTCCAGCTTGCCCGCTGCGATGTCGACCGCGTGCTCGGCATTCCAGTTGTCGGTCCAGGAATTGAGGCTGGCGACAAGCTCCGCGTTGGAAATGGAATGGGGCGGCGTGTAGAGCCCGGTCGCCGAAATCACTGGACGCGTCATTGAACACCTGAAGCTGAAGCCCCGAAGCTAAGCCCGCAACGCCCCAGCGTCGAGTAGGCTGCTGTTACGCCGCGGCAGGCCGGTTTGCCTCGCTAAACCCTGATGGATGGGGTAACGGGCCTTCTGCAGACGTTCGGGATCACTGGTTTTGATGGACATGCGGACATTCATCCTCGCCGGAACAGTGCTGGCTCTGGCGGCGTGCGGCGAGAAAACCTCCATCCCATCCCAGGCCGCCCTTTCCATCTCTGCAGTCGACGGCGCTGCGATCGAGGCCGCAGACGATCACCCGGGAGACTGGCTGTCACACGGCCGCACTTATTCCGAACAGCGCTACTCGCCGCTGAACCGGATCAATCCTGCCAATGTCGGCACTATGGGCCTCGCCTGGTCGGCCGAACTCGACGCCGACCGCGGCATGGAAGCGACGCCCATCGTCGCCGATGGCGTGATGTATGTGACCTCCGCCTGGTCGATCGTCTACGCGCTGGACGCAAAGACCGGCGAACGGAAGTGGACGTACGATCCTGAGGTCGACAAGGCGCGCGGCCAGAAAGCCTGCTGCGACGTTGTCAACCGCGGCGTCGCCGTCTGGAAAGGCAAGGTGTTCCTCGGCGCGATCGATGGGCGTTTGATTGCACTCGACGCAAAGACGGGCGAGCCCGTCTGGAGCGTCGTCACCGTCGACCAGTCCAGGCCCTACACGATCACCGGCGCGCCTCGCGTCATCAAGGGCAAGGTGATCATTGGCAATGGCGGCGCCGACTATGGCGTGCGCGGCTATGTCACCGCGTACGACGCCGATACGGGCAAGCAGCTCTGGCGCTTCTTCACAACGCCGAACCCCGAAAAGAAACCTGACGGCGCGGCTTCCGACACATTCTTCGCAGAGAAAGGCAACGCCACCTGGGGCGACGCCGGCGTGTGGACTCAGAGCGGCGGCGGCGGCACGGCGTGGGATGCGATCGTCTACGATCCGAGGCTCGACATCGTCTACATCGGCGCCGGTAATGGCTCGCCGTGGAACCGCCGAATGCGCGATCCGTCCGGCGGCGACAATCTCCTTCTCTCCTCCATCCTCGCGCTGAAGCCCGACACCGGCGACTACGTCTGGCACTACCAGACCACGCCGGGCGATAGCTGGGACTATACCGCTACGCAGCCGATCATCCTCGCCGACCTCACGATCGGCGGCGCCACGCGCCAGGTGCTGATGCAGGCGCCGAAGAACGGCTTCTTCTACGTCCTCGACCGCGCGACCGGCGAACTCATCTCCGCCGACAAATACCAGGACAACGCAACCTGGGCCTCTGCCGTCGACATGAAGACCGGCCGCCCCATCGAGGCCGAAGGGGCGCGCTATGAGAAGACCGCCACTCCCGCCGCGCCCGGCACGTTCGGCAATCACAGCTGGCACCCGATGGCGTTCAGCCCGAAGACGGGCCTTGTCTACATCCCCGTCCAGACCATCCCGACAACCTTCGCCGACGCGAAGAATTACAAATACCGCGCGGGCTTCTGGAACACAGGCACCGACTTCGCCGCGCTGGGCCTG
>JADMIO010945875.1_pt1 | contig 10147 bp, 9 predicted proteins | sample 8958161 | NCBI WGS metagenome assembly JADMIO01 (sample SAMN16585339, study PRJNA669376) | soil metagenome | isolation source: Crop rotation soil | place: USA: Cullars Rotation, Alabama | collected 2011
GATCTCAGGCCCAGTCGCGGGCGACCAGGAAGTCCGAATACAGGGCGGCTTCCGGACTGCCGGGCTCGGGTTTCCAGTCGTAGCGCCACTTCACGATCGGCGGAAGCGACATGAGGATCGACTCGGTGCGGCCGCCCGACTGCAGGCCGAACAGGGTGCCGCGGTCATAGACCAGGTTGAACTCGACGTAGCGTCCGCGCCGATAGGCCTGGAAGTCGCGTTCACGCTCCCCGAAGGCGACTTCCCGGCGGCGCTCGACGATCGGAATGTAGGCGTCGACAAAGTGGTTGCCGACGCTGCGCACGAGCGCGAAGCAGGTGTCGAAGTCCGGCTGCGCGAGGTCGTCGAAAAAGATCCCGCCAACACCACGAGGTTCGTTGCGGTGCTTCAGATGGAAATAGCTGTCGCACCATTTCTTGAGCTGGGGATACAGGTCGGCCCCGAACGGTTCAAGCGCCTGCCTGCAGGTGGCATGGAAGTGGATCGCATCCTCCTCATAGCCGTAGTACGGGGTGAGGTCCATGCCGCCACCGAACCACCAGACATCCTCCGCGTCCGGTTTGCGCGCGACGAACAAACGCACGTTCATGTGAACCGTGGGAACGTGGGGATTGCGCGGATGCATGACCAGCGAGACCCCCATCGCCTCGAACGAGCGCCCGGCGATTTCGGGCCGACTCGCGCTGGCCGAGGGCGGCAGCGATGCCCCGGCGACATGCGAGAAGTTGACGCCGCCGCGCTCGAAGAGGCCGCCCTCCTCGATCAGGCAGCTGATCCCGCCGCCGCCTTCCGGCCGCGTCCATTCGTCCCGGCGGAAGGTCTGGCCGTCCTGCTCCTCGAGCTTGCCGACGATCCAGGCCTGGAGGTCGGTGAGGAAATCCTTGACCGCGACCGCGTCCATGGCTCAGAGAAGACTCTTGCGCGCACCGATGGCGCGGAATCCGATGTCGCGCCGCATCTGGCTGCCGGCGAAGCGGATGCCCTCCGCAACTTCGTATGCCCGGCGCTGCGCCACGCGCACCGTGTCGCCGAGCGCCGTGACGCACAGCACGCGGCCGCCGTTGACCAGCACCTTGCCGTCACGCAGCTCGGTACCGGCGTGGAAGACATGGACATCGTCGCTGCCTGGGGCGAGTCCCGTGATCTCGTCGCCCTTGCGCGGCTTGTCGGGATAGCCTTCCGCCGCCATGACCACACCCAGGGCAACGCGGCGGTCCCATTCGGCCTCCACGTTGTTCAATGTGCCGTTGATCGCGTGCTCGACCAGGGTGAACAGGTCCGTCTTCAGGCGCATCATGATCGGCTGCGTTTCGGGATCGCCCATCCGGCAGTTGAACTCCAGCACCTTGGTCGTCCCGTCCGGCTTGATCATGAGGCCCGCGTAGAGGAAGCCGGTGTAGGGCGAGCCTTCCTTGTCCATGCCGTTGACGACCGGTTGGATGACCTCCCTCATAACTTTCGCATGAATGGCGGGCGTCAGCACCGGCGCCGGCGAATAGGCCCCCATCCCCCCGGTGTTCGGACCCTTGTCGCCGTCCAGGAGCCGCTTGTGGTCCTGTGATGAGGCGAGCGGAAGGACATGCTTGCCGTCGACCATGACGATGAAGCTCGCCTCCTCGCCTTCGAGGAACTCCTCGATCACGACGCGCCCGCCCGCGGTCCCCATGCGGTTGTCGACCAGCATCATGTCGATGGCGTCGTGCGCTTCCCCGGCTTCCATCGCCACCACCACACCCTTGCCGGCGGCCAGGCCGTCGGCCTTGATCACGATCGGCGCGCCTTGCTTCGATACGTAGTCGTGCGCCGCGGTCGCGTCGGTGAAGGTGGCATACGCGGCGGTCGGGATGCCGTGGCGGACCATGAAGGATTTGGACGCCTCCAGGCGCGCGGCCGCCTGCACGGGGCCGAAGATGCGCAGACCCGCCGCGCGGAAAGCATCGACGATGCCCTCGGAAAGCGGCGCTTCGGGGCCGACGACGGTGGCTGCGATGCCCTCCTTGAGCGCGAAGGCCACGAGCTCCGGGATGCCGGTGACGGGGAGATTGAAGAGGCCGTCTTCGCGAGCCGTGCCGGCGTTGCCCGGTGCGACATATACGCGGCCGATGCGGGGGCTTTGCGCCAGCCGCCAGGCCAGCGCGTGCTCGCGTCCGCCGCTGCCAATGACTAGTAAGTTCATCTATGAATGGGCCACACAGACGCAGGGACCGTGAGGAAACGGCAACGAGCATCCCCACCTGTACGGCACGAGCCGGCCTTGCCCCCTTGATTGCGTATTCTGTACATCACCTTTTCCCGAAATTCTCCGTGGCTCCGTGCCTCCGTGCTGAAAGCCCTAGTGGCGGAAATGGCGCGCGCCGGTAAGCGCCATGACTATGCCATGTTCGTCCGCGGCCGCAATGACTTCCTCGTCGCGCACGCTGCCGCCGGGCTGGATCACCGCTACGGCGCCGGCCTTGGCGACCACGTCCAGGCCGTCGCGGAAAGGAAAGAAGGCATCCGAGGCGACCACCGAGCCCTTGAGCGTCAGCCCGGCGTTCTCCGCCTTGATCGAGGCGATGCGCGCGCTGTCGATGCGGCTCATCTGGCCGGCCCCCACGCCGAGCGTCATGCCGTCGCTGCAGAACACGATGGCGTTCGACTTCACGAACTTGGCCACGCGCCAGGCGAACAGCAGGTCGGCGAGCTGGCGGGCATCGGGTTGCTTCCGGGTCACCACGCGCAGGTCCGTGGCACGGACATTCAATGCGTCCGGGCTTTGCAGCAGCAGGCCGCCGCCCACGCGTTTCGAGTCCCATGGGTTGGCGTCGGCAGACAGTCCGACCTCGAGGACCCGGATGTTGGTTTTCGCCGACAGCACCGAGCGGGCATCCGTGCTCACCGCGGGCGCGATCAGCACCTCCACGAACTGCTGGGTCACCGCCTCGGCGGTCTCGCGATCGATTTCCCGGTTGAACGCGATGATGCCGCCGAAGGCGGAGGTCGGGTCGGTCTTGAAGGCGCGGCGATAGGCTTCCGCCGTGCCGCGCGCCACGGCCACGCCGCAGGGATTGGCGTGCTTGATGATCACGCAGGCGGGCTGGTCGAAGGTCTTCACGCACTCCCAGGCCGCATCGGCGTCGGCGATGTTGTTGTAGGAAAGCTCCTTGCCCTGGATCTGCTCATAGTTGGCGATGGAGCCGGGCAGCGGCCGCAGGTCGCGATAGAACGCCGCCTTCTGGTGGGGGTTCTCGCCATAGCGCAGGTCCTGGACCTTGGCGAAGCTTGCATTGAACTGCGCCGGAAATTCGCTGCGCGCCCCCTGGATGTCCGTCGCGGTCAGGTAGTTGCTGATGGCCCCGTCGTAGGCGGCTGTGTGGGAAAACGCCTTGCAGGCCAGCCGATAGCGGGTTTCGATGCTGATGGCGCCGCCCGACGACTTCATTTCCGCCGCCAGCGCCGCATAGTCCGCGGGATCGGTGACGACGGCGACGTGGCGCCAGTTCTTGGCCGCGGCGCGCACCATGGTAGGTCCGCCGATGTCGATGTTCTCGATGGCGTCTTCCAGCGTGCAGTCGGGCCTGGCGATGGTTTGCGCGAAGGGATAGAGATTCACGACCACGAGGTCGATGTAGGGAATGGCAGCATCCTGCATGGTCTTCGCATGCGCGGGCAGGTCGCGCCGTGCCAGGATGCCGGCATGCACCCTGGGATGCAGCGTCTTGACGCGGCCATCGAGCATCTCGGGAAAGCCGGTGTAATCGCCGATCTCGGTGACGCTCAGCCCGGCGTCGCGCAACAGCTTCGCAGTGCCGCCCGTGGACAGGATCTCCATGCCGTGGCTTGCCAGGGCACGCGCGAATTCCACCGCACCGGTCTTGTCCGAGAGGCTGATCAGGGCTTGTCGTTGGCTCATCTTGCGCAATCCGGAAAATGAAACCGCCCGCGTCGGCGCGGGCGGGTTGGGGCCCGTCGACGGCATCGGCTACTTGAGTGCCGTACGCCTACTTGATCCCATATTCTTTGATTTTCTTGCGCAGCGTGTTGCGGTTCATGCCCAGGAGCTGCGCGGCGCGCGTCTGGTTGCCTTCCACGCGGCTGAGTACCAGCTCGAGCAGGGGCCGTTCCACGGAACTGATCACCATGTCGTAGATGGCGCAGGGACGCTCGCCGTCGAGGTCACGGAAATAGCCGTCCATCGCCTTGCGCACGCAACGGGCGATCTCGTTCTCGTTGATCATGCCGCCAGTTCCCCGAGGTAGGCCAGGCGCTCGCCGCGATCGGCCAGCGCGTCGAAGTATCCGGTGACCGCGTCGACCTGCTCCGGTGCGAGCTCGATGCGGTTCATCGCATGGCGAAAGTCGGTTGCGCCATGCAGGCCGCGCGTGTACCAGGAGATGTGCTTCCTGGCGACGCGCACGCCGGTGAATTCCCCATAGAAGGCGTACAGGTCATGCAAGTGCTGCACCAATACGCGGCGGATCTCCTCCACTTCAGGCGCCGGCAGGTGCCGGCCGGTTTCCAGGAAGTGACGGATCTCGCGAAAGATCCAGGGCCGCCCCTGGGCGGCGCGGCCGATCATGATGGCATCCGCGCCGGTGCGCTGCAGGACCTCGCGCGCCTTCTCGGGTGAAGCGATGTCGCCGTTGGCAATGATCGGCATCGACACCTCGGCCTTCACCTCCGCGATCGTGTCGTACTCGGCTTGTCCGTTGAAGGCGCAGGCGCGGGTGCGGCCATGCACCGACAGCGCATGGATGCCGGCGGCCTGCGCGATCTTCGCGATGCGCAGCGCGTTGCGGTTCTCGGGATTCCAGCCGGTGCGGATCTTGAGCGTGACCGGCACGTCGACCGCCTGCACGACGGCGTCCAGGATGCGGCCAACGAGCGGTTCGTTCTGCAACAGGGCGGAGCCGGCGGCGACGTTGCAGACCTTCTTTGCCGGGCAACCCATGTTGATGTCGATGATCTGCGCGCCCTGGTCGACGTTATGGCGGGCGGCTTCGGCCATCATGCCGGGATCGGCGCCGGCGATCTGCACGGAGATGGGGTCGACCTCGCCGGCGTGATCCGCGCGGCGTTTCGATTTGGCCGTGTTCCAAAGTTGTGCATTGGCGGAAATCATTTCCGAAACAGCCATTCCCGCCCCCATCGCCTTGCACAGCATGCGGAACGGACGATCGGTCACGCCCGCCATGGGTGCGACGATCAGATTGTTCCGCAGGATATGGCGACCGATCTGCATGTCGGTTTGGGGCGCGAAAAAGGGAGCGCCATTCTAGCGCAAAGGTTGCGGCATGTCGGCGCGAGTTCCGCGGCCTTGCCGCAACGCGCAAGGCGACCAGCGGCAACGCGGCAAATGACTAGGCGGCGCCGAAGATCATGCGTCGCACGAACATGCGCCGCGCTGCAGGCAGCACGTCGAGCAATGCCAGTCCGCCGCCGCGCATCCAGCGCAGGCTTTCCCGGTCGCTCGCAAAAATCCTGACCAGCGAGTCAGTAAACGCGATGCCGGCATTGCGGTCGCGCGATCGCAGATTCCGGTAGCGTTCCAGCAGGGCATTCCCGCCGGGATCGGCGCCGCTTTCTCGCAGCAGGATTTCGGAAAGGTCCCAGGCATCCCGCAGGCCCAGGTTGAAGCCCTGTCCCGCGATCGGATGCAGCGCCTGCGCGGAATTGCCCAACAGCACGGTGCGTCCGAGCACCGGGTCGAGCGCGTAGCGCAGCGAAAGCGGAAAACGCGCGCGGCGCGAAACGGAAAGGAAGCGACCGGCCCGATCGCCGAAATGTCGCTGCAGGGCCGCGAGGAATTGCGCATCCGGCAAGGCGCCCAGCCCGGCGGCCTGCTCCGGCGTCGCGGTCCAGATGAGCGCATGCCGATCCTCGAATGGCAGCAGCGCCACGGGCCCGCCCGCGCAGAACCGCTCATACGCGCGCAAGCCATGGGGCAGCGACGTTTGCACATTGCCGACGATGGCTTCCTGGGCGTAGTCGCGCGACCGCACGATCGCGCCCACCTGCGCAGCGAGCTGGACGCCGCCATCGGCGACGACCAGCAGTCGCGCGCTCGCGTCCTGGAGCTCGGCGCCGCGCCTGACCTGGAAGCCTACGCGATCGGCGGCGGGAGACAGATGCTCGACGCTTGCGCCGGCAAACACGGCGATGCCGCGGCTCCCGGCGAGCGCTTCGCCCAGCGCGCGCTGCAGGCCGGCATAGCGCAGCACGTAGCCCAGCGCCGGGACGCCGCATTCGGCGGCGCCCAGCAAACTTCGGCCAAAGCCGCCCTGCTGGGAGACATGGATGGTTTCGATCGGCGTGGGCGCCGGCAGCGCGTCCCAGATGCCGATGCGTTCGAGGATCAGGCGCGCGCCGTAGGAGATGGCGAGCGTGCGGTCGTCCGTGCTGGCGGCGGGATCGGCGCGGGCTTCAAAGAGCGCGACGTCGAGGCCGCGGTCCGCCAGCGCCAAAGCCAGGGCCGCGCCCACCGGCCCGCCGCCGACGATGGCCAGGTCATGGCTGGCATCCATGGCGCCCGCCGGCGACCTCAGCCCTTCATGAGGGCTTCGATCTCGCCGATGCCCTTGGGCGCGCCCGCGGTGATGATGTCGCAACCCGACGCGGTGACCAGGGCGTCATCCTCGATGCGCACGCCGATGTTCCAGAATTTTTCCGGCACGCCTTCCCCGGGACGGACGTAGCAGCCCGGTTCCACCGTGAGCACCATGCCGGGCTCGAGGCCGATCCACTGGCCGTTGCGCTTGTAGTCGCCCGCGTCATGGACGTCCATGCCGAGCCAGTGCCCGGTGCGATGCATGTAGAAGCGCCGGTAATCGCCCGATTCGATAACCCCGTCCACCTCGCCCTTGCACAAGCCGAGGTCGATCATGCCGCGCACCAGCACGCGAACCGCGGCATCATGCGGATCCTCCCATCGGCTGCCCGGCTTCACCTTCTCGATGGCGGCGGCCTGCGCCGCGAGCACCATTTCGTAGATGTCGCGCTGGGGCCCGCTGAAGCGGCCGCCGACGGGGAAGCTGCGCGTGATGTCGGACGCGTAGCCGTCGAGCTCGCAACCGGCATCGATGAGCAGGAGGTCGCCGTCGTTGAGCGGCGCGTCGTTCTGCACGTAGTGCAGGACGCAGGCATTGGCGCCGCCGGCCACGATGGGGGTGTAAGCCGGCGCCTGTGCGCCCTGGCGGCGGAATTCGTGTAGCAGTTCCGCCTCGACTTCGTACTCGCGCAGGCCCGGGCGGGTCGCACGCATGGCGCGGATGTGCGCACCGGCGGAGATCTCCGCGGCGCGTTTCATGGTCCCGATCTCCTGTGCGTCTTTCACCAGGCGCATGTCGTCCAGGAACTGGCGAACGTCGCGGATCTCGGTGGGGGCGGACACGCCGCTGCGAACCCGGCCGCGAACCTTGTTGATCCAGCCGATCACGCGCGCATCCCACTCGGGGTCGGCGCCGACATCGCAGAAAACGGCGGGCTGGTCGGCGAGCCAGTCCGGCAGCAACTCGTCGAGCTTGTCGACGGGATGGGCTTCGTCGAAGCCGAACGCCTCGCGCGCCTTCTCCGGCCCGTAACGGAACCCGTCCCAGATCTCGCGCTCGAGGTTCTTCTCGCGGCAGAACAGGATGCTGCGCGGCGACTTGCCGGCGACCAGCACCAGGACGGCCTCCGGCTCCGGGAACCCCGTGAGGTAATGGAAGTAGCTGTCGAAACGGAAGGGATAACCGGAGTCGCGATTGCGCGCCCGCTCGGGAGCGGTACGCAGCACGGCAACTCCCTTGCCCATGCGGCTGGCAAGGCGCGCGCGGCGGCCGGCATACAGGCTGGAATCGGTCATGGCGAGGCGGGCGAAAGTCGAAGGGCCATTATAAGGCGGCCCGCGTCGCGGCGACGCGCGTTCAATCCTTGTGCAGGACCTGGCGCATCAGTGCCGCGGTCGCCCCCGCCGCGTCGCTGCCGATGCCGTCGAGGGCATCCATCACGCGCACCTGGTCCGGCGGCAGGCGATTCTGGCTGAGCTTGAATTTGCCCTCGATGCGGACGATGTCGAGCTCGAAGCCGACGATGCCGGAGACCATCTTCGACTGGTAGTCGGCAGGCAGGTCCATCTTCCAGGGCGACGGCTGGAACGATTCGTTGAGTTCGACGAGTTCGCGCAGCATCGCCTCCAGCACTTCCGGCTGCTCGATGATCCGTGCCCGGCCCTGCACGTGCACCACGGCATAATTCCAGGTGGGAACGCTCGGATGCACCCCGTACCAGGACGGGGACACGTAATGATGCGGGCCGCTGAAGATGGCGAGCGCCTCGGCCCGCGACGACAACGCCTTCCAGTGTGGATTGGCGCGAGCGAAGTGTCCCCGGATCAGGTTGCGTCCGGCGTCGAGCAGCATCGGCAGGTGCGACACCTGGATGCCGGCATCGTCCTGGCTGAGCAGGATGCCGAAGCTGTTGTCGCGGATGAGCGCGTGCAGGCGCTCCCGGTCCTGCTCGACGAAGTGCCGGGGAATGTAGATCATTGCGGCCCCACCGCGCGCGGGCGCGCATCCAATGCAGCGCGCAGGCGCTGGTCCAGTTCCGCCAGCCGCTCGGGCGTGCCGACATCGGTCCACGCGCCGGGGAAATATTCTCCGGACACCCGGCCGAGCGCCATCTGCTCCCGCAACAGCGGGGCAAGCGGCCGCTTCGCGCCTGGCTCGACCGCCTCGAACAGCGTCGCTCGATAGGCGCCCATGCCGCTGAACGTCAGCTTGCCTGGACCCGAATCGCGCACCCGGTTCGCCTCGAGGCTGAAATCGCCCGCGGCATGGTGGGCGGGGTTGTCGACCAGGACCAGGTGCGCCAGGTCTTCGCCGGACAGCATCCGGCGCACTGCGGCGGCGAGCCGCTCGTAGTCGAACTCGCTGTAGACATCGCCGTTGACGACGGCGAACGCGGGCGCATCGAGCATGGCGAGCGCCTTGCGGATGCCGCCTGCCGTTTCCAGGGCTTCGGTCTCCGGGGAAAAGATCACGCGCACTCCCCAGCGGCTGCCGTTCCCGACGGCAGCTTCGATCTGCCGGCCCAGGTGCGCGTGGTTCACCACGATGCGCCGGAAGCCGGCGCCCGCGAGCTTCTCAAGATGGCGATCGATCAGCGCCTTGCCCCCGGCCTTCAGCAGCGGCTTGGGCGTGTGGTCGGTGAGCGGGCGCATGCGCTCGCCGCGTCCGGCGGCGAGGATCATGGCGGCGTGTCCGACGGACGCTTCGTTCAAGTGGCAGCGCCCAGCGCCGGCTCGCGCGACTCGATGCGATCGAGCAGATGCAGCAATGGCGAGAGGGCGCCGTAGCGCTGGGCCACGGCGCGGACATAGCGCAGGAAGCGCGGCGTGTCCTTCACGTAATGCGGCTTGCCGTCGCGATGGCAGATACGGGCGAAGATGCCGAGCACCTTGAGATGGCGTTGCAGGCCCATCCACTCGAAATCCCGGTAGAACTCGCCGAAGTCGGCGGCCACCGGCAGGCCCGCCTTGCGCGCTTTCTCCCAGTAGCGGACGGTCCAGTCGAGGACGCGCTCCTCCTCCCAGCTGACGAACGCATCCTTGAACAGGGAAGCGACGTCGTAACTGATCGGCCCGAAGACCGCATCCTGGAAGTCGAGCACGCCCGGATTCGGCGAGCTGACCATCAGGTTGCGCGGCATGTAGTCGCGGTGGACGTAGGTTCGCGGCTGCGCCAGGTTGCTGTCCAGGATCCGCCGGAACACGGCGTGGAGGGTTTGCGTCTGCTCCGGATCCAGCGCCATGCCCAAATGCCTGCCCAGGTACCACTCGGGAAACAGGTCCAGCTCGCGCCGCAGGAGGGGCTCGTCGTATGGCGGAAGCACGCCTTCGCGGCTCGCGAGCTGCCAGCGCAGCAGGGTGTCGATGGCATCGCCGAACAGCGCATCCGCGTTGTTCGCGTCGAGCACCGACAGATAGGTTGTGATGCCAAGGTCGGACAGGAGCAGGAAACCTGCGTCCAGGTCGCTCGCCACGACCTCCGGTACGTGCAGCCCGGCCTGCGCCATGAGGCCGGCGACGCGCACGAATGGACGGCAATCCTCCTGCGGAGGCGGCGCGTCCATGGCAATCAACGTGGAGCCGTCCAGCGTGACGCGGAAGTAACGGCGGAAGCTGGCGTCC
>JADMIO010957565.1_pt1 | contig 10146 bp, 7 predicted proteins | sample 8958161 | NCBI WGS metagenome assembly JADMIO01 (sample SAMN16585339, study PRJNA669376) | soil metagenome | isolation source: Crop rotation soil | place: USA: Cullars Rotation, Alabama | collected 2011
AACCATTTTTCGAGGTTTTCACCCAATGCATGGTCTTCTTTATGCTCCTGCTCAAATGCTGCTACTACCGAAGGTTCATATGCAGCAATAGCAGGAAATACATAACTATCTTCTTTGTGGGCATGGCTTTCAAATAATTTCACGATCATCTTAACCTGGTCAATTGCTTCTGCTGCTTCTTCTGCATCTGTAAATGATGTTTGCTGCAACTGGATAGCGGTTTCATAAAGCATTGCACGAAGCCCTTTGTGTATCGGGAAGAAAATGTTATAACGCTGCATAAAAAGTTTTTTATAATGTTTGATAGAACAAAGGTGATTTGGCGAAGGTTTGTTGTCAATCTACTATTTCATGGATTGCGGAAAAGCACACATGAAATGCTAATGATTTTGCCGTTAAAATGTTTTCTTTAAAAACGTAAGCGGGCTGTTAGTTCCCTTAATAGTCAGACGCACTGCCTCTGTTCCGTTCGGCTCATTAACTTTTTTATAGAGGTAAGTTGTTGGCGCCGACATTTCTTTTGCTGACAGGTCACGTTCTTCTTCTGTTATACCTTTTTTTGTTCGTTTGTAATGAGATGAAGAAGGAGTGGTAATAATTGTATTGCTGGCAGCGTCCACCATAAAACTTCCTTTGGTTACCGACTGGTTATAAGTTGTTATACCAACCAACACATAGCTTGACGTGAAATACTGTACATAGGTTCCATCTGCGTTAAATGTAAAAGCAATGGCGAAGGTTAACGCATTTCCTAAATAACTGTTGGGCGCAGTGCTCCAGTATTCGGTGGTTGAAAAATTCCCATACATCCACGTTCCCTGCAATTCGTCCGGAACATTAGATGAAGCCTGGGTGGCGAGTAAAGGCTTTTGCAATTTTTGTTTTTTTAATTGCTGGCCAAAAGCGATTGATGTAGTTAACAATATCGCTGCCGAAAAAATGATTTTTTTCATACTTAAATTTTAATTGAATAAATGATAGGTAGAATGTTATTGCAAATCGTCCTTATCCTGCACCTGTATTACGATTTGATAATTAGTGATGCCTGTAAAACCAGGAGCGAAAACTGCCGTAACGGAATTTTCATAGCTGCCTTTGTTACGCAGGCGAACTTGTAGGGTTTTACCTGTTGTTTTTAACCTTGCCGTGATGGAATATTTTCCAATAGATATATCACGTATGCCATCTTCACCGCCACCAATATCAGTAAGTAAAGCGGTAACGATTTTGCCTTTGCCGCCATCAACGATTGTTCCATTGGGTGTAACCATCAGTTCTACATCATTTATCATAAACGAAGAACCAGGCTCGCTGTACACAGCAACATCGCTTCCATAAAAGCCACTGCCATCTGGCTTTTTGCCACTAGTCTTCCACATAAAATTTCTTATGGCGCCATTGGTACCGGCAAAAGGTTCGTTATTATCGGGGTGTAAGTCGAACAGGTAAATTTTTCCGGCAAAAGTTTTTTCAATTCTTGCTGATGCTTTCCAACTTCCGTTAGGAACAGTGGCTTTGTATTCGCCTTGTGCATTGGTGAAAGCATGAACATACGAAGCATAAAAAACGGTGTTCTCTATTACTACTTTCACATTGGGCATTGGCTTGCCCTGTGCATCAGTGATTCGCCCTTTTACAATTCCCTTCTCTGAATTATTTTCAATGTTAGCTTCCGCTTTTGCCTGGAAGAGGTTAAAAAAACAAAGAAGGATGTGCAGTAACTGTGTCATTTATTTTTCTGCAAAAGAACAATCGTTGCTCACCCTTTGTCAATGGTGTGTCTACTAAACCGTTTATTAACTCGAATGAATTGCAAACACCTTAGGTTTATTTTGGTGTTTCAAGTTTTATAAAATCAGATAAGATACCTGTACTTTCAATAGTGCCGCTAAAACCTGAATTGATGCCAAGACTATAACTTCCACCAACTCCTCCGATTTCCCTGCTAAGTTTTCCAATTTCACCTGTAAGCAAAGATTCACTTTCTAAACCCGCCCCAAGGCTTGCTCCACCGCGAACACCAAGATCAACAAACTGGTTGTTATTATCATAAGTGAGATAGATCATGTGGTTGGCAGAAGCATTAAAAATGCCTCCGAAGTTTGCGCCGACGCCCACACCACCGGCGATAGTTGAAGTACCGGTTTGAAAGTTTTTTTCATAAGCCCATTGAAACAATTCGCCACCGCTTACACTGAATGCACCGCAGTTGCCACTAAAAGCAACAGGGCCTAATCCAACATTAAATTGTAACCATGACGGGCAAGAGAAATCTATTTTGCGTGATGATTCAATAATGGCTTTCGCTTCTTCCAGGCTCATCGTATTTTTTTCACAGCCATGTATTAAAACTGCGCTTTGCCATGCGGTGTGCAGAAATAAAAAATAACCTGAAACCATACCATATACCATGCTCTTATTCCCCTGCGATGGATTATAGCGAACGATACTGATTAAGCCATTGATATAGTTTTTCCAACGGGCCTGCACAATGGAAATGCGGTTTGCTACATAGGCATTGTACGAAAGCATGTAGTCCTGGTCAATGGCTTTATTTAATTCGCAGCATTGTTTTTGATATGCTTCTACGATTTCCGGCGTTAATGGTGACGGAGGATCAGGGCATTTTAAAGCGGTTTTCTTTTTCCAGTAAGCTTCACTTTTTTCTTTTAATGCACTCAGGTCGGCTGGTGTAAACAGTGTCAGGTTTTCCGCAGGAAAACTGCTATTCAAACCATCTAATAATTCTTCCACTAAATCGGCATAAATGCTTACTGTGTGGTAACGATTAGCATTCTTATCCTGCTCAGTAATTTGCATGGCGACGTGGGTCCAGAACAATTGTTCGCTTAATACTGATTGTAAGAAAGCTTCTCCCTTTGCTTCGGCTTTACGGGTTTCGTCGCAGGAACCAGGAAAATCGGGAACAACAAATTTTGCGAGATTGATTTCTTCAAAATGATTGCGCTGAACTACATCGGGACGGCGTTTTCGCAGGTTATATAAATTAGCCGGCTTGCCTTTTTGTTTTAATAAGGCCAATGTGCTTCGGCGATGTGCTATCTCCAATTCTTTCTCAAAATATTTAGCGCCTTCGTCAAATTGTTTTTGAAAAAATTTTATCATGCCCATGCTTCGGTTAGCTTCCGGGTTCAAAGGATCTTCAATTAAACAACGCTTTAAAAAATTCTCTGCGTTTGCTATATCGCCTAACCCTAAATAAGCTTGGCCCATATTGTTTAAAAGCATCGGGTTCTTTGGAAACTGCTGCAACTGGTTCATTAAAATCGGAATGGATTTTTGCTCAAGGCCAGTCATGTTGAAAATAGCCGCGAGGTTATTCCATGCCATTGGTTCATTCATATTTTGCAAGGCGGAATTCATGGAAAGCAACAAAGCTTCTGCAGGCTTATCCTTATAAAATGCGGCAATGGAAGCGCCTTGTTGTTGTGCGGGTGTTTGCGTTTGTTCAAGCTTCCTCACTTCTTCCAAAACCGGTTTTGGAGTAACAGATTCCAACGCCTTTTTTGATTGTCGCAAACCATCTTCCAATTGTATAAGTGTTGGCGGGTTCTTTGGTATTAGTGCCAAACGTTTAAAATCCTTTGGTGGTGGCTGAAGTTCAAAATCGGGCAATAACGGCTTATTTATTTTTATGTTATTAATGGCGCCATTGTCTTTTGCCTGTTTGCTTAGCTCCTGCTGCATTTTTTTCTTATAGGCTTCAATTTGTGCAGGTGTCATTTTTTGGAGAGAAGCCAGGTCAGGAATGATTGGTTGCGCAGGTTTTTTTTGTGCCTTTACCGATAAAGTACCAAGCAGTAGTATGATGAATAGACGATGCATGTTGTATGGTTGATTGACTGAAGGAATAAGAAAGGTTACCCGTAGGTAACCTTTTATCGTGAAGTTGCGAGGTTTAGAGTTTTACGAATTCTACCCTGCGGTTTTGCGCTTTTCCTTCTTTGGTTTTGTTATCACCAACCGGAACAGTTTCGCCTTTGCCATCTGTTTCAAGAGCGGCTGCATCAATACTAAAGTCTTTCACTAAAGCTGCTTTCACCGCTTCAGATCTTTTCTTAGATAATTCAAGGTTAGCCGCATCGCTTCCATCACTATCCGTATGACCGATAATTTTTATTTTAATACCAGCATTGCTTTTTATAGCTTCTGCCACTTCTTTTAATACACCATTACTTTCAGGTTTTATTGTCGCTGCATTTACATCAAATAAAATTCCTGTTGTTGAGAACTTTCCTTCTTCAATCAGTTTGTGTCTTGTATCCGGCAACCCTGTAGCAATTTTTATGTTGCCGATAAACAGGCCCACTTCATCTTCTTGGTAGTTAGAGCCCTCAAGAAAAAAGTACAACTGGTTCATCGTGTCCGTTGTATTCATCGCACGGGGAATATCAAACACTTTCTTTTCATCCATCCACAAGCGAAAACGTGTTTTTTGTACCTGTATGGAATAATGAATCACTTTATTAAAAGCAGTCGTCATATCGCCGAGTTCCATACGATCGCTGCGAAAAGTTTGTCTACGTTTTTCATTGCTTTGTAATGCAGCGCCGCCGTAACTGCTGAAACTGAAATGCACAAAACTGCTGTTTACTTCATCCTGGTTTTTAAGGAATGAATTGTCTGCTGCATCAATACCACCGCTGCTTAAAATTCCGGCTCTCCAATTTGGCAATACGTATCCTTTCACTTTTGGCTCGAAGTAAAACATAGCGTCGAATTCGATAGTGTAGTTTTCACCAAAAGTTTTTTTGTTGCCGGTTAGGTAAGTTGTGTTTTCAAATGCCCGTAGCCATTTGCCGGTTTTACCATCAATGGTTTGCACTTCACCTTTACCGCTTGCATTCCAATTGGTCGGTAATTCGCCGGCGGCATCCTGTGAAAAGTCTTCTGCATAAAGAATTCTTTCACCCGGAACAAAATCAAATTTTGAAAAGCTCTTAATGGCTTTCTTTTCTTCTTTGGGCTGGTCAGCCGGTGTAGAGGTTGAACTGCTGTTGTTATTTGCGGAAGGTGTTTCTTTCCCTTCCACTTCATCCAGCTTTTTTTCCATCTCCCTGTCTATTTTGTTTTCTACACGTTGTTCTACCTTGCCTTTTGCTTTTTTAAGCAGGTTGCCGAATTGCGCATTTGATAAGAACGGTATAAGTATGATTGCAATCGAAATAAATAACTTGTTCATGGTTTTTGGTTTTGAACCGTGAAAGTATTTTCGTAGTCAACCATGCAAATTCCAAGAAGGAATGAATTGCTATTTATGCGCCATCAATTGATGATAATCGGAAAATGAATTTAGTGCCGTTATAAGTTCAATTCATACCGTGTGCTTCGGCCGCCACCAAATGGGATAAACGCCTTTATATTGGCGAGATGTTGTAGATCTCTCGTTGCAGTGGCTTTTGATGTTTTAGTTATGCCGACGTATTTAGCGGCATTCATCCCGCCTTTAAAACCTTCGGAGCCTTCATTAAACATCCGTTTTATTACACGCAATTGGCGTTCATTTAATTCTTTCATAAACCTGTCGAAAAATTTTACTTTTTTCAAAGTAAAAAGTATTTGCTCTTCGGCCTCTGCCTGTGCATCATTTATTACATTAACGAAATAATGTATCCACGCGGTTATTTCATTGGAACGTTGTGCTTTTTGTAGCGCATTATAATACTCCTGTTTGCGGGCTTCTATTGTTCTTGAAAGACTCAGCATCACCGGCCGGCCGAGTGCTTGCGCTAAAGCCTTTTCAGCTACAGCCCGGCCAATTCTTCCGTTGCCATCTTCGAAGGGGTGTATGGTTTCAAAATATAAATGTGCTATGGCTGCTCTTATTGGCGCTTTCTTTATTTCCAGTTTTCCGCCGGGTACGGTATCATTAAACCAGCTAACAAACTGTTTCATTTCTGCGGGTACTTGTTTCGATGGAGGTGCTTCAAAATGAACTTTTGTTTTTCCCATAGCGCCGGAAACAACCTGCATAGGTTCTTTATGCGTACGCCATGTACCTATTATTATATTTTGGCTATCTGCCATCAGCAGTTTGTGCCATAAAAAAAGTTTTTCTTTTGTAAGTGGCTCGTGAAATGTTTTACGAACATCGGTCATCAATTGTCCTACCCCCTCCGCTTTCTTATCTTTTAAAGCTTTCCTATCCGTAGCTAAACCAAGATTTTTTTTTATAGAGGAAAGCACATCTCTCCGGCTAACATATTCACCCTCTATTTCTGATGTCTTTAGCGCTTCAGCCACCATCATATCTATCACCGCTTCCATTTCTATATCATCCGGTAGCGCTTTTAAAATGCCTGTTACATGACCTAACTTCTCAGAAAACGAAACCAATAGATTTTCCAGGCCGGTATGCTTGTAACGGAATTCTGGCCAGTCATTTTGTTGCCATGAGTAAGTAGCCATGAGCCGATTAGGTTAATTATTCGGCTCAAAAATAGTCTATTTTGTGAGCCGAATAAATTGTTTATTCGGCTCATTGCTACGGCCGGGAAATGAAAAAAGCGCATTGGAGAAATGCGCTTTGTGGGCTGTGCCGGGCTCGAACCAGCGACCCTCACGTTGTCGACGTGATGCTCTGAACCAACTGAGCTAACAGCCCAATGAATATAAAATGTAAAAATAGCGGGGCAGTTTTACATTCTGCATTCTATCTTCTTCATTTTACATTTTTCCTTCTCTTCAATTCTTTTTTTATTAATCCTAATTCTCTTCCTGTTTGTCCGCCAACTGAAGTATTTTCCTGTGCACGGCGCATTAGATAGGGCACTACATCTTTAATAGGCCCAAAAGGTAAATATTTGCTTACGCTGCAACCTGCTTTTGCCAGGTTGAAAGTAATGTTATCACTCATTCCAAATAACTGACTGAAATGTACATGTGGATGGTTTAACGCATAACCTCTTTCTTCTAATAATTGAGTAGCTAATAAATTGCTATGCTCATTATGCGACGCTACGATCAATCCAATATTTTCTAAATGGTCAATGCTAAAGCGAACGGCATCATTATAATCCCGGTCGCTTGCTTCTTTGTTGGGTTGGATAGGAGAGGTATAACCTTTTTCTTCTGCTCTCTTTCTTTCTTTTTCCATGTAGGCACCACGAACAAGTTTGGCACCCAATAAAAAATTCCTTTCCAGGGCTGCTTCATAGCTTTTCTTCAAAAAGTCAAGCCTGTCATGACGATAAAGCTGGATGGTATTATAAATAAATAATTTCTCACGGTTATATTCATCCATCATCAACATGGTAATAGCATCTACAGGGTCTTGTATCCATGTTTCTTCGGCATCAACTAAAACGCCAACGCCTGCGGCCACAGCAGCCTCACATATAGCCCGAAAACGTTCTCTTACTCTATTCCATTCATTTAATTCTTCAGCCGACAATTTATTCAATATGTGATTGTACTTTTTTATCAGTGAATCTTCCGGTGCATTATGCATTTTTTCGTCCATCATTTCCAGCAAACCAAAACGGGCAAAGCCGGTCACTTTAACGCTCATGAATGGAACGTTAGGCTGTGTACCTGCAAATTTTATCACACGAATGAATTCATCTTTTGCATGATCGTACGATTCTTCTCCTTCAGCGCCTTCAACTCCATAATCAAGAATGACCTTTACATTATGCTTGCCCAGCATTTGTGCTACCGGGATGGTTTGTTCCAATGTTTCGCCGCCAACAAATTGTTTGAAAATAGTTGCTTTAATAAGTCCCTTAACGGGCAGTCCAACCTTGATGGACCATGGCGCCAACTTTGTTCCCATTTTCACCAGCCAGGGTTTGCCCATCATTGAAAAAAGCAAGTTGGCCCTCTTTAACTCTCCCTTTGTTTTGTAAGCAAAAGCAATCTCCGTGTTATCGAATGAAATGGGATTGTTCATAGCGAGCAAAAGTAGGGAAAGAACTGTTTTGGGCTTTAGAGTTTGGAGTTTAATGTTTGGTGTTGTGCGTAACTATAGTTGCAACCTATATCTATTTTTGTTGCAAACAATAATATGAAGCTTCCGCAGCGTTTGTTGCAATCGTTAGAAGGTATTTCCGGTTTTGATAAAGAAAGCTTCATTAAAGTACATGAAGAACCGCAACCGCCGACTTCCATCAGAATTAATGCAGAGAAAACACAGGCCACAAATAATGAAACCTCAATAGAAGAAATTGCTAACCAACTACTGTCAACTGTCAACCCGATAGAGAAAGTGCCCTGGTGTTCAACGGGATTCTATCTTTCTCAGCGTCCTTCTTTCACCTTTGACCCTCTTTTTCATGCGGGGTGTTATTATGTGCAGGAGGCATCGAGCATGTTTTTGGAACAGGCTTTTAAACAGTTGCTCAATCTTTCCGAACCATTAAAGGTGTTGGATTTGTGTGCAGCGCCGGGAGGAAAGTCCACGCATATTCAGTCACTCATTTCTGCAGAAAGTTTATTAGTTACCAACGAAGTGATAAAGCCACGTAGTATTGTTCTTACCGATAACATCATTCGCTGGGGATGCAAAAATGTTTTTGTTACCAATAATGATCCGAAGGCTTTTCAAAAACTACCGGGATATTTTGATGTGATAGTTGTTGATGCACCTTGCAGCGGAAGTGGATTGTTTCGGAAAGACGAAGAAGCCATTAATGAATGGAGTTTGAATAATGTAGAACTTTGCAGCCAACGCCAACAGCGAATTTTAGCAGATGCATTACCTGCATTGAAGGAAGATGGTTTACTGATTTATTCTACCTGCTCCTATTCCAAAGAAGAAGATGAAGAAATAATGGACTGGCTTAAAGAAGAGATGGAAATGGAAAATGCAGAATTGAGAATGGAGGATTTTGAGGGAGTTATAATTTCCAAATCGGTTGCAGGTTCTGTGGGCTACCGGTTTTATCCGGACAAAATAAAAGGCGAGGGTTTCTTTCTTAGCTGTTTTAGGAAGAAAAAAACTGATGGAAATTATAAACTGCGACCATCTAAAGCAGAGACTATCTCGTCTAAAGACAAAAGCGTAATCGAAAAATGGGTTGATTTTGAGAGATTGGAATTTATTCGGCACCGAAACGAAATAATTTCTATTCCTAAAATTTTTTTGCAGGAATTTTTATTGATTCAACCGGTGTTAAACATCATATATGCCGGTGTAACAATTGGCGATGTGTTAAAAGAAAGGTTGGTGCCGCATCATGCCTTAGCACAAAATTTAATGCTTAGCAAGAATGTTCCGGCAATTGATTTGGAGTACGATGATGCCATTAAATATTTGCAGCGGCAAGAGCTTTCTTTTCAGCCTGAAATAACAGGATGGCAGGTAGTTCGTCACAAAAATTACCCTCTTGGCTGGGTGAATGTTCTCAAAAACAGGATGAATAATTACTATCCTAAAGAAATCCGTATTTTGAAGGCGAAGAATGAGTAAGCTTTTAAAAAATAATAGGCATATTTGTAAGGAATAATTGGTAGCTGGTAAGTGAAAAAAAGACTGCTTGTTTGAAAACCAAATTCTATCCATCATGAAAAAGATTTTATTACTAACGTTTGTTTCACTACTGTGCACATGGTCCTTTGCACAGGAAATGATCGTTCGCCATAATGATAAGGGTTTATATATTGCACATACAGTAGCCGCCAAGGAAAATTTTTATTCACTTGGACGCCTTTATAGCATTCCCCCGAAAGACATTGCAGCTTTCAATAACCTCGAAATGGAAAAAGGCCTGAGTTTGGGTCAAACTGTGAATATTCCTTTAAGTGCCGCTAATTTTTCACAGGACAAAACAACTTCTCATCCTGTTTATTATGTAGTGGGAGAGAAGGAAGGTCTGTATCGGGTAAGCGTTAATAACAACAAGGTGTTGATGGCCAATCTGCGTAAATGGAACGACCTGCAATCAGATGCTATCTCTTCTGGGCAAAAATTGATTGTGGGTTATTTGATTAGTTCGGAAACCGGCGTTGTGACGACTAATAAGGCCAACGTTCCTGAAAAAAGGGATTATGCTAAAATGCCAGACGAAGAGATAAAAAACGATGACAAACCCGTTGAACAAAAAGTTGTAGAAAAGAAAAAAGATATTCAACCAAGTACAAGTACAACAGTTAATGACGGAAACGGAGGTTATTTTAAAACATCCT
>JADMIO011283521.1_pt1 | contig 10146 bp, 10 predicted proteins | sample 8958161 | NCBI WGS metagenome assembly JADMIO01 (sample SAMN16585339, study PRJNA669376) | soil metagenome | isolation source: Crop rotation soil | place: USA: Cullars Rotation, Alabama | collected 2011
TTGCAAAAACTTTTGGCTACTCACTTAGTACTCCGGAAACTAAGTTCTTTGAATTATAGAAATATCCCTCTACAGTAGCGGGATGAAAAAACAACATGTGAACCTGAGTGACGTTGACCGGAACTACCTGGAGTGCCTGATCGCGAAAGGGAAACTGACCGCGAAAAAGTTCAAACGCGCTACGGCGCTATTGGAACTCAATCGAGGCAAGACCTATCAAGCCGTCGCCCAGACTTTGGGCGTCAGTCACGTCACCGCCTCTTCATTGGGGAAGAGCTATCAACAGCAAGGGCCCAAATGCCTGGAGGACGCGCCCCGTTCGGGCCGCCCGATCGTCATCGACGGCAAGCAACGAGCCAGGATCACGGCTCTGGCCTGCAGTGAGGCTCCGGAAGGGCACGCGCGTTGGAGTTGGCGAATGCTTGCCGACAAAGTCGTTGAGTTGGGCTATTGCGACGAGATTTCGCATACCCAAATTGGCAAGATTCTCAAAAAAACGAACTCAAGCCGCATCTAAACAAGACCTGGTGCATCGGCAAGATTGATGCCCATTTCCTCGCTCAGATGGAACGCATCTTGTGGCTTTATGCCTTGCCCTATGATCGGAATTATCCGGTCATCTGTTTCGACGAACGCCCGTGTTTCTTGATCGGGGAAGAGATTGACCCGCTGCCTTTGCAAAGCGGTCAGATTCGCAAAGAGCATTACGCCTCTCAGAAGAACGGCTCTTGCGCATTGCTGGCGGCGATTGAGCCTTTGACCGGGAAACGGCTTGCGCAAGTCTATCCCCGGCGCACTAAGAAAGAGTACGCACTGTTTTGTCAGGCGCTGGCGGCAGCTTACCCGAAGGCGAAAAAGATTCGCCTGGTGCAGGACAATTTGAACACACACAACGCGAGTTCATTCTATGAACACCTGCCGGCCGATGAGGCCTTTGCGCTGGCGCAGCGGTTTGAGTTCCATTACACGCCGAAATCCGCGAGTTGGCTCAATATGATTGAGATTGAATTTTCGGCCGTCTCACGCCAGTGCTTGTCCCGGCGGATTCCAACGATCGAAAGCCTGGAGAAGGAGGTCTAGGCAGTTATCAAAGAGCGCGACGATAAGCAGATCAAGATCAATTGGCAATTCTCGATTGAGGTTGCCAGAACCAAGATGAATCGGCATTACGGGCGTGTCTTCGCTGCCAATTCACAGTTTAAGAAAACTTAGTTTCCGGAGTACTTAGCTTGCGAAGCGCAGCAGAGAAACAAATGAGCAGCTCGATGTAGCTGTGAGGTAGAAATTAAAGTTTGGATAGCTGGAATTTTTGGGTCTGAATGGGGAAGCTGTGCTGGCGACGTACATCGCAATCACCACGTCAGTCGTCAGGCGCGACTGATTGTGGCAATAGGTTCCCGTGTGGCAAGCCGAAAACCGCGCCGCTATCACGGCCGAATTACGCACCGCACAGAAAGAATTCAAACCGTAAGCGTACAAGTTGCTAACAGCTTTCGTTGCGGTAACAGTTCCCTTATCTCATAATCAAACTCGTTCTAAAGTGATCGGTTTTTCTTTGGACTTGAGAGGTGATGTTTATGATTGAAGTGCTGACGCCGAAAAAAACGGATTTAGGCTGGGTAATTGATTTGCCGCCTGAAATGGCTGCGACGATGAAGATTTCACCCGATTCCATCGTGGTTCTATATCCCAAAGAAGGTTCGCTCGAAACCGAAATCCTGCCGCTGCCTTCCGCTGAATTACAAGCCGACTTTGAAGGCTGTTTGATAAGTATCAAGACACGTTTGAGGAATTGAAACGCCTTGGTGACTGAGCCTGTCTATTATCTGGATTATGCCGAAGCTGTTACGTTACATATTCTCTTGATGCGCCGTTTGGGCGAAACGCGCTTCGGTGCTTTTGACCGCGCACTGGTCGAATCGGCGTTGGTCCGCCCGCAACACGCGGCTCAATACGAAAACGCCGACCTCATTCGCCAAGTGGCTCTGTTTGCAAGTGCTCACTTCGCAAGTCCCCACGACGGGCAAGTCCGCTTGACCATTGATTGGACCAGTGAAGACGATCAGCATCTGCTCGTAATTTCTGGTGGTCGGGCGACGTGCGCTGCCGATTTTCTGGCAGGCTGACTCGCAAAGCGTGCTCAAAGGCCGGATGAAGCGCTATGAACTAGCCGTCATCAAGCGAGCTTTCAAGCTGATCTTCCGGCACGTCAAGCCCGCACGCATACGGCTGACGGCGGATCGCGGCTTCCCCGATGACGAATTGTTCGCGCTGCTCGGAGAATGGAAGATCAACTTCATCATCCGCGTCAAAGGCAATGTCAAAGTCTGGCGCGATAGACAATGGCGTAAGCTCAACACGATTCGTTTTCAAGGGAATGCTCGCCGTCGCAATCTCGGACGGCTTTATTACTGCGAAAAATCACCGCGCCGCTTGTGGATCACGATGAGCCGGGCGCGAGACAAAAACGGCAAACTGGAGACGTGGCACCTGATCAGCAATCTGAACTTGCGCGCCGAACCGATGGCCCAAGAATACGGCTATCGGTTCTGCTGCGAAGAAGGCTTTCGCGACGCGAAATGGTATCTCGGTTTCGCCGAAGCTCGCGTTGAGAAGATTGATGCCTGGTCACGCTTGTTCGCCCTGTTTGCGATTGCACTGCTGGTGCTGACTGTCCTGGGAACGGTGCTACTACTGCGAGGCGGGGCCGATGTCCAACACTTGTTACGCCGCGTCACCTCGCGCCGCCGTGGACGCTGCGAATTGAGCTTGATCGCCGCGATCATTGCTCTCGTCCAAAAGGATCGCTCCTTGTTTGTCGCGCTGTCATCGCACACTAAACTCGACTTGGAGACCTCTTTATCAAATGTGTCCTGACATCAGATTCTGAGGATAAACCAAACTCGCGACCATTCCTCAAATGGATTACGCCGAAACGTAACACGAGATAGCAGGGAGTAGAGCCATTCGGAGACACCAATCTTTCGATATATCCTTCGATTACTGCGTCCGCGTGATCATATGGATCTAATACTACCGCTGTGAACTTGTCTCCTTGTCTATTCAATTTACTGTCTATTTGATCGTTTAATCTGATCTTCATTTGAATACTTTTTTCAGTTGTGCTTGACTGCGAACTTTCTTTTTCCAACGCATCCAGCAAAGCTCTCGCTTCTTTTTCATACGGCTGTTTGGGTAAACATTCAGAAAGCCGCGCACGGAATTCACAGTGCGGCGCTGTTTGACGCGCTCCCAGGCTTGCTGTTCGGCGCTGACAACCGGCGGCAGAGCGGCCGGCGGGATGAAGTAAAAATCTTCATCGCCTTCGACAGAGGTGTATTCAGACGGAACCTGCCTGCCCTGAGATTTGCCGCGGACGCTGGTGCGAGTGCGCTGGAAAACCTGTGACAGCGTCAAGCCGGGTTGTTTGATCTGGGCCAGCAATTCGCCCGTGTACAAACCGTTGCGAGCGCTGCCGCCATCGCTGGCTACGTCGTTGGCTGCTGTGGCGTAAGCAATCAGAGTCCCGCTCGGCGCATTGCGAACGCCAGCCAACCCGCGACTGTCGGAACGAAAACTGCGCGCGTAAGGATTGTTGCGGCAGGCGTCCAGAATGACGACGTTCAGCCGGTTGCGCGCTTCTTCGAGCTGCGCCAGCACGAAGCCGAGTTCAACGGCTTCGTATTCGACTTCCGCTTCGGAGTTGATTTCAGCGCCGACCGGGATCAGGTAGTTCCTGCCAGCGACTTGAACTCCGTGACCGGCGAAGTAGAAAACGCCTACGCCGCCTGCCCGCAGCTTTTGCCCGAACTGGCGAATAAGTTCTTTCATCTGCCGCTGATTGCGATCTTCACCACTGAGGACTTCAAAGCCTACGCCGCGCAAAGCTACTGCCATATCCCGCGCGTCGTTGACGGAATTGGGCAGTTTCCCCTCTTTGTAATCGGCATTGCCGATGACCAGCGCGATGCGCTGTTCGGACTTGGGCTTCGTTCCTTGCCCACGATCCTGAGCAATGGGCGCATCCGGCACGGCGATCAGACAAAACAGCATCAACCCAACCAGCAGGAGCCTGGGTAACACCGATGGAAGACATTAGACCTCTTGCGAAAGTCATGGTTGTTCTTTGAGTTCAAAATTGGGTCGTGTCTCACAAATGATGATGGCCAGCATTTAAGTGATGGACGTAGAGTTTTAGTAACTATTGGTGCTAGTTGTTTGACAAATAGTCTTGGAGTCTCTCGCCAAGAGCGAGGGCGACGAAGCTGGTTATCATTTTTCAACTCTGTTCTGCGGTTAGAGCGCGAAGTCTTTTAGGACAGGCAAAATGTGCTTGCCTTGTGGTGCTTCGGCGATTTCTAACAACACGTTGAACAGGACGACCAGGTAACTCAAATGCATTTCCAAATGCCACTCGCTGCGATGAAACAATTTCTTGAGCGAACAGACATTGGTCAAAAACGAGAAGATCGTTTCAATGATCCCGCGTTCATTCCAAGTGCGTTGCTGGCACAGTTTGAGGTTCTCCGGCACACCGTCCTTACAGCGAAACCCGAGATCACTGAGCGTGATCGTTTGCCCTTCGTACCGTTGAATAAGCGGCAGAAAACAGTTGTCGCATTCGTTGGCCGTGCTCCATTGCCAATCCACCACACGCCCATCCTGATTGACGATCCAGCACATTTTGACGCCAACGATCCAGCGCCGATTACTTTTGCCCTTCTTGCCGATTTGCTGTTTGGAACGGCCTTCGCGCATCGGATGAATGAGTTCGATCCCGTAGCTATCGGTGACGGTAAAGAAAGTGGGCGAACGAAGAAACCGATCCGTCCATTTCCGATGGGTTGCCAGCAAACGTTGCAAGCGCGTGCGCTCGGGTAAGCGCGGAAAGAGGTGACTAAATTCGCGTTTGAGCCACCGATGGAAGTGGCGAAATCGTCCGCCCTTGAGCGTAAACAACGCGCCGATGGTCACAATTTCACTTGGATAAAGTGCTGCCTGTGGATGCTTGGGCACGTGCCTCATCCGGTCATCAATAGGGCAAAAAAGATGTGCAATAATGTCTTCGGTCTTCACGAGAGCCTCCTGGAAAGTGGTTTTGGTCAACTTACTTTCTCTGTTAAAGCTCTCGTGAGGCCTAAGTCAAGAGTCCGTCTCTTTCTTTTCAATAACTTAGCAACTAGCACCAATAGTTAGTACTGCATCGTGCATCTCCGGTACCTTCGAGTAACAAATCGTTCGCCTCTGGAGTCGTTTGACGTGCGTGCGAAAGTTCAAATTGTGACGCTCGATGCATCGGGTTCCTTCTTTGCCAACTTTGTGCTTTCTCGCGGGAAGAAACTTTTTATAGGACTGCCAGTCATCCGTGTGATAACGGCTGACCCGACAGCCTTCCAGTTTCTTCAGCAAACGCTTGCAAGCGGCATCCGTGCGGCGGTCGTTGACAAAGGCGACAACCTTCCGGTGTTGCCGGTCGAATCCGTACCAAGTCCAGCGCTGCCGCTTCTTGGCGCCGACGAAAGACCAGAATTCATCGATCTCCAGGTCGCGCACGCGACGAGGAGCTTTAGGCTCACTCACTTCGGCGGCGGCTTGGCGCAAAGTCTTGAGCACTGTGTTGGGGCTCAAGAGAAAAACGCGGGAAATGTCCCGGATGCCTGAGCCGTTCATTGTCATCGGCACGATTAGGGCACGGACGGCTCCGATACAACCCCGGTACGTGTAATCGCGAATGAACTGGCGTCTGCAGTCTTTGCACAAGTAGCGTTGTTTTCGTTGCTTGGTTTTGCCATTCTTAACGATGTTCAGAGATGAACAGTCCGGGCAAGTGATTGTTTCGTAACACATAACAACCGAAGCATAGCTTGTCCGGATTTCTGATTCATCCCATCATCATTTCTAAAACACGACCAAAGAAACGTGTTGTAAGCCCGTCGTTCCAAGCGCTTACGTTTCAACAACTGTAGCTGGGCTCACTGACCATTCGCCGCCAGCTTTCTATAATCTTCGCTCGAAACTTATAATCCCGCTCCGCTTGCGGCGGCAGCCTAATCAAACGATCTTGAGGTAGCGTCAGATGCTAAAGCTGAAGAAGATGATGAAACCGAACCAATCTTTCATTGCCAGATTTGCTCGCGGCTTGGCGACGGCAATTGCCGTCATTGCGTTCGCGGTTGCCCCGCAATTCGCGCAGGAAAAACAGGAAGAGAAAAAACCTATGCTACCGAAAAACAGCATCTTTGAAGGCAACGTATATGCGCCGGATTTCCCTTCGGGTCTGGAATGGTTGAATACGGAAAAGCCGCTGAGCCTGCGCGATCTGCGCGGAAAGATTGTGCTGCTGGATTTTTGGACGTACTGCTGCATCAACTGCATGCACATCATTCCGGATTTGAAAAAGCTGGAAGCCAAATACGGCAATCAGCTTGTCGTGATCGGCGTTCATTCGGCCAAGTTCCAGAACGAAAAGGGCACCGAACAGATTCGGCAAGCCGCGCTTCGGTATGAAATCGAGCACCCGATCATTAACGATAAGGATTTTGAAGTCTGGCAGAACTACGCGGCGAGCTCTTGGCCGACGCTGATGTTGATCAATCCGAAGGGCAAAATCGTCGCAACGCATAAGGGTGAAGGCGTTTATGACGTCTTTGACACCCTGATTGGCAAGCTGGGCGATTACTTCCGCGCCAGGAACGAACTCAATGAAACGCCGATCAAATTCAAACTGGAAAAGTTTTCCGCACCGCCAAGCTTGCTGGCCTATCCGGGCAAAGTGCTGTCCGATGAAAAAAGCGACCGGCTGTTCATTAGTGATTCCAACCACAACCGCATCATTGTGGCTTCGCTGGATGGAATGGTTCAGGATGTCATTGGCGATGGTTCCATTGGCAAACGCGATGGCAGCTTTACGGAAGCCGAGTTCAACCACCCGCAAGGAATGGCGCTGGACGGCGACACGCTTTACGTTTGCGACACCGAAAATCATTTGATTCGTAAAGCTGATTTAAAAGCCAAAACCGTCGAAACGCTGGTGGGCACTGGAGAGCAGGCTAGAAAGTTCAACGTTGAAGGCACGGGGACAACAGTTGCCCTGAATTCTCCTTGGGATGCCGTAATGCACGACGGCAAACTTTACGTGGCGATGGCCGGCCCCCATCAGTTATGGGTGATTGATCCGAAAACGCGCGAAGCGAAACGGTATGCAGGCAGCGGCGGTGAAAACCGTAAAGACGGTCCTTTGCGGGATGCAGCGCTGGCTCAGCCGAGCGGCATCACGACGGACGGCAAATCGCTGTTTTTTGCCGACAGCGAAGTCAGTTCCATCCGCGCGGCTTCGCTGGACCCGGCTGGCAACGTGACAACCATCGTTGGCGAAGGTCTTTTTGAATTCGGCGATACGGACGGCAAAGGCGGCAGCGTGCGATTGCAGCATCCACTCGGCGTGGTCTACACAAACGGCAAGTTGTACGTCGCCGACACGTACAACCACAAAATCAAAGAACTGGAAATCATGACGCGCGAAAGCCGCACCTACGCCGGAACGCGCGAGCGCGGAACCAAAGATGGCGACCGCAAATTGGCGATGTTCAATGAACCCGGAGGCATTTCGGCGACTTCAAAGTCTCTGTTCGTTGCTGACACCAATAACCATTTAATTCGCAGGATTGATTTCGACAATGGCAAAGTTTCAACCGTCGAACTGAAAGGCCTGGAAAAACTGACAATGGCGATGGTGCGCAAATTCCGTGGCCGTACGGTCGAAGTCGAAAAACAAACTATCGCTCCCGGCGCAGGTTCGATCACTCTGTCTTTCACCTTGCCCGCTGGTTACAAATACAACGCGGGTGCTCCGTTTTATGTGGCGTATAAATCCGGCGACGACAAAGCCATCAAAATCACTGCCAAAGAAACCGCCCGGAATTTCACAGAGCCGAAATTCCCGCTGGAAATTCCCATCGAAGCCAAAAGCGGCGCAACCACAGCAACGATTGATTCCGTGATTTACTTTTGCAACGACGACAAAGATAAGGTTTGTTTGGTGGACAGCGTTCGTGTGAATGTTCCGCTGGAAGTAAAAGCGGGCGCTCCGAAGCGGGCGAAAGTGGAAGTCGCAGCAAAATCGAAGGGGCTGAATAATTAAACTGGTTGCCGAGTAACGCAACAGCAGCTTTCATTTCCCATTTATGATTTATCAATTGTCATTTTTCATTTTGCCCGCACAAGACACTAGGCTTTCAGGCAATGACAAATGAAAAATCTAAATTGGCAAATGGAAAATGAAAGAGATTATGAGTTCTTCAGTCTATTCTCTACGAACGATTCTGCCGCCATCCAGCTTTGCCATCAAAGCGGCAACAGTGGTTTCAAGCGCGGCGCTGTCTTTGGATTCCAGCGTGACTTTGACTTTGTAATCCGGCGTGGCGAAGTTTGGATAAGATCCGATGGCGACTTTTGGGTTGGCGGCTGCGACTTCGCGCAAAGCTTGGGCAATATCGAACTCTTCTTCCAGCGTGTAGATGGCGTGCGTGAAAAATGGTTCGACGCGAAAGCGTTCGCGCATGGCCAGGAACTTTTTGCGAAACAGTTCGGGCACGCCGGGCAAGACGTAAACATTACCGCAAACCAGCACAGGCCAACGCCAATCCGGCATTTCCAATAGCTCGGCATTTTCCGGGACATCGGCCATTCGTAACTTTGATTCGTCTGCGCCCTCGCCAAAGTGAACTTTGAGCCTTCGTTCCAGGTCCGGGTGCCGAATCACCGGTTTATCAAACGCGGCGGCGATGCCAACAATCGTTACGTCGTCGTGCGTGGGACCGACTCCGCCTGAAGTGAAAACGTGATCGAATCGATCCGACAATTCGCGCACCCCTGCCGCGACATCCGCAACTTCATCCGGCACCACCAGAATACGGCGAAGCGCCACGCCAAGCTGGCGCAGTTCGCCAATCAGCAAACGCGCGTTGGCGTCTTCCACTTTCCCGCTCAGAATTTCATCGCCAATCACCAGAATTGCAGCAGTCGGAATGCTCATACGGCAATCATAGCCAGCGGCAGTTGAAGCTGGCAAACAAACTGGAACAAAGCCTGCCAAGTTCGCGTCCCTAACCACATTCCCAAAATTGCGATTGGTAAGTTCAACGCCTGGCAGGCAGAATTGGCAAGGAAAGTTTTGGGGATCGTTCGTTGAACGGAAATACTCAGCCCCCAGATGATAAGTTTTGTGTTGAAAGGAAATTGAGGAGTCAGCCAATGGAACCCAAATTACGTTTTGAATCGTCGAATTCACGGTTGATGTTGATGGTCGCGCTGATTGCGATGACATTGCCATTCGTCATCTGGTCTACGGTCAGTGGTCAAGGTCGCAGAGTTCCAGTCCGCCCTATCCAAAGAGGCGATGCGACAGAAGGATTGAAGTTTCGTTTGAGCGAAGGCACGGAAGGCGCGGACCGCCGCGACGCGTTGCCGACGCCGCAAACTTCGCCGTTAACCGATGACATCATCAACAATCTGTTGAAACGATTGCCGCCAATTAAAACCGACCCAGACGATGAAAAAAGTTTTGCGATGCGCGACCGTTCGCTGCCTCCGCCAAAAACTGGCCAGACGATCAATTCACAATTTCCTCCGGCGGGTAGTGGCGAAAAGCCTGAAGCAGTTTCGACTGGCGCGCTGGAAGTGGTGCGATTTGCGCCCGAAGGTGAACTGGAATTGGCCCCGCATTTGACGGTTACGTTTTCTCAGCCGATGGTCGCCGTAACGTCGGTCAGCGATCTGGCTGCGTCGCAAGTTCCGGTCAAACTGACTCCGCAACCCAAAGGCAAATGGCGATGGCTGGGCACAAAGACGTTGATTTTTGAACCCGAAGGCCGATTCCCGATGGCGACGAATTATTCGGTCGAAGTTCCCGCCGGGACGAAATCTGCGACCGGCGGCTCGCTGGCCACGGCGAAACGTTGGACGTTTGCGACTCCGCCGGTAAAGATCAAATCCAGCTATCCGAACGACGGCCCGCACGGACGCAACCCCATTCTTTTCATAGAATTTGACCAGCGAATTGATCCGGCAAAAATGTTGAAAGCGATTCGTTTGGCTGCGGCTGGAGCGACTTGGCGATTACGGCTGGCAACCACAGAAGAAATTGCC
>JADMIO011478782.1_pt1 | contig 10146 bp, 11 predicted proteins | sample 8958161 | NCBI WGS metagenome assembly JADMIO01 (sample SAMN16585339, study PRJNA669376) | soil metagenome | isolation source: Crop rotation soil | place: USA: Cullars Rotation, Alabama | collected 2011
GCCGGTGGTTTGGCCAAGATCGAGAAAGAAACAGAAATGTTCGTTGAAGTGAACTATGACGTTCTTCAAAAGGAAATTTCTCAAGGCAAAGGTGAAACGTTGAACAGCTTCGCAAGCCTGATGGGTTGCGAAACTTCTTCTTTCAGCAAAGGCCTGCAATCTAACTACGCTAAAATTTCTGCAGCCAACAACAGCTCCGAATTTTTGAGCAATGTTAAAACAACGATTCAAAGCGATGCCTCGCTTTATTCAAGCTGCAAAATCGTAGCTAGTCGTTAATTGTAACCAAGTCTTATGGGAAAAAGCGCACTTGTCTTTTTGGCTTGTGCGCTTTTTTCATTTCATGCCATCGCTTCATCCGTCCCGGATATCCAGCAAGCGGCGATCAAAGAAAATCTGTGGAAGGATCCTTATTGGAACAAGCTTCTCCATTATGAGAAGAAAACATTCGGTGGCTATGAAAGCCAGGCCGACGGAAGGGATTTCTTCCTTTCACCGGAAGGCAAGGTAAATCCCAGAGCTGAACTTTTAACCGATATTGAACTGCTATTCGAACGCAACAAAACCTACGATGATCCAAACGATCATCCAGCGTGCATGTTTCCACTTCGATATGAGTGGATTAAGCAAAAGTTAAACCTTGAAGTTCCCGATCATCAGGATTTAAATTGCCCTGATTTCCAATCTTGGATCAGTCGTTTGGGGGCAACTGGAGTCAGCTTGGTATTTGCCAGCAGTTTCACCAACAATCCGGCCTCGATGTTCGGTCATACCTTGCTTCGTTTGCAGCGCACGCAAAATGGAAGCGAACTGCCGCCGCTTTTAAGTTATACGGTGAACTTTGCAGCCGAAACGGGAAAAGAAAAAGGAATGCTCTACACCGTGAAGGGCTTATTTGGGGCGTATCCGGGCTATTTCTCAACGTTTCCTTATTATGTGAAGATCCAGCAGTACAACAATTGGGAATCCCGCGATATTTGGGAGTATCAGCTAAATCTTTCAAGCGATCAACTTCATAAACTTGTGCTTCATCTGTGGGAAATGGGACACACGTATTTTGATTATTATTTTGGGGATGAAAACTGCTCCTATTTTTTGCTCGCGCTGCTGGAAAATGTGGACGATGAAACACAACTCCGTTCCCATCTTCCTTTTTTCACCATTCCAGTCGATACGATGAAAATTGTTGTTCAGCATACGCCTTGGGTCACCGAACAGGTTTACCGTCCGTCTCTTCGACGTAAATACGAAAATCGTTATGGTTTGCTTAACCACAAGGAGCGGATTGCATTCAATTCACTAATGGAAAATCAACAGACAGCAGCGTTAAGTGGATCTTCTGAATCCAAAGCCAAAGTTCTGGATGCCATGATTGATTTTCAGGCGATGAAACAAAAACAAAACGCCAAGACAGATTTTCAAAAAGAACTTCTGGCCTCCCGAAGCCAAATTGAAGTTCCATCCTCTGAACCGGAAATCCAAAAACCTGGAAATCCGTTGGATAGCCACGCGACCATGCGTCTTGGACTGGGCGGGTCTCGTTTGGCCGGGAGCAATTTCGCCCACTTGGATTTTAGGGGCGCCTATCACGATCTCTTGGATAATCCAAACGGGTTTGATCCAGGAGCGCAAATTCAAAGCATGGAAGGTCGAATCCGCGTGTCGACGGAAAATGGCGATGTTTCGTTGGATCACTTGAAATTGATCGAAGTAGTTTCCTTGAATCCTTTGCAAAGATATCTCTCCAAACAATCCTGGAATGTGGGTTTTGGTTGGAGAACCAATTATTCCAGGGAATGCTTCAATTGCGGAGCGTTCTATGTTGAAGGTGGTTCAGGATTCACTTTGGGCAATTCAAACAGAAGGCGTATTTTATTTACGGTATTTGCCAATGGGTTTTTTCAAGCCGGACCATGGAATGACACCGATTATCAAATCGGCCCATCCGGGACCTCCCTTTTGCTGATGGATATTTCAGATCATCTTCGATTGATGCTCTCAGGAAATGCCCGTTATTCGCCATTTGGAGAACCTAATTTTATTTATAAAGGCAATGCCGAGATGGCGATCGATCTTTCCAAAGGCTGGAGCATTCGTGGTTGGGCAAATAAATATAGCCAAGCCGAAGAATTTGGTGGAAGTTTAATCCGGTATTTTTAATCATGAACAACGTATTTCGAATTATTTTAATTCTTGGATTAACATCGTGCACCGGTGTTGTGTTTCAACCGACCAAGCAAACTTATTTTTCTCCGAAAGAAACGCTCAACATCGAGCCGGACAACTACACGGTTCCAATCAATGAAAAAGTTTCATTGCATGCCTGGAGGTTCAAAACCAAACAACCATTCAAAGGTGTGGTTGTTCAATTTCACGGCAATGGCGAAAACATGACCTCTCATTATGTTTCAATCGCGTGGCTGATCAATCATGGGTATGATTTGTTTACGTTTGATTATCGCGGATATGGCGAATCTGGCGGTGTTCCAAGCTTTCCGGAAGTTGTCAGTGACAGCATTAAGGTCGTGGATTTTGTAAAAGCATTGTATCCGGATGAAAAAACCCACATTATTGTTTATGGACAAAGCTTGGGCAGCGTCATTGCGTACAATACGGTTCGATATACCAAGGTTCAAATCGAACAAGTTGTTTTGGAAGGGGCGATTTATTCATTGAACCAAGTTTCAGCGGACGTTTTATCCCGCAACTGGGCAACTTGGCTGTTCCAGCCCATGGGTTATGTGCTTATGTCGCATAAATACAATTTCAAAAAAGTAGCCAAAGGATTCCCTAAAATTCCCGTGCTGCTTTTGCACAGCAAGAAAGATCCAATCATCCCCTATTCTCAAAGTGAAAAAATATTTAAAAAACTGGAGGTTCCAGTCAAATGTTTAAAACTTGTGGATGAAGCCCAGCACACCAATATCGGTAATATTGGTAAAGGAAAATATCGACCGGACATTTTGCAATTCTTGGAGTCTAAATTTTGTGTTGACACCAGTGGCACGAACAATGTATCGCGTTAAGTACCATGAAGTGCAAAATTCTATTCATTTTAATTGTTCTTTGTTCAACCAATCTGTTTTCCAAAGAAATCACAGTCACTGTCAGTAAAGCCATTGTAACTCCGGGCTTCCATGATGATGGTTGGTTTTGTGATGATGAATTGGAAGTAGAAGTTTTCCTGGCTGGGTGTAAAACCAATGATTATGGCAGATTTGAGTGTGATGATTATTTAAAATTGGGTGAATTGAATATCGCAGAGAATGAAACAACCAACAGGACTCTGCAATTTCCAAATAAAAAATTCACATTCAAGACGGAAGACTTAACAACAGAGCAAAAATCAGACCCCAATTTAGGTCTTTATTTTGTTGCTGATGGCAACATTGATTCGTATTCAAAAACCGGCCTTTTGGGCGAATGCATCCGCAAACTTGTCAACGATAAGGACGTGAAACATGCTTGTGGACCTATTCGCAATGGAAATGGTGTTTTCCTCGAATTAAGCGTTTCTGATAAATAACTATTTTTTATCTTCTTTCTTGTCGTCGGTCTGAGGCTTGTAATAGTTGTGTTTGAAATATCGTTCATTCAACAACTTGATCGATCGATCTTCCAAGCGAAGAAATTGATTGAATGTTTCCTTGTCGAATTTATTCAAGCTCTCATTCTTTTCCAAATCAGTCAGCGCCTGAACGATATATTTGATTTCATTCAGGGAGAATGAAACAAACAAAAGTAAAGAACGTTCAAAATCTTTCCCTTTTTTGCCGACAATGGGCATGAATTCATCAATTCTGTCTTTTCTTTGGTCATCACTCTTGATTTCCATCACCTTCGGTTTGCCTGTGTCGTCAAAGTTCAGGTTTGGGTAAGTTTTCTTGAATTCATCCATTTGTTCTTGGATTTTTTTGCAAGTTTCAACGAGGTCTTTGATGAAATCATTGGTTTGCTGACTCTCAAGCTTGATGGCCATCAACGTATTGAGTTTCTGAAATCCTTTTGCGGTTTGATAAACCAAAGCATATCCATAATTGAGTTGACGCTGATCTGCCGATAAGTTTTTTTGTTTGTCTGGAACTTTTACCTCTGATGGACATTTGTGAGAAGCACAAGAGGAAATGATTAAAACAATAAGGAGTTGCGTAATTTTTTTCATAAATCCTCGATTCTTGTCTTAATCTATGCAATCGAACTGCCAAAATGGATCCCAACATACAATCTTGATGTATTTTGTAAATTGGGGTGATCAATGACCTTAATGGTATAAGTGGCTCCCCGGGACGGGCTCGAACCGCCGACCCATTGGTTAACAGCCAATTGCTCTACCACTGAGCTACCGGGGAATATCCAAGTGAGCTGGGAATATATATTGATTTTAAGGTGTGTCAACCCACTATTTTCGTTCAATAAAACCTATTCTTTGGGTTTTTTCCTTGTTACATATCGAACGCATGAAAAATAAATCTTCCAAAAAATCCATTGCCTTTATCATGGACCCCCTGCCCTCATTGAATGTTAAAAAAGACACCACCTTGTCCATGATGGAAGCTGCTCAAGGTCGGGATTGGGAGGTTCACGCCATCACATTGGATGATTTGCTGGTTGAGTCGGCGACACCAGCCGCGATGTCCAGTCACATAACCATTCATAAGAAACAAGATCCTTTTTACACGGTTCATTCACGTAAGCGCAGAAATCTGGATTCATTTGATTTCATATTAATGCGAAAAGATCCGCCATTTAACATTGAATATGTGTTTGCAACCTCGGTCTTGGATCTGGTGAATACGAAAAACACAATCATCAGCAACCGCCCTTCCAGCCTGCGCTCCTACAACGAAAAGTTTTTCATCAATTACGCATCGGATTGGATGCCGCCCACTCTTTTCACACGCAGCCATGAATTGATGAATGGATTCATCGATGAACATCAAAAAGTTGTCGTCAAACCCATGGACTATATGGGCGGCCGCGGAGTTTTCGTGATTGATTCCAAAGACACCAATCGTGGAGTCATTTTGGAGACATTGACGGAAAATTTTTCCAGAACCATTGTTGTTCAAAAATACCTTCCGGAGATTTCCCAAGGTGATCGGCGTATTTTGGTGGTTGGCGGTGAAGCCATTCCACATGTGCTTGTCAGAAAACCATCCAAGACGGATCATCGTGGAAATTTGGCTGCAGGAGCAACGGCTCAATTTGATCAGATGAATCCTCATGAAAAAAAGATCATAAATAAGCTAAAACCTTTTTTTATCGAGCATGGTTTGCATTTGGTGGGTCTGGATTTGATCGGTCCTTATATTACTGAGATCAATATTACGAGTCCAACCGGATTTGTTCAATTAAATCAGGAGTTTAGTATATCTATCGGGGATATTTACTTGGATTATTTACAGTCGCTTTAAAAATGAGCTCTAATTGCTGACATATGTTGCCATACATTGTAAGTTAATACACAGCTGTTGATACATTAAATTAAATTATTTCAATAAGTTATATCTTTTTTCAGGTTTTGCCAGGCATTTATCCACAGGCTAAAAAGGACAATATCTTTTTGTTTGTTGATTGACGCGGGATGTACTAAATATAGAGGGATTTCAAAGGGGGAAATCATGAAATATCTATGGATTTTATTTTTGGCTATTCCAACTGTAGCGCGAGCTCAAAGCCAGCAGGAAAACGAAGGGTACTTATATCAAAAACTTCCCGTTCAATTTTTCGATCCTGATGGGAAAAAATACGACTATTTAGAACAACAAACGATTCTTGAGGAAAGCAAACCTCAATTCAAATGTGATCCTCCAGAAAAGGTTGTTTTCTTGGAGCCTGATGAACACGGTATGTATCCTCAATTTAATTCCGTGTCCCATTTCAATCCAGAGCCAGGCTGCAAGCGCGAGAAGAGGGAGATCAGCGTTGAATATCCACAAGCCAATGGTGATATTTGCACGTTTGTTGCGTATCCCTGTGATGACCACAAAGGATCTTTGCAGTGGACCGATGATCTAATCGACTTGTTTGACGGAAGACTCGAACGGGATATCTCCCCGGAACAAATTAGGAATTTGTACTGTTTAAGAAAAGAAAACTGCAATCCGCACGAATAATTGTAGGGTACCCTATATTGTGATTCTATCCACAGCTGTGGATAAGTTTGTGGAAGCTAGCGCCTTTCCATTGGAAATTATTTTCCAGAAGCCATTTGAGGATAGTTTAGAGATGAAATAGGGCAATGAAATAGGGGTTTTTGGCTATGTACGAAACCTTCCATTTCTGGTAGAACATAACTTCAAAAAAATCAAAATGATCACCGCACAAAAAAAGAAAACACCTGCGAAGGCACCCGTTAAGCCCGTGAGAAAAGAGCTAAAAGGTCCTACAAAGAAGAAAAAAGCGCCGATTATGCGTTCGAACAATAAAACCACGTTCGAAATCGGTGATAAAGCCGTATATCCCGCTCATGGTGTTGGTGTGATCGAACGAATCGATAACAAAGAAATCTCAGGGACCATTTTATCGTTTTACGTCATGCGAATCCTGGATACCGATATGACGGTGATGATTCCCAAAAACAACATCGCCAATGTGGGTTTGCGAGAAATCATTTCCCATCATCAGGTGAGCAAAGTGTTTAAAATTTTTGAAGATCAGGAAGTCGTGATCGATACAACCACATGGAATCGCCGTTATCGCGAATACATGGAAAAGATCAAAACAGGATCCGTATATGAAATTGCGCAAGTGATGAGAGATTTGTATGTCTTGAAAAAAACCAAGACACTTTCATTCGGTGAAAGAAAAATGTTGGATACTGCACGCAGTCTTCTTGTAAAGGAATTGGCCATTGCCAAATCGGCAACAGAAGAGGAAATCGAAAAAAAGATAGGTTCTTATTTCGAAACCGCTCCACAACCCATTGCTCCAACGGTGTAACGTGAAAACCGTCGCTGTTATCACTGCTGGCGGCACAGGGGTTCGGTTCGGAGCTTCGCGCCCCAAACAATTCATTCCCGTTCTGGGGAAAATGCTCATTGAACACACCATCGATGCTTTTGATCATCATCCATTGATTACCGGCATCGTCGTTGTTCTTCCGGAAACCGAAGTCGCTTTTTTTGAAAGCGAGCGAAAAGAAAAAGGATTTGGGAAAAAAATCCAATCGATTGTAGTCGGCGGTTCCTCTCGGCAATATTCCGTACATGCAGGTCTTCTAGCGATCAAAAACAATCCGGACTTTGTGGTGATTCATGATGCCGCGAGATGTTTGATCACTGAGAAAGAAATCACGGATACGGTTCAAAAATGCATCAATGGATGGCAGGGCGCCATTTGCGCACTCCCAATCCGCGATACGGTCAAAAAAGTGGATGGAGAGAAAATCCTTTCCACACAGCCTCGCGATAATCTTTGGGGCATGCAGACACCGCAGGTATTCCAATATGAATTGATCAAGAATGCTTACAACAAAGCCAAACAAGATCATTTTGAAGCCACCGATGACGCACAGATCGCAGAGCATATGGGTGCCAATGTCTGCGTGGTTCCAGGCAAGACCACAAATATCAAAATCACATATCCGGAAGATCTGGTTGTCGCCGAAATGATCCTGCACGAAAGGCACAGATGAACTTTCGGATTGGGCAGGGCATCGATACCCATCCGTTTGTAAAAAATCGTCCTTTGATCCTTGGCGGTGTAACCATACCGCATGAATACGGACTTCAAGGGCACTCAGATGCAGATGCGCTTACCCATGCAATCTGTGATGCGCTATTGGGTGCGATTGCCAAAGGCGATATCGGCGTATATTTTTCAGATACGGCTTCAGAAAACAAAAACCGAAACAGTTTGGAATTTTTAATGCAAATCACACAGATGGTCCGTGAACAAGGTTGGGAAATCTCCAACATCGACTCCACGATCATGACCGAAAATCCAAAACTCCGCCCGCACATCGAACAAATGACAAGTGTCCTGGCCAAAACCATGAATATCCACACGGGACAGGTGAGTGTGAAAGCCACACGTCCCGAAAAAATCGGCGCATTGGGAAGAGGCGAGGGGCTTGTTGTCCACGCCATCGCACTTCTTGAAAAAATCAAAAAATAATGATGAAACGATTCACATTCCTCGCAGTACTTCTGCTCGCGATGAATGTGAATGCAGAAACACAATTGGATTATTCGGAAAAAGGATCAGGCATGAAAGAACTCAAAGGTAAAAGATTTATCGCGGATTTAAAATACAATTCATCCGATAATTTCCTGAAAAAGAATGTCTATAAGGAATATGGGTTGGATAAATGCTACCTGCATCCGGATCTTTACGCCAAATTGATGCTGGTCGAAAAGATTCTTGTTGAGAAGAAACTCAAATTGGTGCTGTTTGATTGCTACCGCCCCTTGCAGGTTCAAGAGGAAATGTGGAAGCTAATTCCGGATGAACGTTACATCGCCGACCCGAAGAAAGGATCCAATCACAATCGCGGAGTTGCTTTGGATTGCGCACTTGCCGATGACCACGGAAAATTGCTGAAATTCCCGACGGAATTCGATGATTTTACGGAAAAAGCGGGGCATGCTTACCAATGCGCCGCTTCCGAAAGTGAACTTTGCAAAAACCGTGAAATCCTTCGTTCCATGATGACCGGTGTAGGGTTGGAAGCATTCCCGACCGAGTGGTGGCATTATCAATTGCCCGAAGCCTCCAAATATCCGATCATTCAGGTCCATGAAGTAGTAAAAAAATCAAAATAGTGTTGGTTCTATTGGTTTGATTTTTGATAGGATTATTTCATGGACGGCGCTCCTCAGACATCCGATAAAAAAAAGCGGGCATCCAAGAGGTATTCATATCAGCGTGCAGGGCGGACCGAAATCGCGGGTGACGGCCTTGAAATTCAAATCCTCAACATCAGCACAACGGGGCTGCAATTTGCAACCCGGCACAAAATCGAAATCAAAGATCCCATCAATATCAAATGGACCGATTCAAAATTCGGGATTTTTGATCCAACATTCTTGATTGTCCGGGAAATTCACCAACCCGAAAGCAAGGAATTCCCTTATTTTTATGGCGCCCAGTACTGCAGCCTTTCAAATGAGATGAAGCAGAAGCTGCTTGAGCTCTTAAAAAGTTTCAAGGAAGAAGCCAGCAATGAAATCATGGCGGGAGATGAAAAAATAACTCCAAGCTACCTTCTTAAAGTCATCGAAGAAGGACCCTCATTTTTGAAGCAATTGATTGTGCAAAAAAGTCCATCCAATTATTTCCGGCCGCTGCTCACTGAAGTTCCAGACTACGAAAAAAAATCATTTGAAACCGACGATGAGAATTCAAAATGGATTCAATTGCTGGCAACCCAGCATTTTCACTGCAGCATCCTTATTTCACTGGTTCCGGTAGTGGCTGAAAACGTCCAGCAAATCGCGCCTTTGCTGCATGCCGCTGATAGGGAAATAAAAAACATCACGCAAACCGAAAATTCGGTTGAAGAACAGTTGAAAAAAATATTGGCGGGCCAGCTTGAAGATGAAAATAAAAAAACATTGCAAAAGCAATTCAATGAATCGAGCAACCGACTTTTTTACTCTAAGCAAACGCTATTGCAGAAAATCACACAGGGTTTCGGGGATCATGTGTTTGATGCGTCTGAAAAGGAAATATACGAAAAACTGAGCGAGTCCTATGAATCCATGATTGCTCTAACCACCATCGTCCAAGAAGGTGCGGTGACATATTCCAGAAAAAGCAAAAAACCAGAGGAATTCTCCAGGGTGGATGTCATCGCCGATATTCCTGCTTTCACCGAGAAGAAACCAAGTTATTTTCTTTTTTTCACATCCTTCATATTGCTGGCACTCCTGGCGGGTTTTGGATTTTATTACTATGATTTGGATCTTCAGAAGAAAAACCTATCGCAAGCCGTTGGCATTGATATTGAAATACTCAAAAGTGAGAGGGTGGGAACGCAATTGAATTTGGTTTTCTCTTCAGCTGAATGGAAACGGCTTCCGAAGGAAGTCGAAAAAAACATCTTTGCAAAAATATCCGCCTATCTTTCCAATAAAAAAGAAATCAGGCTTTCCAGCACATTGGGATCCTAAGCTTAGAATTCCACGTGGACAAGTTGTCGCG
>JADMIO010945876.1_pt1 | contig 10145 bp, 8 predicted proteins | sample 8958161 | NCBI WGS metagenome assembly JADMIO01 (sample SAMN16585339, study PRJNA669376) | soil metagenome | isolation source: Crop rotation soil | place: USA: Cullars Rotation, Alabama | collected 2011
CGTAGAACCCGCCGTTCGGCTCGCCCGATTCTTCCTCAAACCGCTCTGACCACTCCACGACTTGGCCAGCTACGTCCATCCATCGGCGAATCGGGAAGTGCAGATTCTCGTGATAAACTCGTGGCCCCCACATCTCCCCCTCCGTCTCGCGTTCGGCGGCCACATCCAAAGACCAGAAGAGCCTGGCATCCCCGCTGGGGTTATACGTGCGGGACCAGTACGGGTCCGGAATCGCCGCCGAGAGCTTGGCGGTTTTTAGGGCGAATGTCTTGTTCCTAAGGGTGAGTCTCATCGCTATCTCTGAGGCCTAACAATGAGGGAACGACTTTGGGCTGGATTATAACACCCGCCAGGAGGATCGCAATCACGTGAGACAATGAAGATGAGGGATGCGCTGAATGTGCGCGCCGAGGTCACGAAGAAGGTTTTCAGCAAACCGTCACCGTCACCTGGCGCGGGGTGCGGGCACGTCGGGCTTACGCCTCGACGCTCGCCTCAGCGAACGCCGTCGGCAAACGGGGGATCGCCGGGGCGGAAGAGGTCGCGTGATGGCGGGGCGTCCGGCGGGGACGAGCCCCGCCGCTCGCTGGCCAAGGGCAGCTTCACGATGAAGCGGCTGCCTGCGCCGGGTTGACTTTCGACGTGGATCGTGCCACGCAGGGCCGTCACCAGCGTCTTGCAGATCGCGAGGCCCAGGCCGGCGCCGCCGGAGGCTCGGGCTCGCGCCTTGTCGACGCGATAGAAACGTTCGAAGATGCGCGGCTGGTCGGCGGCGGGGATGCCGGGGCCGTCGTCGGCGACAGTGAACACGGCGTTCTCGCCTTCAAGCACCAGCGTCGCTTCCGCCTTGCCGCCCTGGCGATTGTGCTGGATCGCGTTCTGCACCAGGTTGCTCACGATCTGCGTCAGGCCGGCGGCATCGCCATGCACCAGGGCGGGGACGACGCTCACGCTCAGGCTGACCGCCTTCTCCGCCGCCAACGGCTCGAGGGCCTCCATGCACTCGCGCAGGATCCGATCCAGAGGGACGGCTTCCCGCGCCGGGCCAGGCGCGGCGTCGGCGCGGGCCAGCGTGAGCAGGTTCTGCACCAGGCCGCTCATGCGCGCCGTCGTCCGCAGCACCGTCTCCAGCGTTTTGCGGTATTCCTCCTCGGTGCGCGAGCGCGACAGGGCCAGCTCGGCATGCGAGCGCAGGATCGCCAGCGGCGTGCGCAGCTCGTGCGAGGCGTCGGCCGTGAACTGCTGCTCGCGCTGGAAGGCGTGCTCCAGGCGGTCGAAGGCGTCGTTGAGGGTGCCGGCGAGGTTGGCCAGCTCGGTGTCCATGCGGGCCGGGTCGAGCCGTTCGCCGAGGTTGGTCGCCGAGATGGCCGTGGCGCCGCGCGCCATGGCGGCGAGCGGGCGGACCAGCCGCGCGGCGAGGGCCAGGCCGAGGAGCGAGCCGAGTACGAGCACCCCGGCGCCGAGGCCGGCGATCTGCCAGCCCAGGGTGACAAGGGAGTTATGCTCCGCGACGATCTGCTTCCCAACAAGAATGCGCGAACCGTGCGGCCCGCTCATCCAGGCTTCGCGCCGATTGCCCGCGTCGCTGAAGCGCGGATGCGGCGGCAGCTTGCGGTCGTCGGGAGGCGACGGCTCATGCCGCAGGCCGAGGGATTTGACCAGGGCGCCGTCGCTGCGCCAGACGGCGAAGTAGAGCCGGTCTTCGGGCGGGCCGGGACGCTCGAACTGGGGCGGCAGGGCCATCTCGGCCAGGCGCGTTTCCTTGGAGCGCGGCGGGCCCTTCTTCTTGGGGGGCGGCTTGTCGTCGTCCGGCGGCGGCTTGCCGTCGTCCCACCATTTGTCATCGGGCGGCGGACGCTTGTCGTCGGGCGGGGGGCGTTTGCCGTCGGCCTTGCCGTCGAGCTCGCTCGGGGGGAAGCCGCGCAGGACGGCGTCGAGGTAAAGGGCGGCGCCGGAGAGCTGGGTGTCGACCTCGTGCCAGGTGGCCGACCAGGCGCGGTAATAGAGGATGCCGCCGAAGCCTCCGAGGACGAGCAGGAGGAGTGCGGTGAACCAGACCTGGATGCGCCAGCGCAGCGACTTAATCATCGAGGACGTACCCGAGCCCGCGTCGCGTCTTGATGAAGTCCTTGCCCATCTTCTTACGGATGTTGGAGACGTGCACCTCGAGCAGGTTCGAGAGCGAGTCGTCGTTCTCGTCGAAGATGTGCTCGTACATGTCCGTCCGGCTCACGACCTCGCCGCGCTTGAGGGCCAATAGCTCGACGATGGCGAACTCGCGTGCCGTCAGTTCGATCGCCGTCCCATGCAGCGACACCGTGCGCGAGCGCAGGTCGATGACCGCTCCCTGCACCGTGATGTGCGGCACCGCATGGCCCGCGGCGCGGCGAATCAGCGCCTGCACGCGTGCCAGCAGTTCCTTCAGGGCGAACGGCTTGGTGAGGTAATCGTCGGCCCCCAGGTCGAGGCCGTTGACGCGATCGGCGACGGTGTCGCGGGCGCTCAGGATGAGGACGGGCGTCTTGCGCGTCTGCCGCAGTTGACGCAGGAAGGACCAGCCGTCGAGCCCCGGCAGCATGAGGTCGAGGACGACGGCGTCGTACTGCCAGGAGACCGCCTTGAAGAGGCCGTCGGCGCCGTCGGCTGCGTTGTCGACGGCATAGCCGCTTTCGCGCAGCGCCTGGGTGACGACCTGGAGCAGCTCGGGCTCATCTTCGACGACGAGGATGCGCATGCAGGATCGTTTCCTTGTTGCCCCTTTGTCTTCGTTTAGCGCTCGCGCGTCGCTCGCAAGCGAGGGGTGCCGCGAGCGCTAAACGAAGAAATCCTGTCAGGAGACATACGAATGGCCGTGGATGCGGTTGTCCAGGACCGGCGCGAGCTGAAGGCGCGCTTCCTCGCGGCAGCCGCCTTTGCCGCAGTCCCCGCCTTTGCCGCAGTCCTTGGGCGGGGGCGGCTTGTCCTTGCCCTTCTTGGGCGGCGGGCCGTCGCCTTTGTCCTTCTTGGGCGGACCATCGGGGCCCTTGATGTCTTGCAGGCGTTGCTTCTGCTCCTCGGTGAAGATCTTGAGGAGCTTGCCGCGCACTTCCATTTCCAGCGCCCGCAACTGCTCCTGTTGCTCGGGCGAGAGGTCGAGGGCGTCGAGGACGTGCGGCGGCACGATCTTGCCCGGCTCCCAACCCTTCTTGGGCGGCGGGCCCTTCTTGTCCTTGTCGTCTTGCGTGACGGCGGTGAACACCAGGCCGCCCAGGCACACGAGCGTGGCGGCGGCAAGCGATTTGGCGAACATGATGCGACTCCTTCGGAAGACAGTGAAACCAATCGAATCGAAGCGAGTGTAACGGATGCTACCTTAAGTCAACGTGAAGCATCACGGAATTGTGGGAATTGCCAGACATTAGACGACCTCAGTATGAACGATGTTCAGACAATTGGATTTCGCCTCTCCCATCCAAATCGTGGCGTTGCCTTGCTCGGCCTCGCGACGAAGGTCCTTGAGCCGACAATGCGAATCTGCGCAGAAATAGTCTTCTCCAACGCGAAACCAGAACCAAACCAGATACTCGCCGCTCGGCAAATCGACGCTCCACCGGTAGTAATCCGTTCCGTCGTCCGGCGGGTCCTTGAGGGAGGTCGGTCGCACCTAGTACTGGATTGTCTTGCTTTGGTTCGAGGCCAGCGTGAACCCATTCCAATCGGACGACTGCAGAAACGTGTACCATTCGGACTGTTTGAAATTGGCTTTATTGCCAAACCGGAGGCCGTGAATTTCAGGGCAAGGAAGGAGCAGATTTGTTTTGGACCGATTGTCGATACGCAGTTCGAAAAGCAATCGCTTGGGAGATTGCTCCAGCAGTTCCAGAGATAGGAGTAATTCATGGTTCACGATTCTGGACTCGTGTCGACATGGCTTAAACGGATTCTTCCCTCGCGTATTCTGGTCTGTATCAATCGCGCGGGCTCGGCCTTCCCTCCGTCTTGTTCTGCACGAACTTGGCGATGAGCCAGTCGGGCAGCCAGCGCGTCCACCTCATCAGGATCGCCATTTGCCAGGGGAAGTTGAACACCTTTTTGCGCCGCTCGAGGGCGCGGACGATCTTGCGCGCCGCCTTGTCCGCGTCCATCAGCCAGGGCATCTTGAACTTATTGACCTCGGTCATCGGCGTCTTGATGAAGCCGGGGCAGATGGTCGTGACGGCGATGCCGCGCGTGCGGAGCTGGATGCGCAGCCCTTCCATGTAGGTGTTGACCGCGGCCTTGCTGGCGCAATACGCGGACTCGCCGGGCAGGCCCTTGTAAGCGGCCATGCTGGAGACGGCGGCGAGATGCCCTTCCTTGCGTTCGAGCATCTCCGGCAGCACCGCCTCGATCGAGTAGATCACGCCGAGCAGGTTGACGTTGACCATGGCGACGATCTGATCCATGTTCGGCGGATCGAGGTTGGTCGGCAGGCCGAGGCCGGAGTTGGCGAGCAGGAGGTCGACGGGGCCGAGCTGGGCGCGCAGCGCATGGATGGCGGAAACGGTCTGCTGCCGATCGGCGACGTCGGCCTGGGCGAAGGCCGCCTGGCCGCCCGAGGCCTGGATCTCCTTGGCGAGCGTCTCCAGAAGCGGGAGGCGGCGGGCGAGGAGGCCGACCTTGCAACCCTTGGACGCAAGCAGCTTGGCGACCTCCCAACCGATGCCGCTGGAAGCGCCGGTGATGACGGCGACCTTGTTGGCGAACGACATGACGAGCTCCAACGTAGAGCAAGCTGCCAGCTTGCTCCGCATTGCTGTAATGGCGGACAAGCCGGCAGCTTGGTTACAGCTGACACCCGTTTAGCGGCTAGCCGCAGGCGCGGCCGCGGCTATGCCGCGCTGGAAAGTAGGCCAGCGCTCCGCGGCGGTAACAGCAGAACGCCTTTACTCCCGCCGCGGAGCGGCGGCCTACTTTCCGCTGCGGCCGCTAAGGTCTTATTCGCGGAACAGCGAGTGGCAGGCGTTGCAGGCGTCGTTGACCGCCTTGGAGGCGGTCTTGATCTCGGCGGCGCCCTTGGCCTGGGCGGCGGCGGCCAGCTTCAACGAGCCCTCGCGGGTGCGTTCGGCGAAGTCCTGCCAATCCTTCTTGGTCTTCTTGCCCTTGAACAGGTCCTTGCTCTCGAAGTTGCGGGCGATCTCGGCGATGGCCGCGGTCTGGTAGGCCATGTCCTCGACGGCCTTGGCCTGCTTGGCCAGCGCGGTGGCGGTGATGCCGTCGCGCTGCGTCTGGTTGATGTAGAGCTCGATGCCGTCGGGGGTGATCTCACCGGCCGTCGGGCCGACGCCGATGCCGCCCTTCTTGCGCGGCTTGAAGCCGTGCATGACGTTTTCGAGCGAGTCGAGCTTCTTGGCGAAGGCAGCGGCCATCTTCATGCCTTCGGCCTTGTCGGTTTTCATCTTGGCGGCAATGTCCAGCACCATCTTGGTCTGGGCGGCTTCATCGCCGCCGGCGACGGTCGTTCCGGTCCAGACCAGGGCGGCCAGGGCCAGCAAACTCACTCCCGCCATCCACGTGCGCATTCGTAACATGTCGTTCTACCCTCCAGTTGCGGATCAGGATGAACTGTACTTCTCCATCCGATTCCCGGGCCGGGCTTCCACGGGCCGCATGATATGACGTCCCGACCCCGATTCCACAGGGTCGGGCGCGCGGCAACGCTGCCTTTGCCCGGATCCATCCCCCTAAGCGTACAGCAAGAATCCCGGCTCGCCCATCATTTTTTCGGCGCTTCCAGCCGCGGCGGCCCGGCGATGGGCAAGGCGCCGAAGACGATGCGGTCGTCGCCTTTGAGGAAGCGGACGATCAGCTCGCGCTCATAATCCGTGAGCGGAAAAATCTTGTTCTCGGCGAAGTTGCCGTAGAGGCTCGTAAATTCTTCGAGGCTTAGCTTGCCGGACGGTGTGTCGGCCGGCGGTCGAAACGCGGGCATCGCGTTGCGTTCCACGAACTCCTTGCCACCCTTCTTTTTGAGATCGGCATAGCGGCTGCGATGCGTCGGCGCCAGGACCATCGTATGGACCCAATCCGCGGAGCCGTAGCGCGTGAAGTCGGGACCCGGGCCCCCGCCGAGACGCTTCTCGACCCAGATCTCGCTCTTGCCGTCCTTCGATTCATGAACGTGCGTGGTCACGCCATGGCAACTGAAGCAACGATCGGTTGCGAGCTCCACTCCCTTCTTCCAGCGGTCGCGATAGGCGGCATCCTTCTGCAGAAAATCCAAGCGTTCATCCGGAGGAACACGCCCTTGTTCCGCCACCCACCAGGCGATTTCGTCGAAGGCGTGGTCTTGCTCCTTTTTCTTTTCCGGCTCCATGGTCTTGCGTTCCTCGTCGATCTCTTCGCGCCACTCGATCATCGTTTTCCTGAAAGCGGCGCTCGGGTCCTTCGGATCATGAGACCCGAAATACTTCTTGCCGCCCGGATTCTCCAACAACCCCCGGACCCAAGCTTGCGTGCCGAAACCGGTCAGGTCGGATGCGGTATGCGCCGGCGCCTTACCGTCCTTGGCCTCTTCCTCGCCATCCTTGAAGGTGTAGGCATGGCACGTCGCGCAGTTGGTCTTGAACAGCTTCTTGCCGGCGATGAGCGGGTTGCTGCGCACGAGGTAGCGCGAACCCTCCGCCGGGCCGCCGGACATCGCCGCCTGCACCGCGAGCCGGGCCTCCTCGTTCGATTTCTCGTGGCCCTCATGATACGCTTTTGCCTTCTTCGAGCCGCCCATCAGGCCGAACAGCATCGGCTCGGCGGAATCGTCGCCGATGGCCATGATGGTCAGGGCGGATGCTCCCACGAGCAATCCGACCACCACCACGATGCCGAAGATGTGACCGAAGCGGCGCATGCGGCCATAACCCAGGAGCGGCAAAAGAAACAGCAACCCTCCGACCGCACCGGGAATCACAACCGTGCCGATGATCTCCTGGTCGCCCGGGAAGAACTTGAGCAGCTCGAAGAGGAACAGGAAGTACCACTCCGGCCTGGCCTCGTAGGACTCGGTGATGGGGTCGGCGGGGGCGTCGAGGTTGGCGCCGCGGCCTTCCTGGCCGGCCTTGGCCCACTTCTCGTAGAGGCCCGGCTCTTCCGCACCGGCCGGCGGCTCGATCTTGTGACCATGATCGCTGAAGACGACCAGCGACAGCATGATGGCAAAGATGAAGAGGCAGACCAGCAGGTCGCGGAACGCCTGGTCGGGCCAGAAATGGCCGAGCTGCTTCGGCTTGTCGAGGAAGCGCGAGGAGGCGAACATCACGAACACGCCGAGAATCAAGCCGCAGGTGATGATCGGCACACCGAAATACCAGACTGCCGCAGCAAGCGTACCTCCCAGGATGAGGTCGATGACCGCGCGGATCACCGGCGGCGTCCCATGTACCGGCTTGCCGTCGCTGTCCAGCTCCACTTTCGGCGCCGTGACGCCATGCCGGCGGAACGCGGCCAGGTGCAGGATGATGAACAGGATCACCAGCGGCGGCAGCACTCCGACGTGCAGGGCGAAGAAGTGGGTCAGCGTCAGGTTGCCGTATTCGGGGCCGCCGAGCAGGACCTTCTGGATAAACGGCCCGATGACCGGCAGGTTGCCCATGATGTTGGTCGCGACCTGCGTGGCGTAGTACCCCTTCTGGTCCCAGGGGAGGAGATAGCCGGTGAGGCTCAGGCCGAGAACCAGGCCCATGAGCGCGAGGCCGAGCCACCAGTTGACTTCGCGCGGCGGCAGATGGGCGCCGGCGATGACGACTTGCAGCATGTGGACGCCGATGAGGACGACCATGGTCTGCGAGCCGAAGTGGTGCAGACCGCGGATGAGCCAGCCGAAGTCCATCTGATACTGGATGAAGTGGACGCTGCGCCAGGCGTCGGTGTCGCTGGGCGCGTAGGAGGTCATGAGCAGGATGCCGGTGACGAGCTGGAGCATGAAGACAAAGGCGAGGGTGCTGCCCCAGACGTAGCGCCAGCGGGCGCCGCCAGGAATGTGCTCGAGGAGGAGAGCGTCGCGCAGCTTGCGGTAGCCGGTGCGGTGGTCGAGCCAATCGAGAAGCTTGCCCACGGGGGTTCGTCCTTTTTGAGGAGTGTCAGGCCGTGTTTCGGGCTCGCGGTTTCGCTTGCGTTTCGCGCTCGCGTTTCACTTGACGTTTCGCGCGCTGTCACGTCGCTTCGTCACGTCGGGCTTACGCCTCGACGCTCGCCTACTGCTTGATGCTCGCCTACTTCTTCTCGATCTTCTCCGCTTCGAGCTGGCGGAAGTTGACGTAGCGGACGAGCAGGAGCTTGTTGTTGTCCTTGTCAAGCTCCCATTCGAGGCTGTCCATGCCGCGCGGCGCCGGGTTGGTGCCCCCCTCGACCTTGGCACCGTTCAGGTGGAACTGGCCGTTGTGGCACGGGCAGGCGAAACCTTCCGGCGTCCCCGCGTTGGTCTTGAGGTTGATCGAGCAGCCCAGGTGCGTGCAGACCGTCGTGAAGACAAGTAGGTCCGGGTCCTCCTTCTTGGCCGGGTCCGGACCGCCGGCGCCCCACTCGCGCGTCTTGATCACCCAGACGCGGCCGATGACGTCGCTGGGATGCAGCGTCCAGGCGTCGCGACGGACGTCGCGGATGCGGCCCTGCACAGGTTGGTTGACGGCGAGCTTTTGCGTGTCAGTGAGGTCGATGCCGTCGACGGCCCGGAAAGCGCCCTTCTTCTGCTCGCGATGCCGCGGGTCGATCAGGTACATGACGATCGGAAAGCCGAGGACGGCTGTGAAGATTGCGCCGAGGCCGTGGATGGCCCACTTGAGGAAAGAACGACGATTGTCTTCCACCATGATGCGCCGACTCCGAAGAGAGGAATCAGGAGATGGGCACGTGCCGCGTTTGGGGGCGCTGGGCGAGCATGTGTCCGCGTCGTGTCCATTCAGGCCAGGTAGGTAACGTTCATGGTAGCCAAGCCGGGTCGGCTGTCAAACGAAACTGCGTTTGGAAATCGTTTTGACAAAAACGAGCCGGAAGCGTTAGCGACGGATATCCCAAACAGCCCGTCGCCTACGCGTCCTGCTCATGAAGGGGTTACCCGTCCTTGGAACGTCGACAGCGCAACATGGTTTCTTTCCGGCCTTCCATTCAGAAATCCACCCGCAATCCATTCAGCAATCCATTCACGTTAGTCAAGAATCCAAGGAATCCACGGGTCGGAGCGTGTAGTAATCTATTCAGGAATCTATTCAGAAATCCATTCACGAACCCATTCCGCAGCGACCTATGGCCGGCGCCGTCGTCTATCTCGAATGGCTCAAGGCCAGCCGGCGGGGGCGGCATCATCGGCTGCGGCATGCCTATCTCGGCGTGCTCGCCGTCGAGCTGGGCTTGTTCGGCTTGCGCTGGGCCATTCGGGAGTTCGTGCAGGACGTCGGGAAGGCGCCGGAAGCGCTCATGCAGCTTTCCTGGGGCTTCTTCGAGTTCTTCGCCTGGCAGCACTTTGCCGTCCTTTTCCTGCTGACGCCGGCACTGGCGGGCGGCACGGTCACCGAGGAGAAAACCCGCGGCACCCTCGGCCTCTTGCTGACGACGCCGCTCACTCCGGCGGAGATCGTGGCGGGCAAAGTGGCCGGGGGCGCCGGGCAGGCGCTGCTCCTGACGTTGCCCGTCCTACCCATTCTCAGCCTGCTCACGGCGCTCGGCGGGCTCGATCCGGGCACGCTCCTGTGGTGGGCCGTCGAGACCTTTGTGCTGGCTTTGTTCCTGAGCAGCGCCGCGGTGCTTGCCTCCGTGCTGGCTCGAACGACGCCTCACGCGACGATAGGCGCTTACTTCCTGCTGGCGGCCGGCTTGGTCGCCGTCACGCAACTGTGGGGCGTCGACGCTCTGCCGCTGACGACGCCGCGGCAGTGGAGTCGGCAGCTTGGCGAGGTCGACTTCGCCGCCAGGCTGCCGGCGACGGCAGCCTGGACGGTAGGGGCCGGCCTGGGCCTGAGCCTGGCGTTCGGCGTCGGCGCGGCGGCGGCGTTGCGGCGGGCGCACGTGCGTTTCCTGGCGGGGCCGAGGCGTTCGCTGGCGGCGCGCGTCTTCGAGCGGCCGGCGGTGGGGAACAAGCCGCTGCGCTGGAAGGAAAACTATGCGGGCGACTTCGCTCTCTTGAGCGGCCTGCGGCGGTT
>JADMIO011419634.1_pt1 | contig 10145 bp, 8 predicted proteins | sample 8958161 | NCBI WGS metagenome assembly JADMIO01 (sample SAMN16585339, study PRJNA669376) | soil metagenome | isolation source: Crop rotation soil | place: USA: Cullars Rotation, Alabama | collected 2011
CCGCATCGCCTACCGCCTGCGTCGCTGAGGGATCGCGACCGCCTTGCCGCACTTCGCGCCGCGCACGGCGAGCATCGCGCGGCGCACCGGGTTGCGGGACGAGGTTCCGAGCATCAGCGGGTAACAGCCCGGCGCGACGCGCCAGTCGCTCACCCGCGTGTCCCAGTACGAGAACGAGCGCTCGTCGAGCGCGAATCGCAGCCGCTTCTTCTTGCGGCCGCGGATCACGGCGCGCGAGAACGCCTTGAGCTGGCGCGGCGGCTGCGGCACGCCCGGCCGCGGGTCGGGTAGGCCGAGGTAGAGCTGGCCGACCGCGGTGCCCGGCCGGCGGCTGAGGTTGCGCACGTCGACGGCGATCGTCGCGACGATCTTCCCCTTCGCCGGCACGACCCTGAGCTTGCCCCAGCGGTACTTCGCGTACGAGAGGCCGTATCCGAACGGGAAGGCCGGGGCGAGGCTACGCTGGTCGAACCAGCGGTAGCCGACCATCACGCCCTCCTTGTACTTCACGGTCAGGTCGCCGGGGTAGGCCTGGCGGTCGCCGGCGGCCGGAAGGTCGCCCTCCGAGCGCGGGAAGGTGGCCGGTAGCCGCCCGCCCGGGTCGGCGTCGCCGAAGAGAACGCGCGCGAGTGCGCTCCCCGCTTCCTCGCCCGGGAACCAGGCCTCGACGATCGCGCGCACGCGGTCGCGCCACGGCGTGAGGACGGGGCCGGCGGTGTTCAGCACGACGATCGTGTTCGGGTTCGCGCCGGCGACCGCGTTCACGAGCCGGTCCTTGCTGCCGTCGCACGAGAGCGCGAGGCAGTTCTTGTCGAAGCCCTCGGTCGCGTCGTCGCCGACCACGACGATCGCCACGTCGCTTCCGGCTGCCGTCGCCGCCGCCTGGTCGGGGTCCTTGCCGGCGTAGCGCTTGATCTCCGCCCCTGCCCCCGCGCGCGCGGCGATGCCGTCGGCCGCGGTCACGGTGCGGTACGGCGTGACGGCCGAGGACCCGCCGCCGTTCTTGATCGAGTCCGAGTCGGGCCCGACGATCGCGATCGATCGTGTGCCGTTCGTGCGCAAGGGCAGCACGCCGTCGTTCTGGAGCAGCGTGATGCCGGCCTCCTCGATGCGCCGCGCGACGTCGGCGTGGCCGTTCACGTCAACGCGCTCGTCACGGGCGTAGGCCTCGCGGTCGAAGAACCCGTAGTCGAAGAGGGTGCGCAGCATCTGGTGCACGTGCTGGTCGACATCCGACATCTTGGCGCCGGTCGCCAGCGCGGCGCTGATGAGGAGCGGCTGGTAGGCGATCGGGGGCCATGGCTCGAAGTCCAGCCCGCCGGCCAGCGAGGCCCATGGGTTGTGCGCCGCGCCGTAGTCGGCGAGGACGAAGCCCTTGAAGCCCCATTCCTTGCGCAGCAAGGTCTTCAGCAGCCACGGGTTCTCGCAGGCGTAGGTCCCGTTCAGCCGGTTGTACGAGCACATGATCGTGCCGCTGCGGGCCTCCTTCACGGCGGCTTCGAACTGGGGGAGATAGATCTCGCGCAGCGTGCGCTGATCGACCTGCACGTCGACGAACAGGCGCCCGCCCTCGAGCCCGGTCAGGCCGGCGACGTCGTTGCGCCCCTCCTGGTTGTTCGCCGCGAAGTGCTTGACGTCGGCGATCTCCCCGGTCGCCTGCGCCCCCTGGATCCACGCGACCCCGAGGCGGCTCGTGAGCCACGGATCCTCGCCGTAGGTCTCGAAGCTGCGTCCCCAGTAGGGCGTGCGCAGGATGTTCACGGTCGGGGCGAACACGATGTCGTTGCCCTTGTGCTTGGCCTCGTCGGCGATCGCGCGGCCCTCGATCCGCGCCAGCGACGGCGACCAGCTCGCGGCGAGCGACAGCGGCGACGGGAAGCCGGTCGCCGGGGTCCCGCGTACGCCGGCGGGCCCGTCGGTCAGGTAGAGCGGCGGGATGCCCAGCCGCGGAACGCCGTTCTCCGTGCCGACGTGGGGGATGCCCGTCTCGGACTCGCCGGGCACGTCGCCGCCGAGGTAGCCGATTCGCTCGGCCGGCGTCATCGCGTGCAGCACGAGGTCCGCCCGCTGGTCGGCGGTCAGCGCGGTGTCGCACCACGGGTGGTTGCCGCAGCGGCCGATCGCGGTCGCGCTCGCCGGCAGGGCCAGCACGGCCACCGCGGCGAGCAGAGCCCCCCGGCGGAGCATCAGCCGCCGCGTCGGAGCGCTCGGCCGGCGACCTTGGTGATCGGCCGCAGCCCCTTGCGCAGCGCCGCCGCCTTGTCGTCGTCGCGCCCGTAGAGGAGCTGCGCCGAGGCGTGCATCGCCTGCCCGAGCGAGCTGTCGTAGGGGTGCCACCAGAGGTTGCGCGTGTAGCCCGGCTCCCAGGTGAGCGTCTTGACGTTGACGCACTCGTAGAACCCGAACTTCGAGTGTGATCGTCCCAGCCCGGATTCCTTGACGCCGCCCCAGGCGCAGGAGCACGCGCCATGCGAGTACATGTGGTCGTTGACCCAGACCATGCCGCTCTCGAGGCGGTGCGCGATCCGCTCACCGCGCGCGCGGTCGCCCGTCCAGACCGAGGCGCCGAGGCCGAACTCGGAATCGTTCGCGAGCGCGATCGCCTCGTCCTCGGAGTCGACAGCGATCACGGGGATCACCGGGCCGAAGATCTCCTCGCGCATGATCCGCATGTCGTGGCGTACGTCCGTGAGGATCGCCGGGGCGAAGTAGTCGGCCTCCGGCACGCGCTCGGGCCGGACCGGGCCGCCGCAGCGCAACTCGGCGCCGTTCGCCACCGCGTCGTCGACGAGCTCCTTGACCAGCTCGAACTGCTCGCGCGACACCATCGGCCCGATCTCGGTGTTGCCGTCGAGCGGGTTGCCGACACGCAACGCCTGCGTCCCGCGGACCAGCGCCTCGGTGAACGGCTCGGCGACCTCGCGCGCGACGTAGATCCGCTCGATGCCGGAGCAGGTCTGACCGGCGTTGGCGAAGCCGCCCCAGAGCGCGCCCGAGACCGCGTTGTCGAGATTGGCGTCGCGCAGAACGAGCATCGGGTCCTTGCCGCCGAGCTCGAGCACGGAGCCCTTCATCCGCTCGGCGCACTGGATCCCGACCCTGCGGCCGACTTCGACCGAGCCGGTGAAGAAGATCTTCGCGGCGCTCGACTCGACGAGCGCGCCGCCGACGGCCCCGCCGCCGTGGATCGTCCGGACGAGACCCTCCGGCAGGCCCGCCCGCTCGAACACGTGCTGGATCTTCTGGCCGATCAGGGGCGTGAGCGACGCCGGCTTGAGCACGACGCCGTTGCCGGCCATCAGCGCGATAGCCACCTCGCCGAACGGGATCGACCACGGGTAGTTCCACGGCGCGATCACGCCCACGACTCCGAGCGGCTCGTACGTGAGCCGGGCCCGCTTCTGCTTGAGGAAGATCGGCAGCGGGACCTTCTCGTCGGCGAGGATGTCCTGGCCCGCCTTGGCGATCCAGTGGAGCGCGTCGATCGTGGGCAGCAGCTCCATCACGTACGACTCGTTCCGCGGCTTGCCCTGCTCGAGCGTCAGGAGCTCGGTGATCTCCGTGAGCTGGTCGATGATCACCTGCGCCGTGCGGCGCATGTACTTCGCGCGCTCGGACAGCGGCAGCGCGGCCCAGAACGGCTGGACCTCGGCCACGTCGTCGACGATCGGCTGGACCTGCGCCGGGTCGATCGTCGGCACTGCCCCGAGCCGCCGCCCGTCAATCGGGCTGAACGACTCGAGCTCTCCGGTGGCGGCGGTGGTTTGACCCATACCGCCGATTGTTACGCACTCAGTGCGAGCCGGCGGTGCTACGGAAGATGCTGCGACCCTGGCGGACGCGATCCGGGTGGGCGGTGGGCGTCGGCTGGCGGCCCTTCGGGCGCGCGTCGCGACGGCGGGCGGCCGCCATCTCGTCGAGGCGGACGCGCCGCTCGACGAGTGCGCTCGGCGCCGGGCCGCTGGCTGCCTTGACGACTGCCGCAAGAAGTACCGCTGCTGTGATGATGAGCAAAGCCATTGCTGCTCCCTCTAGGAAGATTCGGTCTCTCCCTTAGAGAACTGCCGCGGACGGCACGCGAGTGTGAGTGACGTCACAGAGGGTGTAACCAGGCGCGATTGCCGCGAACCTAGGCGGCGCGCCGGCGCTGCTGCGGAAGCTTCGTGTAGACGACCGAGGAGCCGTCCTCGATCGTGCGAGCCGTCGGCCCGAGGCGCTCCATCAGGGCGAGCATGGCGTGGTTGTCGTCGAGCAGCTCGGCCTTGAGGTGAGTCGCGCCCTGCTGGAGGGCCAGCGCGGCGATCACCTCGGTGAGCAGCTTGCCGGCGCCCGCGCCCTGGTGATCGTCGCCGACGACGACGGCCAGCTCGGCGAGGCCGGTCCCGAGGTGCACGATGTCAGCCAGGCCGACGACCGTCTCGACGCCGTCGATCGGTGCCGTCGCCGCGACGACCAGCCGCGAGCGCGGGTCGTAGAACGTGAAGTGGCGGACCACGGTGTCCGACACGCCCGGCATCGCGGCCATGAAGCGGCGCCGCCGTGTCTCGGGCGAGAGGCCTTCGAGGAAGGAGCGCACGCGCAGCGCGTCGCTCGGCCGGGTCAGTCGCAGGCGCACACGGGTCTCTCCCACGGCGTGCGTGGTGGAGAGCAGGGTGCCGGGATCGGCCAGTTGTGAGGGGGTAGTTGCCATGCGAACGTCTGTACGGGTAACACCGAGGGTGGCAATGGGTTGCCCAAGAGACCATTCGCACTTAACACTCGCGTAACTTTTGTTGCACGCTCAACGATCGCGCGAGGCCTCGATCCTGGCCTGCCGCTCCTTCAGGGCGTTTTCCTCCCCGTGATCGGAAAGTTGCAGGAACCGCTCGCCGATCGCCTCGTCCGGCATCAGCTGCTGAGGCGATGTCCCTTCGGGGTGGTCGTGGGGGAGGTCATAGCCCTCGCCGCGGCCGAGCTTTGCCGCGCCGGGATAGCTGGCGTCGCGCAGGTACGACGGCGGATCCGGCGCGCCGTGCTCGCGCACCCACCCGCGAGCGGCCCCGATCGCCTTCTTGGACGCGTTCGATTTCGGCGCGAGCGAGAGGTAGATCGCCGCCTGCGCCAGGTTGAACTGGCACTCGGGCAGGCCGACGTGCTCGACGGCATGGGCGGCCGCCACGGCGACCTCGAGCGCGCGCGGGTCGGCGTTGCCGATGTCCTCGCTCGCGAGGATCACCATCCGCCGCGCAAGGAAGCGCGGGTCCTCGCCGCCCTCCAGCATCGCCGCGAGGTAGAGCAGCGACGCGTCGGGGTCCGAGCCGCGCGTCGCCTTGATCCACGCCGAGATCAGGTCGTAGTGCCGGTCGCCGCCCTTGTCGTAGAGCACCGCGCGCCGCTGGAGCGCGTCCTCGGCGTGGCGGAGCGTCACGGTGTCGCGCCCGGCGGTCTCGCAGGCGAGCTCGAGCGCCGCCAGCGCCGTCCGGGCGTCGCCGCCCGCGCGGGCGGCGAGAAACTCGAGCGCGTCGTCGTCGACGGCGGGCGCGTCGGCGATGCCGCGCTCGTCGGTCAGCGACCGGCGCAGGAGCGCCAGCACCTGCTCGTCGCCCAGCCCGTGCAGCTCGTAGACCCGGCAGCGGGAGAGCAGCGCCGAGTTGACCTCGAAGTAGGGGTTCTCCGTGGTCGCGCCGACGAGCGTCAGGAGCCCCTCCTCGACGGCCGGCAGCAGCACGTCCTGCTGGGCCTTGTTGAAGCGGTGGATCTCGTCGAGGAAGAGGATCGTCGGCTCGCCGCTCGTCGCCCGCCGGTGTCCTGCGCGCTCCATCACATCGCGCACCTCCTGGCGGCCGGCGTTGACGGCGGAGATCTCCTCGAAGGCGGCCTTGGCCGTACGCGCCATGAGTCGCGCGAGGGTGGTCTTCCCGCTGCCGGGCGGCCCGTAGAGGATCATCGAGTGGGGGCGGCCCTCGTCGATCGCGAGGCGCAGGGCCGAGCCCGGCTCGAGCAGATGCTCCTGGCCGACGAACTCGTCGAGCTCTTGGGGGCGCATCCGCGCGGCGAGCGGCTGCGCCTCGGCCGGCACACGGGTCTGCCCGCGTCTGGGCTCCTCCTCCTCGAACAGGCGCTCCACGGCGTGAGTCTCGCACCACTTGGGCACTGGACGGATATCCGACTGGCGCTGACGCCTCGTCAGTAGCACCATGGATCCGCGTCCTCGCCCCCGGCGAGTTACCCCCATGGCCCCCGATGTGACGATGCCCTCCAAGGGCGAGCTCGAGTTGCTCTTCGAGCTCTCAACGGATCTCCTCGCAACCGCCGACGGCGCGGGCTACTTCATCCGGCTCAATCCGGCCTGGGAGCGCACGCTGGGCTGGTCGCGCGAGGAGCTCCTGACGACGCCGCTGATGGAGTTCGTCCACCCCGACGACCGCGCGCGCACGTCCGCGCTCAACCGTACGACCGCGACGACGGGCGAGATCGTCGGCTTCGAGAACCGCTACCGGCACAAGAACGGCGAGTGGCGCTGGCTGCTCTGGAGCGCCCACAGCGAGGGTGGCGTCTGGTACGCCGTCGCGAAGGACGTGACCGAGCGCAAGCTGCTCGAAGCGGGCGCCGTCGAGGATCCGCTCACCGGGCTGCCGAACCGCGCGGTCCTGCTCGACCGCCTCCGGCACGCCCGCGCCCGGCAGACGCGCAGCGGGTCGCTGCTGGCGATCCTCTTCCTCGACCTCGATCGCTTCAAGGCGGTCAACGACCTGTTCGGCCACGACGTCGGGGACCGCCTTCTCACAGGCGCCGCGGCGCGGCTGCGGCTCCTCACCCGCGCGAGCGACACGCTCGCCCGGCTCGGCGGCGACGAGTTCGTGATCGTCGCGGAAGACGTGGGCGATCCCGCCGCCGCGATCGCCTTCGCCGAGCGGATCGTCGAGGCCTTCGCTGCCCCGCAGGAGTTCGAGTCAGAGTTGATCCAGCTCGGCGCGACCGTCGGCCTGGCGCTCGCCGAGCCCGGGCGCGGGGGCACGCCGGAGGAGCTCCTCCGTGAGGCCGACATGGCCATGTACCGGGCCAAGGCGAACGGCCGCTCACGCTATGCCGTGTTCGACGAGGCGATGCGGGCCGAGGTCGGCGAGCGCAGGCAGGTCAGCCAGGACTTGCTCCACGCGCTCGACCGCGGCGAGTTCCGGATCGTCTACCAGCCGTTCGTGAGGGTCGCCGACGGAAGCGTCGAGGCGTGTGAGGCCCTTCTGCGCTGGGATCACCCGACCCGCGGCGAGATCCCGCCCACCGACTTCGTGCCGTTGGCCGAGGAGAACGGGCTTGTCGTCCCGATCGGCGACTGGGTCCTGCGCACGGCCTGCCGCCAGGCGGCGAAGTGGCGCCGCGCCGGCAAGCAGATCACCGTCTCCGTGAACGTCTCACCCGTCCAGCTGGGGCGCCCGGGGTTCGCGGCGCGGGTGGCAGAGGTCATCGGCGAGGCGGGCGTGCCCCCTGGGTGCATCACCCTCGAGGTGGTCGAGGCGAGCCTGGTGCGTGAGGGCGAGGGGATTGCGCGGACGCTCCGCGAGCTCCGCGGGCTCGGGGTCAGGCTGGCGCTCGACGATTTCGGCAAGGGAGCCACGTCGCTCAGCTACTTCCGGGACATTCCCGTCGACGTGGTCAAGCTCGACCGCGCGTTCGCGCCGGGTCTGCGCGAGGGAGTCGAGGACCGCGCGATCGTGGCCGGGATTCTCTCCCTGGCGGCCGGCATGTCGATCGACGTGGTGGCGGAGGGCATCGAGACTGAGGATCAGCTGGCGGCGCTGCGCGAGCTCGGCTGCCCGTACGCGCAGGGCTATCTGTTCGCGCCCGCTGAGCATCCGGACAACCTCCATCTCGACGGTTTCCAGGCCGAAGTGCGTCCCGGGCTCGGCGACCCGTCGGTCATCCGCGAGTTCATGCGCCAGATCGGAATCCCCGCGAGGATCCGATGAGCGTCGCCTCCGCGCTCGTCGCGAGCCTCAACGCGCTGCTCGGCCTCGTCTACTTCCAGTACGGGACGATGACGGCGGTCGAGATGCACCGGAACCGCCGCCGGATGGGCTTCTCCCACTTCGGCGCCGCCTGGGTGGCGATGGCCTTCACCTGCGGGCCGCACCACCTGGCCCACGGGATCCACGTCGCCGCCGAGGGGTGGTCCGGCGGCTGGCTCGACGTGGTCGCGGTCCTGGTCGGGCTACCGGCGGGGGTGATCTGGTTCCTGCTCCGGGTCGAGGCGTTTCGCGGGGGAGCGGGAGACAGGTTCGTCGCCGGAACCCCGTGGTGGGTCGCAGCCGCGCCGTTCGCCGCCGGCATCTACGCCGGAGTCCTGGTCGCCACCGCCTTCGATGTGCCGAATGTCGACCCGAGCCGGATACCGGTCGCCCTGCCCGCGCTGACCCTCGTGGTCGTCTACCTGATCGTGGGCTACTACCTGCTGCGCACCCAGCTGGCGAATCGCGCGCCGCTCGGCGGTTGGTCACTCTCGGGACTGGCGCTCACGGTGATCTTCCCGACCTGCGCCGCGATGCACGGCGTCCACGCGCTGTACATGCTCAGCGGCCGGTACCCCGTCGACCCGCACATCTGGACGATCGATCTGATTGCGGTCCCTGCCGGGATCTACTTCCTGTGGGTCGTCCGGGCGCTCACCCTCGGCACGTTCCGCGACTGGAACCAGACCGAACGGGTGGCGCCGTCCGCGCACTTGCAGGCAAGCTAGACGCGGGTGTACCTTCGGGCCGCATGAAGCGCTGGATCGGGGGGCTGGGAGCGGCTGTGCTGGTGTCGGCGACGCTCGTGGCGGCCTCGATCGCGCTGGCGCGCGACTCCGCGACGGTCGATCACGGCGGCGTTCGCGCGAAGGGCCTCTCTGCCGCTGAGCGAAACGCCATCGACATCGCGCGCGTCGACGCGCTCGGCGGCGACTTCGGCCTGTTCGTCACGGTGACCTTCAAGGGCAACGCCGCGAAGCGCATCGGCCGCGGGCACCTGCGGCGGGCCGTCGCGGCGATGCTCCTGCAGCCGAAGACGGGTCTCGGCGGGCCGGCGGTGCTCGGCACGCGCGGCGCCGGCAAGCGCGAACGCCTCGTCCGGCTGACCCGGTCGAAGGTCGTCGGCGTGAGCCGCCACCGCAAACGGATGCTGTTCTTCATCGTCGGGCCGGGTCTGGTGAACGTCCGCCGGATAACGATCAAGACGTTCGCGGACGTCCCGCGCTCGGCCACCCGGACCACGATCCGGTTCCCGGGCGTCGACTCCGCGAGCATTGCCCCGCCCTCCGCGACCGGCAAGAACGCGGCCTGCGGCGGGAGGGCGCGGGCGATCGACCTGCTGACCGCGGCGCCCGCTCGCGGCCGCGCTGAGGCGAAGCGTGCCGGCGCCGCCTATGCGCGCCTCTCGCGGGAGTGGGTCACCCGCCACTGCAGGGCGTCGATCACCGTCGTGTCCAAGGGCTATCGCCGGCTGGCCCGCGGCAGCACGCTGTGCGCCGACTTCAAGGTGTCGCCGAACCTCCGCAGCAGCTTGGCGCGGGTCAGGTTCTTCAAGGGGATCGCTCCCTTCGGCGTCCGGCTCGGGACGCCGGAGGCCTTTGCGTTCAAGCGGCGTCCGCAGGGCGTCCTCTCGCCCCACCGTCTCGTCGGGCCGCTCGGCCTCTACACCTTCGCGGTGAGCTACGGCGGGGCTTCGGCGCAGACGACCGTCGAGGCGAAGCAGGCTCCGCCGCAGACGAAGAACTGCGCGTCCTAGGTGGTTGCCGGCACGCCCGGCAGCAGCCGGGTGAAGAGTCGCTCGAGCACCGGCAGGATCTCGGCCTCGCCGACGGCGCCTCGCCCCGCGAGCAGCTCGAGCATCAGGCCGCTGATCGTGGCGACGATGATGTGCGCGTCCTCGGCGGGCGAGTCGGACCCGGCTGCCCGCGCGCCCATCTCGGCGAGCCGCAGGTTCGCCTGCTGCCAGCGGCCGAGCTCGGGCAGCAGCGCGGCGTTGCGACGCGCTTCGAGGCTGAGCTCGGCGAGCGCGAGATGCTTGTCCGGCTCGGCCTCGACCTCCGCCACGAGCTGGGCGGCGATCGCCTGGGCCCAATCGCCCGGCTCGAGCTCCTGCGGGGCGAGCTCGACGACGAGGCGCTCGAGGCGCGCGGTGTCCTCGTC
>JADMIO010400517.1_pt1 | contig 10144 bp, 10 predicted proteins | sample 8958161 | NCBI WGS metagenome assembly JADMIO01 (sample SAMN16585339, study PRJNA669376) | soil metagenome | isolation source: Crop rotation soil | place: USA: Cullars Rotation, Alabama | collected 2011
ATCTCAAAAGATGGGGGCGTGCGAGTGTTCACGCGGGTAAAAAAGCGGCTTATTATGTGGGACAACATCAGGCTTCACCAAGCGCCGCCATCTCCAGAAACGATTCAAGAAAGTGAAAACAGTCTTCGAAAGGTTTTAGAAGACGGCGATTTGCTTGATCGAAAACGTGACAAAGCGTCGTCGAAATCAGAGGTGAAGCAAAAATCGGAGCATCTCAAAGCATTTGTTGAAAGAGAATATCCCAAGCTCTTTTGGCGTTCTTCTAAAAAGAGAACGAAATGATGCTCGTTCTTCAATCCATCGCCGAAAACATTGTCTGGATCGATTCAAGGGACAGCAAGTTGAAAATTGAAAAAAGGGTGATTCCTCAGTGATCTTGAGGAAGCGTCTGGCTACTCGGCAAAAGGGGTATTTTTCGGGATTGTGATTATTTTGCCCCGGCAGTTCTTCCTTTCGGAGGAATCGCTTTTTAGCATCGAAGGTTCTTGTCATAGTGCGTGTAAAGCTTGGCAAACGGGACATTCCATTTACTCTCACGCCACAATCCCTATCTTTGGTCGAAAATCCAAGGCCAAGTTGAGTGTCTCTCCTCGAATGGCACATCGATACAGTTTCGACCGTCCACTATACCCTCCGGAAGTGATCTTCTTTCCATCCAGCGAATACCAGGTCGTCCGCGGGACCGTCTCAAAACCGCGGTCGAAGTGATAGGGAACTACGGTGAGGCCCTCGAGCCAATAATACACCCTGCCGAAGTACGTCGCATGGACCCATTTTTCCCACAATGCCGGACTGTAGCGCACTTCATCCAGTGCTGGCTTCCACTGAGCGACCCACAGAACGTAAATGCCTTTCCGGGCGTATTCAATCGTCCGGTGCACGATTGCTTCCTCAGACAGGCGCGAGATTTGGACTTCGATAGTGGCGGCCCAAAATTACCCGGGCTAGGGGACTTCCTTGCCTTTGGATTGAATTGCATCAGCCTTTTCCGGAAAGATTTGGGAAAGAAGTATGGCAAAAACTGTGGCAATAGTTGCGTGGCAACTTGCGTAACTCCCGCAGAATCTCTCCGGCGGGGCGTATTGGTGCCAATCACGTATGGCCGCGGCCGCTCCCGGTAATCCTTCCCACGTCAACGACCCCAACAGAGTCCTGGAGCACTCGGTGAAAAAACCAAGTCGCCTTCGAGAGGCGCTTTGTCGCAAAAAAATCGCCAATCACCGGCTTGAACGTGAATGCCGACACATGTCTTTCCAATTCAACATCTACTTGGGCCAACTGTGCTTTTTGTTCCTGCGAATTCGACGTCGCAGATGGCGCAAGCACCGTGAGCGCTACTTGTCGGGCGTTTTGAGTGTTTTGCGCTTCTTCAATTGTCCGCTATTTACTAAAGCGCTCTGGCATGGGCTCGAACGACCTTAAAAAAAAAGGCACCCTGCCGTGAACTATTTGGCCCAGGAGAAAGGTTCGAGCTGCATGAAACAAGCACAGGAAGACAAACTCGAAGCGGGTTGGCCAGATGGCGTCGTTTAAAGAGGTTCGACAAAGTCAGAAGAGCTCGGGGTCACGGAATATTTTGTTGGCCTTTTTTGACTGTCAATGCGATTCAGTATGGGTTGCAATGAAGACCTCCACCTCAGGCTCTTCACTCCCCAAAGAAGTGGGCATCTGGATCCGTGTTTCCACAGAGGACCAAGCCCAGGGTGAGAGTCCGGCTCATCACGAGCAGAGGGCCCGGGAGTACGCCAGATTTAATGGATGGACGGTAACTGAGGTGTATGACCTCGCGGGAGTTTCAGGGAAAACCGTGATGGAGCATCCCGAGGCACGACGGATGCTCCGTGATGTTCGTTCGGGTCACATCACCGGCCTCATTTTCTCAAAGCTGGCGCGGTTGGCAAGGAATACCAGAGAGCTGCTTGATTTTGCCGACATCTTCCGCGAGTGCAACACCGACATGGTGTCACTGCAGGAAAAAATCGATACGAGCACTCCGGCAGGACGTCTTTTTTACACGATGATTGCGGCGCTCTCGCAATGGGAGCGTGAGGAGATTGCTGATCGTGTGAAGGCCTCGATTAAGATTCGAGCAAAACTCGGAAAGAGCCTGGGTGGCGCAGCGCCTTTTGGTTACATGTGGAAGGATAATAAATTGGTGATCGACCCAACGGAGGCGCCAATTCGCAGGCGAATGTATGAGCTTTTTGCGGAGAACAAGCGCCGAAAGGGCGTTGCCAGGATCCTCAACAACGAGGGATATCGCACCCGGAAAGGTGCTCGGTTCACAGACACGACGGTGATGCGGCTCCTCCAGGACACAACAGCTAAAGGGCTGTATCGCGCAAACCACACGTATCGTGATTCAAAAGGGAAGCTTCAACTCAAACCTGAACACGAGTGGGTCGTGACACCTGTTGAGCCCATAATTTCAAAGGAATTGTGGAATCAATGCCAAAGAATTCTAGAAACCCGTAAAGATGGCCGCCAGCCAGGCCCAAAACCGGTGCATCTTTTTGCCGGGCTTTTGTTTTGCGGCTGTGGGCAGCGAATGTATGTGTTTTCCCGGTCCCCGAAATATATCTGTCCCAAATGCCGGAACAAAATCCCCATGGAGGATATGGAGGGCATTTTCAAAGACGAACTTGAGCTCTTTTTCCTTTCAAAGGACAGGGTTCACGAACATCTCCTTAAGACCAATGGGCATTTGGAGGGCCTCAAGGAAAGGCTGGCGGCCCATACGAAGCAGATTGAAAAGGTCAGGGCCGAGATGCGAAAAGTATACCAGCTGTATCAGTCAGACCAAATCTCCCCGGACGGGTTCGGCAAGCTCTACAAGCCCTTGGAAGCACAGGAAAGGGCACTCAGCGCGGAATTGCCAAAATTGCAGGGCGAGGTTGATGCGCTTCAAATGCGCCAGATCTCGGCCGATGAGGTCGTAACCGAAGCTGCGGTATTGCAGCGGCGCTGGTCAACGTTCACGACCGCAGAGAAGCGAAACATCGTCGACAGCATCACTGAGAAGATTGTGGTGAAGGGAGATGAAATCGACATAACCTTCTGCTGCATGCCTTCTTCTGAAGAACTCACAAAAAGGCAACGAAACCTGTCGGATTCATCGCCGCCACCAGCATGAATTGCGACGGGAACGTCATCGTGCCCGCCGCCCGAGAGATGGTCACCCGCCCTTCTTCCAACGGTTGGCGCATGGTCTCCAGAACGCTCCGCTTGAACTCCGGCAATTCGTCGAGAAACAATACCCCGTGATGCGCCAGCGAGATTTCGCCGGGCGTGGGATTGGCGTTACCACCCAGAAGTCCGGCGTCGCTCGCGGTGTGGTGCGGTGCGCGGAAAGGCCGTCGGGTCACTAAAGCCTGCCCGGGCTGAAGAAGCCCCGTGATGCTATGGACCTTTGTGGTCTCGAGGGCTTCTTCCAAGGTCAATGGCGGCAGAATAGTTGGCAGCCGCTTAGCCAACATCGATTTGCCCGTTCCAGGCGGGCCGATCAATAGCACATTGTGTCCGCCGGCCGCGGCAATCTCCAGGGCGCGCTTGACCGATTCCTGCCCTTTCACTTCCGCAAAATCAACGTCCGCCTCCTGGTCCTGCTCGAAGATTTTGGCGATATCGATTGTCGTCGGGCTGATTTTGGTTTCCCCTTCGAGAAAACTCACCGCTTCGCGCAGGTTCTGAATTGGGATGACTTGCAAGCCCGAGACGACCGCGGCTTCGGCCGCGTTCTCCGGTGGAACGAAAATGCCGCTCTTGCCCTGTTCCCTCGCTCGCAAGGCAATAGGCAACACTCCTTTGACCGGTCGAACCGCCCCCGTCAGCGCCAACTCGCCCACCATGACGAAATTATCCAGTTGGGTCGTCTCCATTTGTTCGCTGGCGGCCACCATCCCCACCGCGATGGGCAGGTCGAAACTTGGCCCTTCTTTCTTCACGTCGGCTGGAGCCAGGTTGATGGTCGTGCGTCCGAAAGTGAACGCGAACCCGGAATTGATGAGCGCCGTCATGACCCGATCGCGGGATTCCTTCACCGCGGTATCCGGCAAGCCAACAATCACGATTAGGGTGTCGCCAAACCCCGCGTTGACTTCAACCTCGACCGGGTAAGCCTCGACTCCATTAACCGCGGCGGAACAAACCTTGGCCAACATGCGCAATACTTATGGGAAAAATAGGCCAATAGCGCAATGAAGAACTGCAGGGCCACCAATCCGCGCATTTGCGCACCGGACGAAATTCTGGCACACCCTTCGGAGTGCCAAAACGGAATTGAGCCACCTTCCGGGGATCTCGCGCAGCCCGACCCCCGGCTACTATCTGTGAACCCTCCGGGTTCAGCGCTGCGACGGGCGAGGGTTGATGGATTCGATGGGTTATGGGAGCCCATGGTTGGGCAATTTCCGCACCCCGGAGGGTTGCCACATCGTAGCCGGAGGTCGGAACGTAGTGCAGACCTCCGGTACACGCCCAAATATTCCGCGGCACCCCGCCGGGGTGCCAGAATTGCCGCGAATCGCAATCAGACCGGCACTAAAGGACCTCGGCAAAAGTTGTGGGTAGTGACAAGTGCTTAGCGTCTGGAAGAATGCTCACACCCAAACGCAAAACGACGGCGACAGGCGCTGCCGAAACTGGACGGAAACCGAATAATCGGCTAAAAAGCAAGCAGTGAAGACTGATCCAACAGCCAAGGACCACCCGCCCGCCCAGCTTGAGTCAGACCCCTCGATTCCAGCGGACTGGCTGGCGGAGTTCGAAGCAGCGGCGCGGCGTCCCCTCGAGAAACGCTTCCTTTACGCCTTCATCCATACCTACAAGCCGGTGCTGGACGACGCAGCTTTTCGGGCATTCGACTCGACGGCCGATTACCGGCACTGGTGTCAAGAGAACTTGCCCGACTGGCTCGGCTATGGGCGCGTTTGAATATCGTCAGGCACAGGAGATCCGCGACTGCTTTCAGCGGCTGGGCATCCGATATCTGTTTCTTGGAAAATCCGGCGCGATCCTGTTGGGATTTCCCGACACCACCCAGGACGCGGATCTCTTTGTAGAGAAAACTCCCGGGAATTGCGCCGCTCTGGTGACAGCCCTGCGCCAACTGGGGTTCGACCTGACAGAACCTCAAGCCGCCGAAGTGGCGCGCGGCAAGGACTTCATCCAACTCAAGAACGGCCCTTTCGACCTGGATCTAGTATTTGCGCCCGACGGTATCGAACGCTTCTCGGATGCCTGGCAACGACGCGTAGAAGTTGAGGGATTCCCAGTCTGCCACATCGACGACATCATTAAAAGTAAAGCCGCCACCAATCGTCAAAAGGACCGGGAATCGTTGCCACGACTTCGGTCGTTCAGAGAGTACTGGGTGCGCCGACGCTCCCCCTCCTGAGGCCCCTGCCGGCCGGGAGGGATTCCGGAGGAGATCCTTACGTCGACTGGCAGCGGGCGGAGGCTCGGAGAATAAAACATAACATTACGATCAGGTGTCGCCAAACGCCGCGTTGTCTTCAACCTCGACCGGGTAAGCCTCGACTCCATTAACCGCGGCGGAACAAACCTTGGCCAACATGCGCAATACTTATGAATAATGCCTATTAAAAGAGCAATGCTGAAGTGGGAAGAGGCCAACCGGTCCGACGGGCTTTCTGTCGGTACCCAAACCGTGGAGAGCCTTGATGGACTTGTCGCCGCTCATTGAACCCATAAACTGCGAGACTCGGAAGCAATCGTTGGCAGGAAAAGGGTTCGACGTCAGGTGGGGATCGGTCGTTGCTGCGGGCAGAATGCCCGCGCGCCGAAAGGCAAAACGCAGGCGAGTTTTGACTTTACGCCTGGCGGCAGTTCGTTTAGGGTATCGTTTGGAAATGAGTTTCGGTTTTTTCAAGCTTGGACGATTTTTGGCTGTCTCGGCCGTGCTTGGTATCGGCTTGGGGACGCCTCAGGTCCGAGCCCAAGGACAGCAACGGCCCAGGCGTTTTATCCAACTGTCCGAAACTAACAGCGCCGAGATCCTGACAAATCTCAATCGGATCACCGCTCGAAAAGAGGGGGTCGACCAACTCGAAGACCAATTGCGTGTGGTTCGCAGCCTGACCCCGAAGAATCTCGAGACGAGGTTCAATGCGCCCTACAACGCGCCCACCGCGATCCCCCGCAAGACCTTGATGGACCTGCTGGATCGGCAAAAAAACTGGGGCCTGACCTCGGAGGAGCTTGGCGCCGCGCTTGGTTCTTCCACGGGTTCTTCCACGGACGCCGATTTGCTATCCCTATACGGACAGGAGAAACTCGGCAGCAAGAGCTCCTCCGTGCAACAGTTTTACGATAATCTGAACCGTTCCGGCGCCGGACGCCAAAATTCGAACCGGCTCTCCGACAACAATGGTTCGAACGATCAGAACAAACGGTCCGATTTCCAGAAGCTCGACGATTTTGGTGACGACGCCAAGTTGCCCCCCGGCTTGCGTGATAAAGCTGAAAAACTGCGCGAGTTAGTCACTGACGATCCCAATAGCATCTTTAACCGGTCCAAACCCAAAACGAGTTTCGACAACTTCTTCGGATTGAATGAAGCCAATCAAGCTTCGGAGGATGCGCGAGGCCCAAAAACTTCGATGGACTCATTCATGGACCAATTCAAAAAGGTCCTTGATGGAGCCTCCCCCGCGGTAAAGCTCGATTCCGGCCTCAATGCGCTGCTGCCGGCGACCGGCACGCCGCGTTCGGTGGTCAACCCGTCCATCGATCGGTTGCCCACCTTATCGAGTCGTGAATTTACGCAGACTGCCACCCCGGGGACTGTTACCTCGATCGCCAATCCTACCACGGTACCTGATCTCAATGCGGCGGCACTTAACCGCTGGAATCCGCTGTATTCTCCTGCCAAGATCGAACCTCCCAAGATCACTGCGCCAGCGCCGCCGAACTTCGATTTCCCCCGGCGCCACTTTTAAGCTCGGCTGGATCAGATCTCCCAGAACAGTACTTTGACCCGTGATCCGGCAGGTAACGTTGTGTCAGCGGGCACATCAACTAAACCTCCCGCGGCGGCAAACGAACTTAGCACATGCGAGGCTTGGGCCCCGGCCAGAGTCACAGTTCCGTCGGCGCTGATCCGGACACGAACGAAATGCCGCCGGGAGCCGGTGTTGACCAATGGTTCTGAAAGGATTCCGTGAGAACTCGGCTGGTCAGCCGCATCGGCGCCTTGCCAACGCCGCAGAGCCGGCCGCACAAGGAGCAAGAACGTGACCAGTGCGGAAACGGGGTTTCCAGGCAGGCCAAACAAGAGTTTTTCACCGGCTTGGCCAAAAACGAACGGGCGCCCTGGTTTGATGGCAACTTTCCAGAAATCAAGCTTTCCCCCGATGCTCTCAAATGCGGGTTTCACAAGGTCCAGGTCACCCACTGAAGCTCCGCCGACGGTTACGAGCAAGTCACAACGCCCGAGCGCATCGGTCAGCGCCTGGGTGGTGCTCGCGAGGCTATCGGCCACGATCGGAAAGATCAGGGGACGTCCGCCTGCGGAGGTGATCAGAGCGGACAACCCGACGCGGTTGCTTTCGTAGATCTGGCCCGGGCGCAAGGGCTGGCCCGGCTGCTGCAGTTCGGAGCCGGTAGCCAGCAGTCCCACAACCGGCTGCCGCCCTACCTTAACCTCGGTCACCCCAACCGCGGCCAGGAGCGATAGCGTCCCGGCATTCAACACTTTTCCACCTGAAGCGACGGTCGTTCCGGCGCGAACGTCTTCCCCACGCAAACGCACATTTTCACACGGTAACGCGTGTTCCAGGATCAGGACCTCTGAAGGTTGGTGAGTTTCAACACGCGTGTCTTCCTGCATCACGACGCAGTCAGCTCCCGCCGGCAAAGCCGATCCAGTGAAAACTCGAACACAACTCTCCTCGGTGACCTGCCCGGAGAAGATGTCCCCAGCTGCCACTTTACCGGCCAGGCGAAGCCTCACCGGTTTGTCCGGATGCGCGTGCCCCACGTCGGCCGAGCGCACCGCGTAGCCATCCATGGCGGAGTTGTCGAACGGAGGCAGATCGACCGAGGCCTTAATCGGCTCGAGGAGCGCCCGTCCATGAGCCTGAACCAGGGGGATATTCTCCGGTTTGCCGGCAGGAATCCGGGAAAGTATCCGCGCGAGGGCTTCTTCGAGTTCGAGCATGCCAAACGGTGCAGTACCGACGCGCGGTTGCAAGCGATTTGGGCTTCAGTCGTTATCCACCTCCGTAACCGCCCAGTTCGGGTACGGCTCGCGGAAACCTCTTTGCGCATGCCACAAGATCTTATTGAGAACGCGCTCGGGACATTGGTCCGGCTTTTCCAGGGGCAGGCGTGAGGACAGGATCGCATCATGCCTTTGTCGCGCGTCCCGGATGCTTGAGATGGTTGGGTTCATCTGGTCCAAGGGAATATTGTTGGTGAGACATTCGAATGGCGCGAAATCAGGCTGGTCCGTGAAGCACTCGGTCATCGGGGTGGCGGTGGCATCGAACTGGTTCATGGGAGGCAGACCCAGCATCAATTCCATCGTTCGCAGAATGCTGGTTTGGTTATAATTCAGGCTGACCACGGCGTGCCGCTTTGTGTAAGCGCTGATCGCATATGCCGTCGTGCGATAGCCGCTCACGTGATCCCAGCCCGATTGCGGGTCGTCCTCCACCGCGAAAATGCAGGTGTCCTTCCAATAGCGGCTGTGGCTGATCGCCTCAACGATTTGGCCAAAGGCCAGGTCGTTGTCGGCGACCTGGGCCGCCGGCGTAGGCATCCCCGGATCGGTGCCGGAAGTATGATCATTGGGGAGATCCATGACGATCAAGTTGGGCAGGTTTCCATTCGCCTCAAATCTCTTGAATTCACTCAGGAACTGAGCCGCCCGATAAACGTCGGGAATGGCCATCTCCCAGCCGACCGTGTTGGTCATCATGTGCGGTGCCAGGGATTTTAGACCCGGGTAGTTGCTGTAAGTGATCAAACTTGTTCGGTTGATGAAATCTCGATAGGAATCAAGAAAGGTCACCTTCGCTTTGCGGTTGGGATCTTTCCACGCCTTCACCGCCACGGTGCCTTCGCCGTAATCCCGGAAGGTCTTGCCATGGCTCAAAGCGTTATCCCAGATGAAACCGCCCGGTGAGTAGGCCACGGCGTCAAAGTCGTCCGGGTCCTGAAGATCCGGGTAGCTGCGTGGGAAATCGGCAAACGACTTTTCCATATAATCGGTAGCCAGAGCGGTGTCAGCCCATTGATGACCGTCGGCGCTCAGGATGCCGCAGCAGTACAGGTTGTCCATCAGCACAAAATCGCGAACCAGCTTGTGCTGGTTGGGGGTGACGCGCTCGCCGAAGATGCACAGCCGCGGGTCGCCGTTGCCTTCTTTGATGTCGCCCAAAACCTGGTCGTAAGTGCGATTCTCTTTGATCAAATAGATGACGTGTTTAAACACGGAAGGTTCCCCAATGCGCTCGGGCACCGGCCGAGGCGTTTGATCGGGCCGGGCGGGCCGAAATACATTCTCAGCCACCGCACGACGATAATTATTATTAACGGCGGCGGTTTGTCGTTCCAGTTCGACCTTGCCCGGCAGCGGGATGACTGAGACCGTGCCCAGGTGCTGGTGCGAGTTGTAACCTTCGTGAGTCGCATCATAATTCCGATCGGGCAGAGTGCCTTTTATATTCGCCACATAAAGCTTCCGCCGCTCAGGGTCGAAAACGATGGCCCCCGGAAACCACCCCGTGGGAATCAGACCGGCCAGCTTGGAATGTCCCCGCTGGCCCGCGGGTATCACTCCCAGCACTCGCGACCTGCCCGGATGAAACGAAATCACGGCCACGGCGTTTTGCGTGCCGTCACAGACATAGAGCGTCTTGCCCGCCGCGTCCATGGCCAGCGCATTGGGCGACGCGCCGAAAATATCCTGCGATTGCCAACTCACGGGTAAGGTTTCAACGACTTGATCGGTCGACGTGGAGATCACGCTGACGGTGTCACTGTTGGCGTTCGCGACGCAGACGTAGCGGCCGTCTGGAGTCACCAGCAATGCACAGGCGTGCAGGCCGGTCATGATTTCGGTGACCGGCTTGCCGGTGTCCAGGTCGATTACCGAGACAGAGCCTTCGCTGGCCACTCC
>JADMIO011565060.1_pt1 | contig 10144 bp, 6 predicted proteins | sample 8958161 | NCBI WGS metagenome assembly JADMIO01 (sample SAMN16585339, study PRJNA669376) | soil metagenome | isolation source: Crop rotation soil | place: USA: Cullars Rotation, Alabama | collected 2011
TTACAGGAAACAGCAGAACATCATTTTTGCAGACGAACACTATTTCAACATAATCAACTATGAATGGCTTGCGGGTTCACCAAAATCTTTTGTGGCACCCAACCAGGCAGTTCTCACTGAATCCCGCGCAAAGAGCTACTTCACTTTCAACAATGCATCAGAGATCATCGGCCAGAGAATCACTTACGATGATTCCACACAGGCAACCATCGCCGGTGTAGTGAAAGACATTCCTGCAATCACTGATTTTACGTTTAAAGAATTTGTTTCACTCGCTACTGTTCCTGGCAGCAACCTGAAAAATAATTACGGATGGGATGAATGGGGAAGCATTTCTTCCTCCACCCAGTTTTTTATAAAGCTGAATCCCGGAGTACAGCCTTCTCAAATTGAAAAACAATTTGTTTCTCTTGAAAAAAAGTACATGAAGAAGGATGCTTCTACCACCGATTACCTGCTGCAGCCACTTAGTGATATTCATTTCAACTCCGACTTTGACAATTTTAATCAGCAGCAAAGCGATAAGTCTGTTTTGTATGGATTGATGATTGTCGCAGCCTTCCTGCTTCTCCTTGGATGCATCAACTTTGTAAACCTCAACACGGCGCAGGCATCTCAGCGAGCAAAAGAGATCGGCATCCGTAAAACAATGGGAGGATCAAAGAGCCAGTTGATCTTTCAATTCCTTAGTGAGACAGGGGTGTTAGCTTTCCTTTCTGCAATCCTTTCCCTTTTTCTTACTCGATGGCTTTTGAAAATCTTCAACGACTTCATTCCTTCTGCTATCAATTTCAGTATGGTCGCAGAAGGACATGTGGTTCTGTTTCTCCTCATTCTTATTGTTGTTGTCACGTTCCTTGCCGGGTTCTATCCCGCATTGGTATTGTCCGGGTACAAGCCAGTGATGGTATTAAAGGGTCAGGTAAGTTCTACGGATAATAAGACGAGAAAATTATGGCTTCGAAAATCCCTTACGGTGACGCAATTTATCGGTGCCCAGTTTTTCATTATGGCCACAATGCTCGTAAGCAAGCAAATTCATTACTCGCTCAATAAAGATTTAGGATTCCGGAAAGAGGCCATCCTTTATTTCGGTGCGCCTTACAGTGATGATCATTCCAAGCAAAAGGTATTACTCGACAAACTGAGAGCCATCCCTGAAATTGATAAAGTTTGTCTGGGCGGTCCGCCACCGGCCAGCTCCGGCAGTATGCAAACAACGATTGGATTTGATGACAACGGAAAAACAACGGAAAGCACCGTGGAAATGAAATACGGTGATGAGAGCTATTTCAATTTATATGGGATGAAGCTGGTTGCAGGCCGTTTCCTGAAACCCAGTGATACACTCCGGGAATATCTTATCAATGAGCACTATGCAAAATCACTTGGATTTTCACACCCTGAAGATGTGATTGGCAAAACGTTGAGTCATAACCAGCCGGCTCCCATTGTAGGTGTATTAAGAGATTTTCATAGTAAGTCGACGAAAACAGCTATTGATCTGCTGGCATTTACAGCATCTTCCAATAACTATAACTGCTACCATGTGCTTCTCAAGTCGCAGGATCAGGATGGAGAAGCGTGGCAGAGAGCAATCAGCAAAATGGAAAACGCCTATACAGGAATTTATCCTGAGCGCGATTTTGATTATCATTTTTTTGATGAGTCCATTGCATCATTTTACAAAGACGATCAGAATATTTCAAAGCTGCTCACGTGGGCCACCGGCCTTGCAATCCTCATCAGTTGTCTTGGATTGCTGGGCCTGGCAATTTATACTACGAATCAGCGCACAAAAGAAATCGGCGTAAGAAAAGTGCTCGGTGCAACAGTAAAGCAGATCGTGTTCCTGCTGTCTAAGGATTTTATTCAACTGGTGGTGCTTGCTTTTGTAATTGCCGTTCCGCTGTCATGGTGGGCAACTCACAAATGGCTGGAAAATTTTGCCTACCGCACGAGTATTGACTGGTGGGTATTTGCTGCAGGCGGATCGGTTATGCTGATTATCGCTTTAACAGTGCTTTGTTTAAGAACAGTAAAAGCAGCCACAATGAATCCGGTCAAAAGTTTACGAACTGAGTAGCATTTACGACTATGATCAGAAATTATTTGAAAGTTGCATGGAGGAATATCATCAGGCGGCGCTTCTATTCCCTGCTGAATATTGCGGGACTTTCCATCGGAATACTTTTCACCCTTCTTATCGGTGCCTATATCTGGAATGAATGGCGAGTAAATGCAGAGCTCAGCAATCTGGATCGTCAATATTTTTTGAAGAGCATATGGAAGGATCCTAACCTTGGAAAGGAAATTACCACGGTGGGTCCACTCGCGAGGCGACTCAGAGAGGATTATCCAAACCTTGTAGCCAACTATTACCGCTGGGATGGGATCACCTCTGTAGTATCAAAAGGTGATAAGCACCTCAGGGAAAATATTCAGCTGGGTGATAGCACGCTCCTCAGTATGTTTGGTTTTGACTTAATCTACGGTGATCCCCGCACCGCGTTAAAAAATCCTTATTCTGCAGTGATCACAAAAGAAATTGCCATTCGCTATTTCGGGAAAACGGATGTGGTGGGTGAAACAGTTTCGATACAGAGCTTCTCAGGAACAGGTCATGACTTTTTGATTACAGGAGTGCTGAATGACATTCGCGAAAACAGCGTCACGCAATTGAACGCAGACAATCACAACACTTTTTTTATTCCTACTAACACCTTCTCCTATTTCGGACGAGCAGATTTTGATAACTGGAATAATGACGTTCTCCCTTCATACATTGAATTGCAGAAAGGAGTCACCGCTGCTGATCTTGAAAAACCCATTGCTCAACTCATTCAGCAAAATGCTCCACCGGTGACGAGAGAAAATCTTACTGTGAAAGCGGTGGCACTTTCCACCTATTATCTTGAGATGAACAAAGGACTTGTAAAGAATATGACTTATGCCCTGGGATTTGCTGCGTTGTTCATCCTGCTGATGGCAGTGGTGAACTTTGTAAATATTTCGGTGAGCAGCTCATCAGGACGGATAAAGGAAATTGGGATCCGAAAAGTTATGGGCAGCATGAGAACACACATTATTGTGCAGTTTTTGACGGAGTCTGTCATTCTTGTTTTGATCGCAACCATTCTCGCCTTTGCAGCATACTCATTTGCACGGTCTTTCTTCGGGGAAATAATCGGAAAGGAAATTCCTGCGCTTCATTCATTTCCTGCATCATTCATTTTAATTGCATTGCTGTTTGCTTTATTGCTGGGAGCACTGGCAGGACTTTATCCGGCCATCGCCTTTTCCGCACTCAAATCAGCAGAGTCCATTAAGGGAAAATTAAAATCAGCGGGTGAAAATAGCTGGCTGCGTAAATCACTGACCGGCTTTCAATTCTCCATGGCCATCGTTGTGATGATTTCTGCTTTCGTAATATCCCGGCAGGTTTCCCATTTCTTCAGCAGCGAAATCGGGTACAATAAAGAATATGTTGTGTCATCGCAGTTGCCCAGAGACTGGTCATCGCAGGGAGTGAGTAAGATTGAAGCCATCAGGAGAGAGTTTGCAACCGTGCCACAAATAAGCAGTGCAACCGTATCATTTGAGATTCCTAACGGCATGAACAGCGGGCAAGTGGCGATTTATAAACCCGGCGATGATTCCACTTCGGCAATTATCACGGAGCTAATGATCACTGATGGAAATTATCTTGATACCTACGAGATACCACTTCAGGCAGGATCATTTTTAAAAGACGAGGGAAAATTTGATTCTTCAAAAATAGTGTTGAATGAAGCCGCGGTGCATGCATTAGGCTGGCCTGATGCAAGTGAAGCGATCGGCAGGCAATTGAAATTTGCTGGCACTCCGATCCTGTTTACGATCGCCGGGGTTACGAATGATTTTCATTTCGCGTCCATGCAGAAAACAATCCAGCCAACAGTATTCATCGACGTGAAACTTGGGCTTCTTTACCGCTTCATGTCGTTTAAAATCCGGCCGGGCAACACAGGTGCTGCCATTGCTGCCATTCAGAAAAAATGGGCCGCACTTTTACCCGGCACCACCTTCGAGTACAAGTTTATGGATGACACATTGAAGACGTTATACCGGACAGAAATTCAAATAAAAAAGGCTTCATATACGGCAGCTGTTCTCTCTCTCATCATTGTTTTACTCGGTGTGCTCGGGCTGGTTTCCCTCAGCATTCAAAAAAGAATTAAAGAAATCGGGATCAGGAAAGTATTGGGCGCATCAGTGAATAGCATTATAACGCTCTTCATGAAAGAAGTGTTGTCAGTGATCCTTGTTGCCGGGCTTATTGCTTGTCCTGTTGCATGGTTCATAATGAATAAGTGGCTGAATAATTACGCCTGCCGGATTGGCCTTACGGCACAACCTTTCGTTTTATCAGTGGCACTGCTTGCTTTAATTACGATCTTGTTAATAGGGGCGCAAGCTTTCAGGGCAGGCACCGCCAATCCAATTAAAAGCTTACGAACTGAATAACCATCAATCAAAATAACCTTCAAAAAAAAATGGATAACAACGCAATGGCACAACCAATCGAATTCCAGACTTCTTCTCCGACAGCAACGAAACTGATTGAGTTAAAAGGCATCACCAAGTGGTATCCCGTCGGAGGCGGAAGGACCTACATACTAAACAATGTTGACCTGGATGTAAACGAAGGGGAATTTATCTCTGTGATGGGGCCTTCCGGTTCCGGTAAATCCACGCTGTTGCACATCATAGGGATGCTCGATGAACCATCAGAAGGCGATTACCTTTTCCAGGAGAAAAATGTTTTTGACATGAAGGAAAAGCAGCGATCGCTTCTTTACAAGCAGCATATCGGATTTGTTTTCCAGGCATATCACCTTATTGATGAATTAACTGTCTATGAAAACATAGAGACTCCGTTAATCTATCAGAATATCAAGGGAGCGGAACGTAAGGCGATGGTGGCGGACATGCTCGATCGGTTTCAAATCGTGGGAAAGAAAGATCTGTTTCCGGCACAGCTTTCAGGAGGACAACAGCAATTAGTTGGTGTGGCACGTGCGCTTATTTCAAAGCCTAAATTGCTTCTTGCTGATGAGCCCACAGGAAACCTGAATTCAAAACAGGGCGAAGACATCATGCAGCTTTTTAAAGAGCTGAATAATGAAGGTGTGACTATTATCCAGGTTACCCACTCTGAAAAAAATGCATCTTACGGCACGCGCATCATCAATTTACTCGACGGAAGAATTGCACAGTAGATTTGGCTGACTTTCGCCAGGAAAAATTAGTTTCTCCCGGGCACGAATACGAATGAAAACCTATCTCTTCAGATCAATCAGGAAGAGAAACACATTATTCAGATCTTCTACAGTCATTTTACTCATGACTGCATGGTTAGTACTATCCTGGGCGAGAAAAGCAGTTTTATACATATCATATTGCACTTTCGAAAAATCAGGAATGCTGTCTCTTCCTTTCCCAAAGATGCCATGACACCGGGCGCAATTGGCTTTGTATAATCTTATTCCAGTGGTCCAGTTGTTTATGAGCCTGATTGAATCTGCGTGCTTAAATGACGAAGGAATGGGAGGAAGAAGCTGTTGTATGTCTCTTTGCAGTTGCACCTTTTCACTCACGCACCCCGGAAAGAGAATTAAGCTGAAAAGGATCATAAGTTTTAAGAACACTTTCTTCATGGTTTTTATTTTCCCAAAGCTTTAGTATTCACCTCCTGCTTTTCGCGCCTGGTATGCTTGTATTTTGCTTGCCGGCAACTGATCAGGCGGCATCGGAAGCGTGAATTCCTCATCAAGGGTTTTAATAAACTCTTTGAGTGCATTTTTTTCTTCGCCAGTTAATTTCAAAGAATCCCGTGAAAGTGTTTGATTCGTTACAAGCAACCCTTTTCCTGTTCCGCCTCCGGAGTTATAAAAATCAATCACTTCATCCATTGTGGTGAAAACACCATTGTGCATATAAGGCTTGGTAAATCCCGAGTTGCGTATGCTCCCCGTTCTGAAAGCATGCATTGTTTCAGCAGCAGGATTTATTTTATCCCTGCCGGAATCACTGCTCAGCTTTTCAAAAGAGGTATCAGAGGGTACTCCCAATACCTCAAATTCACTGCTTATATAGGGTGGCTTTACTCCATTGAACTGTGGAACAAAGTGACAGGTGGCGCATTGCGCTTTGCTCATGAACAGGTTGAATCCCTTTATGCTTTCGTTGCTGATGGCTCCCTGCCCGTTCATGGCGTTGTCAAAAGGCGCACTGAAATCACTGAAGCCTGTATAGTAGAGAGAAAGTGCCGAAACAATGTGATCCATTGAAACTTCAGGATGTACCGGGGTGAGTTTTGCAAATTTTTGAAAGGCTTTCTTATAGGTAGCGCAGCTCATCACATTCTCTAATATCTTTTGCCCATTGCTCCCCATTTCTTTGGGATTAATAATCACTTCCTTTCCCTGAGCCTGCAATGAAGTATGTGCACCATCAAGCATTAGAAGGTGATTATAAACGACGTTCACCAGGGACGGAGTGTTACGATCGAGGTGCGCAACCCTGTTAAAATCCAAACTTGTTGATGCGGCAGTATCAGTAAAATATTCTGAAGGCTTATGACAACTGGCGCAACTTCGTTTTCCGTTTCCGGAAAGGATGGGATCAAAGAAAAGCAACCTGCCTATTCCTGTTATTTCCTTCAGCTTCTCAGTATCATTTACTGCAATGAAAACACCCTTTCGATTCTGCCCGGTATAAAGATTCTTATTAAAAAGAGAGCTGTTAGAGTTATTAAGTGAATAGTCATTGTAGCTTTTTGAAACAACATGATAGGTTTTAATGAGCCGCTGATTAATGGCGAATAGCGGGTTTACATAATCCTTTATAAAATGAAAGTGATCGAATTCTTCCGGGTTGCGGCTTTGTCCAGAAACAAAAATTTCCATTTGTGAATAGAGGCTTAGATAGGCATCCCTAAGGCTGTAATCGGGAAAGCTACTATCGAAGGCATCATAGATTCCCCCGACACTCTTCAGCATGCTTTGCAATTCGGGAATAATATTTTTCTGACCAGGGCACTCGAACCCGGTAGTATAAATGGCACCGAGGTTAAGCAAAAAGAGCCTGTTTGCAAAGAAGAAATGGTCGGGCTTTAATAAAAAAACGGTAATGGAATCGGCCCTGAAAGTTTGAATAGCGCGTTCTGATTCATAGAGTAGCTTGAGTAACGTATCTTTCTTCACCTCCGGCTCATCCAGGTAAAGTTCTGCAAGGGTCAGTCCGGCCCCTATACGCTTGTAAGGCTTTTCAAATTTCTCAAACACTTCTGTTTCCCACTCCACCGGCAGAGGACCATTGATCTTCTTATAAGCGACAGGCTCCAGGTAGCGTAACCAGAAATCGATTGCTTTCAATTCGATGCGGGTTGTTTCAATTTGTAATTTCAACAACTGGATATTCTCTCCCGTAATTTCCTCTTCCTCTTTCACAGATTCAATCAATATATGCTGTTGCAGGACAAATGCATCAACCCCGCTCTTATAGCAGTCGATGTAATCAGAATGCTGATTAGTAAACGCCAGGTTTGCCAGCATCATAGCTGAGATAAAAGCGACGGCTATATACCGGGAATGAGCCATAGAAATATCCATGTAAAGAAACAAATAGTATCGTTAAGCGCTCTCTTCCTCTAAAAGCAAAACCCGCTTTACGGAGCGGGTCCTGCCTTAACAGATAATAAAATTATTTTTTGATAGATAACCTGATTGGTAAAGCCTCATTCCAGAGATATACGCGTTGCTTAAGATCGATGCCATTAACTACTGATAAGTCTTGCTTGTTAATAATCCATTTTGAAACAAATGCTCCCTTTGAACCATGAGCACGCTCAACTCCGCAGTACTAACAAACTCATGATTTACCAAAAGAGTAAATGTGCCATCACCATTATCAAAACGCCAAGGCTGTCAGGAGTCCCTGACATTTTATAATGGTTGATGCTATCATTTGCGCTCAGTATGGAAGTGGTACTGGATCCGGGATAAACAGGAACCCCTAGGGAGACTGGGTACTACTGGGTCCTGTGACCTGGGCGGTGTAAAATTCAGACAATGCAATGATCAGAATACAATGAACCTATACACCATCTTGTAAAATCTGAAATGAAGTCGACTTTAATCATGAGAAGCTTACAATTTTTCTATCACATCTTTATATCCCCTGCCAATCGGAATATACCCGCCTCCTATTACTTCCACCATTTCTGATGTGTAAGACTCAATCTTACTTAGTGCCACTATAAAGGAACGGTGAACCCGTTTGAAAAATTGAGGAGGCAGCAGCGACTCGATTTCATTCGTGCTCATTTTTGAAATGAATTCCTTTTTAGTGGTAACAATCCGGATATATTCACGCTGGCTTTCGATGTAAACAATCTCGGAGAAGAGAATCTTCACTTTCTTTTTTTGCACGTTCACAAAGAGGTAGTCTTTTGTTTGCCTGCTTTCATTTGGCTTCTGCATTTCTCTTTGTGATGTTCTTACCTTATTTACTGCAACGAGGAATCTTTCAAATTCAAAAGGCTTCAGCAGGTAATCAGTTACGTTGAGATTAAATCCTTCCAGCGCATACTGGTGATAAGCAGTTGTAATAATAACGGCTGGGGGGTGACTAAGTGTTTTTAAAAAAGCCATGCCTTTTAATTTCGGAAGATGGATGTCGAGAAAGATAAGGTCGGTATGATGATCATGCAGGTATTCAGTGGCATGGATGGCGTCTTTGAATGAGGATTGTAGTTCCAGGAACGGTACCTGCGAAATATAATCAGCAAGAATTTTCACTGCCAGTGGTTCATCCTCAACTATGATGCATCTTATCCTAGACATGGCTTGCAAGATTGATTTTTAAAGTCGCAGTAAATACTGATAAGTGCTGCTGGACGGAGAGGTCATACTCTTTGTAAAGCAGTTCAAGCTGCCGCCGTAAATTAGACAGTCCTATATTTTCTTTTGGATTTTGTTCGTCAATAAAGGTCTCAGATGAATTCCTGACCACAAAAGTTAACTGCCGCTGGTGCACTGAAACATGAATATCAACGAAAGGAAGATTTCGTGTTTCCGAAACGCCATGCTTGAATGCATTTTCCACTAATGGAATAAGTAACAATGGCGGCAGTGCTTGTTTCAGGTCCTCCACATCGTAGTTAAAATTGATTCTCAAAGATTCATCGTAGCGCAACTTTTCAAGAGCAACATAGTCGGTAATGATTTTTAATTCCTGCTCTATCGCTATATATTCTCCAGTCGTTTCGTAAAGCATGAACCGCAAAATCTTCGACAAGCGTAAAATTGATTCCGGAGCGAGGCTGGATTTATCCTTCGCCAGCGAATAAATATTGTTGAGGGTGTTGAATAGAAAATGGGGATTCGTTTGTGACTTTAGATAGTTCAGTTCCGCTTCCTGTTTTTCAATGCGCAATTGCTGGGTGGCTTGTCTTAATTTCATATTATCATAGAAAAGCTTTGCGATCCCAAAAAACATGAGTGATGAAATTCCTCCCTCAGATTGGTAAGAGATCCCTTCCATGATTGATTTCTCCACTCTTAAGGCGGTGTAAATGTGCAGCTGTATCCCAATAAATCTCCAGCCATAGAGTCCGAAAGAAAACAACATCATCTGGGCCCAGAACAGGAGGAAACCGATAAGAATATTGAAAATAACACTCCTTCGTTTCTTCTTAATGAAGGGCAGGCTATACTCAAAAAAAATAAAATTGCCAATGACGAGATATACGTTTCGCCATATTTCATTGGGAACCCTGGCTGAAAAATTTCCTTTCTCTTCTGCGAGATAGCTAAAGAGCCACAGCAACGTCCAGGCGAGCCCCACCCACAGGTAAAACTTAAACTTCCTGATATCATTCCCCGTTTTCATCTTGTTATGCGGCAATAAATTTCAAACAATCTTTCTCTCTCCTTATCCTGCAGTCTACGGAAATGATTTTGGAGTAGACCAATAACGCAATATGGTCAACCAGGAAAACAAAATGCCAGATCCTTCAATGAAAGGAATTTTCATCCAGAGGCGAAATCAGCGCCGTGTTCATTTCCATGCATTTTGTTTACACTAACTCACTGTCTGT
>JADMIO010549166.1_pt1 | contig 10143 bp, 10 predicted proteins | sample 8958161 | NCBI WGS metagenome assembly JADMIO01 (sample SAMN16585339, study PRJNA669376) | soil metagenome | isolation source: Crop rotation soil | place: USA: Cullars Rotation, Alabama | collected 2011
AGACCGCCACTTCATACAGTCCGATTGTTGTGAAACGGAGCGTCACGAGCGTCATGAGGAACGTCAAGTCAAGTACCCTGACTTAAGTGTCATTGCTTAGTGAAAATCTCCGGCGTGTGATCAGTAAGAGTGTCCACTGATGTACGCAGGCCGCGCGCCCTTGACGCCGCCGCTACGAATGCCGCGCCGACCGGAGGAGGAAAAACAAAAGCTCCTCCGATCGGCTTGTCATTCTAGCCACACCGTCAAGGGTACGCTGCGCCGCGCTCCGTGAGTTGGAGTGGCAAAGTAAAGCCTCCCGAAAGAGGAAAGCAAGCAGACATAGTTCGCCCTCTGACTTTAAAGTGAACTTTAATTGAGCGGACAGGATAGAGGTCATTTCAACCCACCCGGAGAAGACTCAACCTATTGGTCCATAGACCTTTAAAGTCTTAAGGTTTTTAAGGAATTTCTTTAAGAACTCTAAGAATCGGCGTAAGACCATTTACTGTCAGGAATTTAGACCTTAAGGAAGTTGTCTGTTTTTGGAATGACCCTTGCTCGGGAATGCCGCATGAGCAAAAGAAGAGTGATGGCGAAAGCTAAAGTTTATGGCTTCAGTCCCTGGGTAGATCAGTCGATGCGATCAACCAAATCATGGAAGGTACCGGTGATAAGAACGAGTCGGCCCTCCTCCGGAAACTTGTTGATGAAGCGCTTGACACACCCCGGAAGAAAATCCGATCAGTTCCACTCACCGAGGAATCAGATCATGCCGCCGTCAGACTGGAAACGATTGAAAGTCTACTAATACGACTCGTTCGCCAGGAAGAGATATCACTTCGTATCGAAGACGTCTGTTTGGCGCTTGTACAGGACGTTCTTGCTGAAGCTTATGCGACTCGCAGGCTCTTATGGGAGTCGTTAGTTCTGCCTCAACTACGCGACGCGGGGATTGATTCGAACGAGTTGGAGCGTCGATTTGTCCTACAGGATTAACCAAGCCAAAAACTATGCCTATGGCGAAGCTGAACGAATCAAACAGTCACAGGAAACTACGAAATGAGATCACTCTCAGCGAAGCCCACGACGCCTAACTCTGCGGGTTCAGATCACGCCGAACGCAGGTGAGAAACTGCCGATTGGGCCAGCCAAACACTATTTCTAACAGGTTCAAAAGTGCCCTGAATTCTGAGCACTCGTTGCCACGTTTCCCGGCACTCGAGGAATTCTATAGCGTCGCTTTTCGCAAACCAACGCGATAACAGCAGACTTCAGAGAAAATTTTTAACGGCACAGATGTTGATCATTGTCGAAGCATGCAGAAGCTAGAAATGCCGAACTCGCCACGGTTCCTGAAGGTTGTAGAGCTTGCCGAACTGCTGAAGGTCAAACCGCGCACGATCTACGAGATGGTTGCGCAGAATCGCATCCCTTATCGCAAACCGCCGGGCTCGAACATTCTTCGTTTCGAGCTCGATGAAATTCTCGCCTGGACCAAAGCCGGCACGAACAAATGAAATTGATGCTCATTCATCCTCAGCATGTTGTATAGTGCCGGCGCCCGTGGCTGCACCTCGGGAAAGGACAATGACAATGCCAGTTCAAAAACGGGGAGACAGATGGCACTACGCATTCTGTATCCGCGGATTCCGTTATCGGGGAGCACTCCCTGAGGCACGGACGAAGTTCCAAGCTGAGAAGGCTGAGACAAAAATTCGCCAGGAGGTTTATGACGGTCGCTATGGTAGACCAACCGGAGAGAAGGACTTCGCGAAGTTTGTCGAGGAGGTCTATAAACCCTGGGCCAGAGAGAACAAGCGGTCATTCGAGAACAATGAGAAGTACAAGCTGCCGATGATCTGTGAAAGCAAGAGTCTTAAGGGCAAGACCTTTGCGCAGATCTCTCCGCTGCTGATCGAGAAGTATAAGAAGGAACGGCGAGAGTCGGAGCTCGAGAACGGAAGGACCCGAAAGCCCTCAACCATAAATCGAGAGTTACAGATACTCTCCAAGATCTTTTCACTCGCGATCAAATACGGAGTGACTGACAAAAACCCGTGCGCGGAGGTCTCGCTGTTACCGGAGAACAACAAGCGCGTGCGTTACTTGTTAGATGATGAGGAGCACAGACTCCTATCCGTATTGACAGGTCCGCGTGGACACTTGCTGCCGCTCGTCGTTCTCGCGATCGGCACGGGTATGAGGCGCGGTGATTTGTTCAATCTGACGTGGGAAAAGATCGATTTCCAACGTGGATTAATCTACGTGCCGAATTCAAAGACGGGACGAGACTACGCAGTGCCGATGAACGAAGACGTGAGAAACACGTTGCGGCAGATACGCAGCACTGTTCGTGGCGACGGACACGTCTTCTTCAATCCTGATACCGTCAAGCCGTATAAGGACATTAAGAAAGCGTTCGCGACGGCTTGTAAGTTGGCTGGAATCCACAATCTGCATTGGCATGACTTGCGTCACACGTTCGGGACCAGACTTGCGGAAGCAGGTTGTAGTGAAGCGACGATTGCCGACCTGATGGGACATTCTGATCCGCAAACTACGCGACGCTACACACACGCGACTGACAGAGCTAAGCGAGCTGCGGTCGAAGCAGTGCGGCTCTGCCACAATCCTGCCACAAAACAAGAACGGCCACCTCTACAGGTAGCCGTAAATGCTTGATTTAACTGGTCGGGGCGAGAGGATTCGAACCTCCGACCTCACGGTCCCGAACCGTGCGCTCTACCAGGCTGAGCCACGCCCCGACGAGGATGGATGATAGGGAAGCAAGCGGATGGTGTCAAATTCGCGCTTAGCCGCGCTTGACTGTTGATTCGTCGAGTAGCCTATTGTGGGGGTCGAAATCGATTTTCACAGGCTTATCGCCCAGGGGGATGCGCTGGATAAACAATTTGCCCGTGGGGTTCAAAACGAGATCGCGTTTGGCCTTGGCGGTGCTGACTGTGATGTGGACGGGATCGAGGAAAGCGTTTCCCAACTGAAACTGGCTGAGCACCAGTCGCAACTCCTTCTTACCTAACCAGTACCACTTCAACTCGTACTGCGGATGGCCGGCGTCGTAAACCCAACGCGCGAAGAACCCGCTCAGCTCTTTGCCCGACGCCTCCTCCAAGGCCCTGCGCAGATCTTCCGTACTCGCGACAGAGCCCTTGTGCGACTCGTAGTACTCGCGGATGCCACGAAAGAACACCTCGTCTCCGAGATCCGAGCGCAACATGTGCAGCACCCACGCGCCCTTCTGATAGTTGTTCGCATTCAACAACTCCATCAGATCCTCAGTGTCGCGATCGAAGATCGGCACCCGCTTTTTCTTCTCGTACTCAAACACCTTCGTCGCCGCATCGCGCATGTAACGCTGAAACGCCGCCTCGCTCTCGTTACGCTGCACAAACAGACCGGCGAAGTAAGTCGCGAAGCCCTCGCTCAACCACAGATCGGACCACGTCGACTCCGTCACCGAATCACCAAACCATTGATGCGCGATCTCGTGCGCGATCAAGGTGACGTTATTGAAAGGAACCGCCGGGTACGCCGCACTCATGTCTACCGACGGGCTACGTGAAAAAAGATTGCTCGTGAAGACGATGGCACTCGAGTTTTCCATGCCGCCATAACGCGTCGCACCAACAATCAACGCCAGCTTCTCGTACGGATAAGGAGCCACCTTCGCAGTGAAGAATTCCACCGACGGTATCGCCGGCGCGAAACCCTTTGCCGCAAGCGGCCGCTCTGAAAGTGGAACGTAGTACGAAAGCGGCGTCGGCGCACGCCGCAACGAATCAATTTTCGCAAACTGGCCCACACCGATGATCATGCAATACGGTGGAATCGGCACGCCTTCAGAGTAGGTCCAAGTGCGTTGACCGGTCGCGGTTGTCTCGACGTGGTCCAGCCGGCCATTCGCAACCACTTCCTGACCGGCGGGCGCGGTGATGTTGAAAGTGACGGTGGCTTTCGCCGACGGATGGTCCAACACCGGAATCCAGTAATGAACGCGATCGGGCCAGTTGTCGCCTATCACCGCCGGCCTGCCGTCTCTATCTTTGGTGAAAATCAGGCCGTCCTTCGGTTTGCCGTGATAGAAGAATTCGAGAATGTATGGATCACCAGGACTGGCCGCTTGCGGGAGATCAAAGTGAAGCTTGCCGTTCCTGCGAAGGAACGTGTACGTGAGCCCATTGAGAGTGACTCGATCGACGGTCAGGTCTCCAAAATCGACATCGAATTCGCGCATCGGTTGGACGGCAGTCAAATTGATGCGGACGCTCGCGGATTTGATTTCGGACAGTTGATCGTCGAGGGTGATGTTGACGAGGTAATGAGTCGGGCGCCACGTGTCGATGCCGCGCTCGATACGCGCTGCCGGGGTCGCGCACGGAAAAAGAACTACGAACGCAAAGACGCAGAGGCGCAAAGGAAGACGCAAAGAGACACCTCGAAGTTAACGGATTCCGAGCATCAAGAGCGCTGAGCGATCGGAGACTGTTCGATCGCTATTGAGCCACGCGTTATATGCGACGAGCTCATCGTCCGTGACGGGACGGTTGCCGAGTCGCGCGGTCGGGGTGCGCTCGAAGGCGCGATTCGTGAGCGCCATGTGTGCCTGGCGCACGGGCAATGGAGCGCCGGTGGCCAACCTGAGCTCGGCTGTTTCGACGTCAGGAAAGAATTCGTCGTAAGCGAGCAGGTGCCAGATAGTTTCCGAGCCTTCGCCCTCGACGGCCAACAAGCGGAGCAGTCCGAAGCCGCTTTCGAGTTGGAATATAAGATCGTCGCCTGGAGCGAAAGTTTGCATTGTTTTAGCCGCGGATCTTCGCGGATAAACGCGGATCTGAATAAGCTGCCAACACTCTATCAGCCATGTGCGCGGCAGTGTAGTGCTCGCGCACGCCGCGAAAGCCGTTTGTGCTCAGTTTCTGAGCGAGGGCTGGGTCGCGCGCGATTTGGAGAAGGGCGTTGGCGAGACTCTGCGGATCGTCGGATTGGACCAGGAGTCCGCCGCCTGTCCTTTCTATGATCTCTGTGAACGCGCCGCGGCGTGGTTGGACCAGCGGGACACCGCAGGCCATCGCTTCTAGTAGGGAGACGCCTTTCGGTTCGTCGTACGTGGCGGGCATGGACATAATGTCGAGGCTACGTAAAAAAGAAATTTTCTCGGCGCGCTCCAAGACGCCGCGATAGTGAAACTCACCGCCGAGACCAGCATCCTGCAAACGCTGCTGAATCGCTTCAAGATACGCTTTGCAATCTGGCGCCATGTAGCCCGCTGCTTCAAGTCGGGCTTCGGGTAAGTCTCCCGACTGGCGCGCGATCCGATAGGCTTCCGCGAGCTCGTGCAGACCTTTTTCAGGAGCGATGCGGCCGAAGAATCCGACGGTGAATGGACCACGGCGATCGGCGTCGCGCATCTCAAAGCCTTCCGGATTGATACCGATCGGCACGACGCTGATCTTCTCGCGCGGAATGCCCAGATAATCAGGCATGAACTCCGCGTAATACTCAGACACAGATAAAAACTGATCTACGTGCGGCAGATGATCACGAATCAGATCGAGTGATTGCGTGCGATAGGGTTCCTGAAGGTTGTCGAGAAAAAGATCTTCGCCCTGAAGCGTGCAGAGGATCGGAGCGTTCAAGGCTTTCTTAATTGGCCCAGCGAGGCCAAGCAACAACGTGTAGGGAAGATTGACGATGTCAGGCGGCGCTTCAACCTTAACCCAATCGATAAACTTGTCGATCTCTTTGCGCTGAAAACCACTCTCACCTTTCAGCACGGAGACAGTCATCTCGCCGAGCGTCTTCGGATTGGTCGAGAGTGAGCGCCGCGTCGCGAGATTTAAAGCGGTTTTGGAATCCCACAAGCGATCGAGCCAGCGCGGTGTTTTGCGGAATAGCGGTATGTACTGTTCGAGGTAAGCACTGATGCCGCCCAATACAACGTGATCGTTACTGACGTTCGGTTCGTCGGTGAGCGTCGGTGTGTAGACCGGCAGGAGCAGCACGTCGTGACCGCGCTTCATCAGCTCCGTGGCCATCGAGTTATCGCGCAGGCAGCTGCCGCAATACATCCGGCCAGCTCCGCCTGTGAGATAGAGAATCCGCACGCTCTTTGCCCTCAGACCGCGACCGCCTGCTGGAACGCGCGCCGCGCGTAAAGATGATCGAAGAGATTGCCTTCGTGCGGCTGGTCCCAACTGATCTGATTCGTCGCTAGCGCGCCGATGTTGAGACGATCAATACGAGGTGAGTTCACGAGAGTCTGAATCAATCGTGGATCTTTGGTGATCGCCGTGACGACGAGTGTTGGACCAAGACGCGCCGCGATCTCGTTCTGATCGACCTCCAAGACACTCGCGAACGGAAACAGAAACTCTTTCATCGCGAGCGGATGATTGTGTTCGGATCGGATGACTGTAGGCAATAGGTACGAGCAGCTGTTCCAGTTGACGAGTCGATCGCCGTCGCGATACGCGGCGGTGACGTCGCGTGCGCCGGGTTCAGTCAGGCCGTGTTCGATGATGGCGTTGATGCGTGCGGCGACATTCGGATCGACGAATGGTGCGAGCTGCGCGTGCTCGTCGTCTGCCGCCCGTGGGACGATCTCTGTGAGACGTTTTGCGAGTGCCTCGCTGATCTCTTCGGCGTGCGCGGGCGTCCAGACTGCTGAGGCGTTCACGCATGAGCGGCCGCCGTTGTCGGCGATCGAAGCAATGATGACGTCGAGATATTCTTCCCAGTTCTCAACACAGTCGGAGCCGATGATGATTTTGCTGTAGCCTGGGCCATGAATCTCGACGCGCGGATCGTTGGACCACGCGCCTGTCGTGGAAGAGTCGCCAAACAGCAGCGAGCGACCGCAGCTTCGCAGGATCTCGGCGGCGCCGGCGTGATCGGTTGGATAGAAACTGAACGCTTCGCGCGGCGCGCCAGCCTTAATTAGTGACTGAATTATTCGATAAGGCGTCCAGGGTTCGGCGCTGCCGGGTTTAAGCACAAGTGGAATACGCAAAGGGAATGCGGGTATCCAGAGCGAATGCACGCCGGGAGAGTTGTTGGGCAAAACCGCGCCGAGCGATTGTGTGCGCGGAAAGAAGCTGAGCGTCTGTCCGTCGCATTCGCCGAAACCGCGATCGAGTAGAGACCAGTCCAGGTTGCGCGTGAGGCCGTTCAGAACGGATTCCATGTTGGCCAACATGCTTTTGATTTTTTGCATGTTGCGGCGCGCGAGAACGTATGGGAGACCGGTCGTCGCGGAGACTTGATGCACGTAATCCTCGGGTGATTGCGTTGCGTCGCCGAGTGGTAGTTGATCGTCGGTGAAGTGATCGGCGGCACGTGCGCAGATGTCGACGAGGTCGCGCGTGGAGAAGGGGGACAGGGCTTCAGTAGAGATGTCCTGTTGATTAAGGTCGCGGCGGATCAGTCCTGCGTTGGCCTGGCTTACTTCGACGAAGAGCTCGCGGGTTTGATGGTGCGGGACGCGCGCGATGTCGAGGCTCTTGTACTCATGTCCGTGGCGCAAAATGGGAAGGTGAATCATAGACAGGATTACAGGATTTTTCAGGATAACAAGATTTAATACACGCCTTCGACGACGGTGCTCTGGAAACGAGAGAAGGGGCGGACGTTGCGGACGCCGTCCCACGGATATTCATCGCACGGTGGTTCACGCTCCGCTTCGTCGCGTTCCAAAAACCGGGGCATGAAGAACTCTTTAGTTAAGGTGGTTAACCTCACGCGGCCCGTCTCGCCGTATCCCACGATGCGATCGGGTTGATCCGGATCCACGACTTCCACGACCGCGCGCGGCACCGGCGGATAGTAAATGATTGCATAGTTGTCTTTCGGGTCGCGTGGCTTGTGAACCGCCAGGCCCATCAGCGTGTTGCCGTACGTCGGCGCGAAGTACGCTCCTTCCAACAACTCCTCGACCGCGAAACGATGAAACTGCGGCGTCATCTCAGTGCCACCACAAAACACACCGGTGATTCCCATCTTCTTGAGCGACACCTTTTCACACAGCGCTTCGAGCAACTTCGGAGTCGTAAACAAACAACGAATACCTTCGTGAGCTTTCAACAACGTAAGCCCCTGCTCGACGACGTGCTGCTTGTACTGCTCGGCCATCTTCGGCTGGCCCATCTTGATCAGTTTGATGACCCAGCGCGGATCGAGATCGACGAGGAAACAGATCCCGCCACGATGCTGCGCGAGATGCTCGACTGCCAGACGCAGGCGACGCGGACCGGTTGGTCCAAGCGAGAGCCAGTCTGCGCCGCGCGGGAAGAATTCTTCCGGCAGTGTGTCGCTGAATGCTTCGTAGTCGATGCGGAAGTCGTCGATGTTGATGCGCGACTTCGGCACGCCCGTGCTGCCGCCGGTTTCGAATGTGTAGACAGGTCGATCGGCGTAACCTTTCGGCACCCAGCGACGCACTGGACCACCGCGCAACCACTCGTCCTGAAAAAATCCGAAACGCGATAAGTCGTCGTAAGTTTGAATCTCTTTGCGTGGGTCCCAGGACAGGTTCTTGGCGTAGTCGAGCCAGAACGGACAGCCCGTTTCCGGATCGAAATGCCACGCAACAACTTCGCGAACCCAGGCGTCGAGCTTTTTAGTATTTTTAGCCACAGATGACACGGATTTAAGGGATAGTTTTTTCAGTCTCTCTCATCAAGTCAGCGAAACGCGGATCGAGACGGAGTTTCGCGAGGTGCGGATCGACGCGCACAAACGTGAAACCCACCGCATGCTCGCGCTCCGCCTGTACGAGCCAGCGGAACGCGTTGTCGAAGTCGCCGAGCCACGTGTAGATGATCGCGATCTCGTACGCTGTCACCCAGTTCTGCTGGCGCTTCGCAATGATCTCGTTCAGGATCTGCCGTGCTTCATCGGTTTTGCCGGTCGCGGCGAGCACGTGCGCGCGTTTTGCATGAGTGGTTGGCGTGTCGCCCGCGAAGCTGCGTTCCTGCTCAAACGCCGCCATCGCTTCGTTGTGCATGCCTTTCAACTCGTACGCCCAACGAAGAATCGTGTGGGCCGCGACTGCGCCCGGATCGGTCTCCAGCGACTTGCGCGCCTGGGCCACTGCCTCGTCAAATTTGCCTGCCAGAAACAGTACGTTAGCGACCGCTGTTGCGATCACTGCCGATTGCGGCGAGATCTGGCGTGCGCGTTCGATCTCGGCGTAAGCCTCGTCGTGGCGGCCCATCGCCGACAAGCTGTAAGCGTACCAACGGTGAGCGACCTGATTGCTCGGCTTGAGTTGAATCGCTTTACGCAGCTCACGCTCGGCGTCGATCCAATCACGATCGAAGTGCAGTCTCACAAAACCGAGTGACGCATGGGCCTCGGGCAGGTTTGGATCGGCCTCGACGGCGCGCAAAGCGGAATCCTTCGCACGTTCCCACGCGCCCGGCGGCGGTGGCTCGACGTACCAATTCAACAACGCGTAGCAGTCCGCCAGCTCCGCGTGTGCGATGGCATACTCAGGATCGAGCTCGACTGCACGCTCGAGACGCTCGATAGCCTGACGCAAACCTTCGGCGGTTCGGCGCGTCGAGTAGTAACGTCCGGCAGTGTAGAGTTGTCGCGCTTCCTCGTTCTCGCCGGCCTGCGTTTCGGGCGCCGGCATCAGGATCTGCGTCGTGATCGGCGCGATGTGCGAGGCGGGCTTGCGTCGCTTCTCCTTCGGCGCCTTCTTCTTCTCGACCTTGCGATACAGCGCCGGATGACGCAGATCGCGGAGAATTCCTTCGAAGACGGCATCGCCACGCAACGGATCAAACTGCGGCTCGACTCCCAACCACACGACCCACGCATCTCTGATCGAGTGCGCCTCCTGAAGCAGCTCCAACGCTCGTTCCCGTTCGCCGAGATGTAGATGAATCAACGACAGTTGATAAGGCGAGACGTAGCCGTGCACCGAGAGTTGGGCCAAACGCTCCAACACGGCGCGTGCGTCCTTCTGTCTTCCGGCGGCTGCGTAGGCGGCGCCGAGTGCCGCGACGTAGAACGTGCCGCCACCCGAGAGGTCCAAAGCTTTCTCGGCGGCTTTGACCGCTTCATCGAAGTCGCCCGTATGTCTTTCCAGCACATTGGGATCCTAAGCTTAGAATTCCACGTGGACAAGTTGTCGCG
>JADMIO011367361.1_pt1 | contig 10143 bp, 11 predicted proteins | sample 8958161 | NCBI WGS metagenome assembly JADMIO01 (sample SAMN16585339, study PRJNA669376) | soil metagenome | isolation source: Crop rotation soil | place: USA: Cullars Rotation, Alabama | collected 2011
GAGCCGGTAGAGCCAGGGCCGGAGCTGCTCCGGGGCGGCGCCCGAGCGCAGCGCGGCGGCGGCCTTGAGGAATCCGTCCTGCACGGCGTCGCGTGCCGCATCCTCGCGGCGGAGGAGGCGGAACGCGAAGCTGACGAGCTCGCGCTCGTGCGTGCGGATCGCGGTTTCGAGGCCGGTTCCCAGGTCCCCTTGGGCCATCGTCGGGCTCATGCTCCAGTAAGAACGGAGAGCGCCCTACGAATGTAACACCCGGAACCGGAATCGCAGCCGCGGCTCTAAAGGATCATTCCGCCGTCGATCACCAGATCCGCGCCGACCACGAAGGCGGACTGCGGCGAGCACAGATAGAGCACCGCCTCGGCGATCTCCTCGGGGGTGCCGAAGCGCTTGATCGGCACCTGCCCTCTGATCCACTCGCGCGTCTGCTGGAGCTGCTCGCCGGACAGGCCCGCGCGGGTCAGGATCGCGCTCTCGACCGGACCCGGGCTGACGGAATTCACGCGGATGCCGCGCGGCACGAGATCGGCGGAAAGCGTCTTCGCGAGGTTGAGCACCGCGGCCTTCGAGGCGCCATAGACCGTGGTCCCGGCCATGCCTTTGTGGGCGTTGATCGAGGCGTTGAGCACGACCGCCGAGCCCTGCGAGAGCAGCGGAAGGGCCTTGTGGACCGTGAAGAAGAGGCCCTTCACGTTGATGTCCATGATCTCGTCGTAGAACGACTCCGTGACCTGGTCGAACGCCACGAACTTGCCGACCCCGGCGTTGACGAAAAGGGCGTCGATCTTCTGGTGGCGATCCTTGATCTTCGCCATCGCGGCGTCGATCTCGGACAGCTTCGACACGTCGGCTTTGATCGCCATCGCGCCGCCGCCGATCTCCTGCTCCGCCGCGCGGAGCGTCTTCTCGTCGCGTCCCGTGACCACCACGGCCGCGCCCTCGCGCGCGAACGCCTTGGCGACGCCCAGACCGATCCCGCTGTTTCCCCCGGTGACGACGGCCACCTTGCCTTCGAAGCGCTTCATGATTCCTCCCGTTCTCGGCCGAAACTGTCCCGTGCTAACGGGGGATCGGGGACGGGAATTCCGGGATTGACGGGAGCTTTACTTTTCCCGGAGGAAGTCGGGCAGATAGGAGTCCTCCGCCGCCTTCGGCGCCTCGGCCTCGCGCTTCTTCCGCTCCTGGAAGCGGAGCTCGACGTAGGATCCCGAGCTCATCCGGTCCTCGCGGCCCGGGCCCGCCTCGACGCGGATGGCCGTCTCCTGCAGGAGCCCCTTGGCCTTGACGTTGATCAGATTGCAGCGCGTCTGGCAGAGGCCGCAGCCGACGCACTTGTCGGCGAGCACGACGGGCGCGAGGAAGCCCGAATCCGGCACCGGCTCGCCCTTGTCGTCGACCTTGACGTGGACCCGGGCGAATTCGATCGCCTTGTACCCCGCGGCGGTGCATTCGTCCACGCACATCTGGCAGGCTTCGCGGCCCGCGAGGGGCAGGCAGTGGGCCTGATCCAGGATCGCGAGCCCCATCCGGGCGACGCGCTTCTCCTCCATCGGCAGGGCCCGGATGGCGCCGGTGGGACAGACCTGTCCGCAGTTGTTGCAGCCCGACTCGCAGCCCGCCCAGTTCGCCTCGACCCGCGGGGTCCACAAGCCCTCCAGCCCCTGCTGGAAGCCCTGCGGCTGGAGCACGTTGTTCGGGCACGCCTGGAAGCATTCCCCGCAGCGGATGCACTTCTCGAGAAACTCCTTCTCCTCGACGCTGCCCGGCGGCCGCACCGGGAGATTCTTCGGGGAGGTCGCGGCGACGTCGGCGCCGAACAGGCGTTCCACGGTGAAGGCCGACGCGGCGCCCGTGAACGCCGCGGCCAGGAATCCGCGGCGCGACGGCTTGCGGTCCGGCGGGGCCTCTTCCTTCTTCAGATTCGAGAAATCCCAGCGCGGCACGAACTTGATCGAATGCGTCGGACACACGCCGCCGCAGCTCTGGCAGAGCGTGCAGTCGGACGCCCGGGTCGAGTAGTCGGTCTTGATCGCGTCGAAGGGACAGATCTCCACGCACTTGTTGCAGCTGATGCAGCTCGATTCGACCTTGCGCTCGGTGGCGCGGAAGAAATTGCCGAGCGAGAAGAGGGCGCCCGAGGGGCAGACGTACTGGCACCAGAACCGGCGGCGGAAGAGGCCGAGGCCCAGCACGACGGCGAACAGCGCGATCGACACCGCGTGGCCCCAGTTCCAGGCGGGAACCTGGTAGAAGCCGCGCGTCGCGCCCATCTCGAGCGGGGAGACGAGGAACAGCATCGCGCGGGTGATCACCGGGATGGCCGCGACGAAGCCCGTCAGCAGGATCCCGCACATTCCCGCGACGAGGCAGGCGAGCAGCAGGTAGTACTTCAGGTGCACCCACCAGCCGCGCGTTTCGTCCTTCAGCTTGAACTTCTTCACCCGGCGTCCGACCGCCCAGTCGAAGAGATCGATCACGGTGCCCAGCGGGCAGACGTAGCCGCAGAAGCCGCGGGGCACGAAGATGCAGACCCCGAGGATGATGCCCGCCGCGGTGAGCGACCAGACCCAGCTGCGGGAGGCGATCGCCGTCGACAGGCTGACCAGGGGATCGAGGATCAGGAAGGTCTCGGCGGCGACCTTTTCCTTCGATTCGCGGCGGGCCTCGTAGTTCGATCCGCCGTACGGCCAGCAGACGTAGCAGAAGAAAACGAGGAACGCGGCGAAGAAGCCCGCCTGGACGACGCGCCGCCAGGGCGAGGAGTGCCAGGTGGTGCCGATGTTTTGCAGGACCCGGCGCACCAGGCCCTTTTTCCCGGTGGCCGGGTCCGAAAAGAAAGTGGATGGGAAAATTGCCCGCGCGGCCCGGCCCAGGCGCGTCGGCCGGGGCGGCTCCTCGCCCTTCTTCGTCTTCTTATGGAAGCGGAGGTAGACGTTGAAGTTCATGGACGTTCACCTTCTGCGGCCGCTGATCCTCATTTCTTCGGGATCGCTTTCGACGTCGCGTTCAGGATGGCCTCGGACGTGATCGTCGCGCCGCTCGTGGCGTCCACGCCCTTGGTGCCCTGCTTGGCGAGGATCAGGGCGCAGGTCTCCGTGATCGACGCGTAGAACTGCTTCTCGTGGTGCTGGGTGACCTTCACGTCGGTGATCCGGCCGCCCGCCACGGTCACCTCGACCTCCACCTGGCTGGAATAGCCGGTGCTGTCGGCCTTGTACTTGCCGTCGGGGACCTTCTTCAGGTCGACGCCTTCGGCGGCCTTGATGGCGTCGATGCTCGTCTGGGCGCGCTTCTTGTTCTGGTCCAGGTCTCGGCTGCCCGACGTCGCCGCGAGCGTCTTCTGGTAGTAGGCGACCGCCTCGGGATAGCGCCCGAGGGATTTGCAGATGTCTCCGGCGGCGAGATTGCCGGCGTCCGGGATCGAATTGGCCATCTGCTCGGCGAGCTGGACCGCCTTCGCGGATTCGCCGAGCTCCGCCCAGAGGCGGACGATGGAGGCATGGCGCGTGTTGTCCTGCCCGTAGCGGGACAGGATCTCCACCGCCATGTCCTTGCTGCCCAGCTTGAAGTAACAGTGGGCGAGCTCGAGGGTGTCGGTCTCGCCGGCCATCTGCTTCCAGAAGGCGGCGCGCGCCCAGTCCTGGTGCAGGTCGTGGTACATGTTGCCGAGCGACGCCATGGCCTGCTTCACGACGGTCGGCTTGTCCTTGTTGACCGTCATCACGTGGTGGAGGAATTTGACCCCCTCCTTCCATCGGGACTCGTTCTCGTTGATCGACGTCCAGATGAACTGGCTCACGTTCTTGTTCGGGTCCCACGGGCCGCCGGGATTCGACGGCCAGCTGAGGTCGAGCGTCTTCGGAAAATTGAGCGGCGTCGCCGCGAACCAGTCCGGCGGGGTGCTGCCGATCTTCTTGATGGCGGCCAGCACCTCGGCCTTGGTCTTCGGCTTGACGATCGCCGGCTTGCTCTGGGCGTCGGCGACCGGCACCGCGGCGATCAGGAAGAGGAGCGCGGCGATGTGTCTCATGAGACCCTCGGGAATCCGTCCGTCATCAGCACCCGGCCGTCCTTGAGCACGCAGAGAGCGTCGGCCCCCGGGATCGACCGGAGGTGCGCCATTCCTCCCTCCAGGCCCCGCACAAAGAGGACCTTCGTCAGCGCGTCCGCCTCCATGCCGGTGCGGGCGAGGATCGTGGCGCTGGAGAGTTCCGTCGGCGAAAGGCCGGTGCGGGGATCGAAGATGTGGTGATGGCGGAAGTCGTCACTGAAGCGGGTCGCGTAGTCGCCCGACGTCGACAGGAAGCGGCCGTCGAGCTGCGCCAGGGCGACATAGGCGTCCGGCCGCCGCGGATGCTGGATCCCGACGGTCCAGGGGCGGCTCTCGGCGTTTCGTCCGAGGCTGCCGAATTCGCCGGTATCGACGAGCGCGTGTTTCACGCCGCGCGCCTCGAGCGCCGCCCGGACGCGGTCCGCCGCGAATCCCTGGGCGATGCCGTTCAGAGTCACCGCCATGCGGTCGCCGCGGAAGCGGACGGCGTCGGGCGAGACCTCGACCTTGCGCCAGTCGATGCGGCGCCGCGCGTCCTCGATCGCGTCGGCGTCGGGCAGCCGGCCGTTCCTGCGGGCAGCGGCATAGAGTTCCCAGAGCGGCTGGACGGTCGCGTCGAAGTCGCCGTCGCTGCGGGCCGACACCCCGGCGGCCGCCTGCAGGACTTCGACGAAGTAGGGGTCGGGCCGCTCCAGCACGCCGTCGCGGTTGAGGCGGCAGATCTGGCTGTGCGGCCGGTAGAGGCTCATCGCCTCCTCGATCCGGTTCAGCTCGGCGAAGGCGGCGTCGATCGCGAGCTCCGCCTCGCGGCGGTCCTCGTGGAGCGCGGTGATCGAGACCTGGGCGCCGAGGGCCTGCGAGGTCCTCCCCGCTTTTTCGAGGCGGCGACGGCGGAGCGAGGGCGTCAGTCCCAGGGCGGCGAGGCCGCCCGCCCCGCCCATGAGGAATAGAAACCGGCGCCGCGAGGTCGATGCCTGAGCCACGGAGTCCTCCTGTCGACTGATGGACTCTCCGTGGGGGGACGGCGGGGGAAAAGTACAACCGATCGCCGAATCAGGGCGCGAAGACGCCCTGGCTGGCGTTGACGTAGGACCCGCTGGCTCCGGCTTCCAGCCGGACGGCGCGGACCATGTAGACTCCCCCCTTGGCGGCGGCGTGAAGGTACTTCGTCTCGGCGATCGGCACTTCGGTGAGACGCTTGAATTCGCTCTTCTCGTCCGGGGCAAGGTAGACGTGATAGGTCGCACCCGAGTCCGGCGACGCCTTCCAGTCGAGCAGCGTCTTGGAGCCGTCGATCTTCCGGGTGAGCGCGGAGGGCGGCGTCACCCGATGCAGCCGCAGCGTCGGATCGCCCATCAGCGCCATGTGGACGGCATGCGGGAAGCCGCCGGTGGGCTGGTAGAGGCCCGTGTTGTTCTGGCTGAGCCGGGTCGCGCTGCCGATCGTCTCCCCCAGCCCCATCGGGTGGAGATACCAGTGCGGACGCCCGGCCCAGATCGCGGCGAGGCCGTGCGACTCCGAGGCGAGCGGCGCGCGGAGCAGGTTGTCCCGCGTGTCCCAGTCGCCGAAGTAACTGCCGAAGAGCAGCGTGAAGACCGCCCGCGCGGGCTTCGCGGCGAAATCGGCCGTGGTGCCGACGCCGGCGCAGCTCTGATAGCCGCCGGCGCCGGACCCCTGCGCCAGAAGGTAGCTGCCCTCGCCGAGGCTCTTGAACCAGTCGGCCGCGGCGATCTTGTCTCCGCCGACGAGCGGGGCGAAGTTGCGCCAGCCGCTGCTCACGAAGGCCTCGCCGCGGAAGTCGCCGAACTTGTCGCAGACGAGCGCGCGCCGCTCCGCCTCGAGGGTTCCGTGCCGCCACGCGTGATCCTTGTCCAGGTAGCGGCGCAGCAGGTCGACTTCGGGCTTGCCGAACGCCGGCATCTGGCTCAGATCGACCCGGCCGACCTGCAGCTCGATCTCGCCGGGGAGGACGGTGGCGTCGAACTTGCCGTCCCCCGGGACGTTCTTGTTCTCCGCCCGCGAAGCCTTCGACGAGTCCACCGCGACGTCCGTCCATTCGCCGTCGAGGTCGCCGTAGTACGCATCGGCCGGCCAGGCGCCGCGGTGGTCGGGATGGCCGTCGGGATTGAAATCGCCGGAGTAGGGCACCGCGACGTGGCCGAACAGGAACACCGCCTGGACGGTCTTGTCGGCCTCGACGTCCTTGCGGATCATCGCCTTGATCTCCGCCGCCGGCACGGCGGGCGCGACGTCGTGCCGGGCCACCCTCCAGCCGTCGCCTGCGAGATCCTGCTCGAGGCGCCGGAGCGGCTCGGCGAGCGCGGTCGCATGGGTGGCATCCACGAAGAGCAGCACCTTGCCCCGCCGGTCGTTCAGGGGAACCTCGATTCCCGCCAGCAGATAGCCGGAGCCTTTGAAGGTCTTGTCGCCGGCCTTGGACGACTTGAGGACCATGTATTCATAGGGGGTGCCGACTTCGACCTCGCTGTCGGTCCAGCGGGTCTCCTTGGCGTCGAGCGTCAGCCGCGGATCGCCCCAGGCCGAAGCCGACGGGGCTTTCCGGAAGATCGCGTACCCGGTGGCCTTCGGATCCTCGTTCCATTTCAGCTCGATCTGCGGCGGGCTCTTGCGGACTTCGGCGGACACCAGGACGCAGCGATCCCTGGCGTCGATCTGCAGCAGCGAGAGCAGGAGGAGCGTGATCATCCTTCTATATTCCCCCTTTCGGGCCCCGGGGGTTTCAAAATAGGGCGCAGGTAGATCCCCCGGCCGGTTTGTGGTCTAATGTCCCGCCGTGGAGATCATTTCCTACTGCGACGCGTGCCTCCGGGCCACGCGTTTCGATTCGGGCTCGGCGCCGGCGGAAGTCGTCTGCTCCAAGTGCCGGGGCCGGCGGGCGGTCGAGATGACCGACAGCATCGCGACCCGGAACGTGGTCGACCGCTGCGTGTTCTGCGGCTGCGGCCATCTCTACATCGAGAAGGATTTCAACGGCTACGTGGGCTTCGGGATCATCGTCGCGGCCATCGTGGGCTCGGGCATCCTCTGGGCGCGGAACGTCTACCTCGCGGTCGGGGTCCTGGGGCTGGCGGCGCTCGTCGACCTGGCGTTCTGGATCGTCTCGCGAGAACGGACGGTCTGCTACCGCTGTGTCGCGACGTACCGCGGGACGACGCCCAACCCCGCCCACGACCGCTACGAGCTGGGCACCGCCGGCCGCTTCGCGGACGACTACGATGAGCAGCGCGAACTCCATCAGAAGTAAGGCGCGCGAGCTCGGCTTCGAGAAGGTCGGGATCGCCCGCGTCGGCGCCGCGCCGCACGGCGACTTCCTCGGCGAATGGATCGGCCGCGAGTATCACGGCGAGATGGCCTACATGGCCCGCTCGCCCGAGCGCCGCGTCGATCCGGCGAAGATCCTGCCCGGCGCGCGCTCGATCGTCTGCGTGCTCAAGAACTACCAGAGTCCGGGCGCCCACTCCGAGGATCCCCGCATCGGCCGCATCTCTCGCTACGCCTGGGGCGACGACTACCACGAGGTGCTGCTGGAGAAGCTGCACGAACTCCGGGCGCACGTCGAGCGGCTCGGCGGCAATGCGAAGGTCTGCGTCGATACGAACGCGGTCCTCGAGAAACCCTGGGCCGAGGCGGCGGGGTTGGGATGGCAGGGGAAGCATTCCAATCTGATCTCGCGCGAGCTCGGGTCGTGGTTCTTTCTCGGCGAGCTGCTGACGGACCTGGACCTCGAAGCCGACGCGCCCTACGGCGAGGAGTATTGCGGGACCTGCACCGCCTGCATCGACCTGTGCCCGACGAAGGCGATCGTCGCGCCGTACGTCGTGGACTCGCGCCGCTGCATCGCGTACCTGACGATCGAGCACCGCGGGTCGATTCCGCGCGAGCTGCGGCCGCTGATGGGGAACCTGGTGTTCGGCTGCGACATCTGCCAGGACGTCTGTCCGTGGAACAAGTTCGCGCAGGTGGCGCCCGACCGCGAGTTCTATGCGCGCGACGGCAACCTGACGCCGTCGCTGATCGCGCTCCTGGGAATGACGCGCGACGAGTTCAACCGCCGCTTCAAGGACAGCCCGGTGAAGCGGGCGAAGCACACCGGGTTCCTGCGCAACGTGGCGATCGCGCTGGGGAATTCGGGCGATCCCGCGGCGATTCCGGCCCTCGAGGCGGCGCTGGACCACGACGAGCCGCTGGTGCGGGCGCACGCGGCGTGGGCGCTGGGCCGGCTGGGCGGCCGGGCCGCGCTGGAACGCCGCCGGGCGGTGGAGCCCGCGGCCGAAGTGCTCGCCGAGATCGACGCCGCGCTCGCATGAGCGTCGCCGTCTACGTCATGCCGCTCGCGACCTGGCTTTCCGGGCGATTCCGAACCTCCTGGGGCCCCGAGGGGAGCGGTCTCGCGGCCGGCCCGCAGCGGTCTTCCGAGGAAGTCGACCGGTATTTCGAGGCGTTCCAGGATCAGCTCGGCCGCCTGCTTCCCGTGCCGCCGGAGTGGGACGAAACGGGGCCCGCCCGGTCGGGAACGGTCTTCAGCCTCGAAGGGTTTTCGTCGCCCTTTCAACTCGCGCGCCAGTGGGCCTACCGGCTGAAGCTGCCGGCGCTCGCGGCCCTGGAACCGCCGCAGGTCTGGCTCCCCGCGGATTTCGAGCCCGTGTTCCGCATCCCGGCCCCGTGGAATTCGGAGGTCGAGCTCACCGTGGGGTCTGCGGGGCAGGTGGTCGCCGATCTGAGCCGGTTGCTGGAAGCCATCCGGCAGGAGGAGCGCCCCGATCTGATCGAGACGGGCCGGGTGGCCGCCCGGCTGCGCGAGATCGCGGCGACGGGCATCGACTACGCCGCGCCGGTGATCGTCGAGGGCTGACGCGGGGAGCGGGGAAGCGCAGGCCCCTGGGACCTGGCTCCGGAGAGCCGTTCAGTTGGTCCGCGGGATCTGCGGGTCTTCGCTTCCTACAGCAGATGACGGTTCCGGGGCAGCTGTCGCGCGCCGCGGACGGGCGAGATCTCCCGATACGCGTCGGCTGCGGGGACACGGACCGACGGCCGGCACACCGTGCAGTAGGGCCGGTTCTCGACCAGCCGCGCGCGCCGCTTCAGGAAATCCCACTCCCGGAGGCCGGCGCCGCACTCCGCGCACGTCATGATCGTCATCATCAGGCCTTCCTCCTTTCCTCTTCGTCCATCTCTCGACCTCAGAATAAGGGATCGGAGTGAAGAAGGCGTGGAGGCCGTGTGAAGATTTTATGAACGCGATCAGGGTCGCTTGCGGCCGATGAAGACCGAGCGGTCCCCGTCCACGGTGTCGAGCAGGATCTCGAGACTGCCGTAGAGCCGCGCGAAGTCGCCCGGCCGGACGCAATACTGCTCCGAGATGCCGGACATCGGCTGCTCGCAGAAGAGCGTGCCGCCGGGCGCGAGCAGGCGGACCAGTTCGGCGGCGATCGAGCGCTCGAGGAACTTCGTGACGACGATCGTGTCGAACGGGCCGCGGAAGGGAAGGCGCCGCGCGTCGGCCTGGACGACGCGGACGTCGGCTTTGAGTTCGCGCGCCCGCTGCCGGGAGCGGCGCACGGCCTCGTCGGAGAGGTCGGCCGTCGCGACGGTCCAGCCCGCCAGCGCGAGCACCGCGGCGTTCTCGCCGAGGCCCCCCGCGACGTCCAGGGCGCGGCCCTTCTTGAGGCGGCCCTGGTACATGATCAGCGGGATCGACGGGAGCTCGTGGTCGATCTTCTTCCACTTCTCGTTCCAGCGGGCGCGGTCGGGGTTCATCGCCGGACCGCCAGCTGGACCAGCTCGCCGCCGCCGACGTAGCGGGAGCGGAGATGCTCGAAGCCGTTGTCGGCGAGGAGCCGGCGCATGGAGCCGAGCGTGTAGTGGGCGATGTGTTCGTGCGCGTAGGCTTCGGGCTTGAGGGCGTTGTAGAAGTATTCGAGGATGACCCAGAACATCCGGTTGTAGTCGGGCGTGCCGATGATCAGGCGGGCGCCGGGCTTCATGACGCGGCGGATCTCGCCCATGATCTGCGGCTTGGGCTTTCCAGCACATTGGGATCCTAAGCTTAGAATTCCACGTGGACAAGTTGTCGC
>JADMIO011485943.1_pt1 | contig 10142 bp, 11 predicted proteins | sample 8958161 | NCBI WGS metagenome assembly JADMIO01 (sample SAMN16585339, study PRJNA669376) | soil metagenome | isolation source: Crop rotation soil | place: USA: Cullars Rotation, Alabama | collected 2011
GCCGCGACTTCAAGTCACGTGAATTCCAAGCTTCGGATCCCACTGTGCTGGAAAGTCGAGGACGAATCGCCCTATTCCGTAGCGATTCCGGACTTCCTGGCTCGCGGCGGCGACGACTGGCTGACGAGCTCGCCGGCCTCGGAACCCGCCCGCAAATCCGACGGCACGACGTGGACCTACCGCGAAGCGCTCCGCGCGCATGCGGAGGCGGCGGCGCCGGGGACGAAGCTCGCGGACCTGCCGAAACCCACGCCCGGAGCGAGCTTCCGGTGGACGTGGTCGAACGTGCTCTCCGCGTTCCTCACCGACACGAGCGGCCTCCACCGCGCCTCGGGCGGGCTCAACCGCAGGCTCGATCGCGATCCGAGCACCGTGCTCGGCGCCGAGCTCTCGGCACGCGTCGACGGCGATCAGCAGGACCACGCGGTGCGCTTCACCGGTCGCGCGCGCTACTACTCCGCGCTCGTCTCGGATCAGGCCTACGAGCTCGAGGACTCCGCGTTCCTCGAGGCGCTCTATCGTTTTCGCCTGTTTTCAAGGCAGTTGGGCCACGCGTGGTACGCGCCAGTGCCCTACGCCGGCCTCGCGATCGACACCGAGTTCACGCCGCATCCCGACACGACCATCTACCCGGTGCACTACCTCGATCTCCTCGGCAGCGCGGGCGTGCGCATCGTCCCGTTCCACCCGCTCGAGCTGAAGCTCGGAGGCGCGCTGCGCAGGCTCGTGCTCGATCCGGAGGCCGCCACGCGGGCCGGCGTCGTGCTCGGCTTCGATCTTCCGCGCAACACCGCGGTCGTGGTGCGCGGCACGCCGATCGATCTCGAGGGTTCGCTCGACTGGTTCGTCTCCGGCGCGGACGCAGGCTTTCGCAACGAGGGCCGCCTGCGCCTGCGCGTGCTGGCGCCGCTCGTCGGGTGGCTCGGCGTCGCGGCCGGCATCGACGTCTACGCGTTCGGTGACCATGGTCAGTCGCTCGCGCTGCTCTCGGAGAGCAGTCTCTCCCTGACGCTTCGGCAGGCGGGCGCGAGCCAGTGGCACTGACGCGCTAAGGTGCGCGACCCATGGGTGAGCGACGCGTCAAGGTAGCGAGCTGGAACGTCATGGCGCCCGAATACGCGGCGCGGATGGCGAGCGGGCGCGATTTCTACGCGAAGGTCCGCGATTGGATGCCGTGGCACGACCGGCTCCCGCGCATCCTCCAGCACCTCGCGGAGGTCGACGCGGAGCTCGTGTTCCTCCAGGAGGTCTCGCAGGCACACGTCGATGGTCCGCTCCGCATCGGGCTCGAGAAGCTCGGGTACGAGCTCGCGGTCGCGCGCAAGACGAACGTGTTCCAGCCTGACGGACTCGTGCTCGCGCATCGCGGCGGGCGCGGGAAGATCGTTGCCGACGATGTCTGCGGGTTCCGTGACGACACCGGCTACGTCGCGCAGTTGCGCACGATTCGGCTCGAAAAAAGCGATTTTTCGATCACGCTCGCGAACGCACACCTCAAGTGGTCGGCCGACGAGGAGACGCCCGCTCGCCAGCTCCGCGTGCTGCTCGAGCGCCTCGACGCGATGCCGCCCTCGCCGCGGATCGTGTGCGGTGATCTCAACTACGACGTGCTCGCGCACGAGTCCTGGACCGAGCTCGCCGCGCGCGGATTCACCACCGCGTACCCCGACCCATCGGCGCACTCGTGGGCTGCGGATGGCCGCACCGCCAAGCTCGACGGGCTCCTCTTCTCCCGGGAATTCAGGCTGATCGAGACGCGTCCCCTCCCCGTCCTCGACCCGGTGATCGGCCTTCCGGGCCCGCAGATGCCGAGCGACCACGTGCCGCTCGTCGCCACGCTGGCGCTCGCGACGCCGTGAACTACGCGCTCGCCGCCTGGCGCTTGCGCAGGTTCAGTCCCACCAGCGCGAACGGCAGGATCGGCACGATGAGCGCGAACGTCGCGAGCCCGACCACGAGCCCCGCCACACTCGCGAGCCCGAACATCGCCACGTCCGCCATCGTCGCGCGCGGGGGAGGGCCGTCGGTGCGCGCGAGCCGCCGCGCCTCGGCGACCGTCAGGCCGAGCAGCGCGTCGTACTCTCGCCCGTAGAAGGTGTCCGTGTGGCGCCCGCGCACGAAGGCGCGGAACACCCGGATCGGCGCGGAAAACAGGCCTCCCGCGAGCCCGCCCAGGTTGAGCTGCCACGCCGCGAGGAAGCTCCCGCACCCCGCGGCGATCTCCCACGCGCTGATCTCGAACTCGCCGCGCACGTCGGTGTCGTAGTCCGTGAGGATGTGGTGGAGGTCGTGGAACTTCACCGCGCGCACGCGGGCCGGCGTGTTCGGAAACGGCATCGGAATCGGACCCAGCTTGAAGTCCACCCAGGCCTCGTCGTACCCGCCGTTCGCGCCGAACCCGTTCACCTCGAAGTAGCGCTTCACCGCGTCGCGCATCGTCATCGTCGGCTCGTAACTCGTCCGCATCGCGTCCTCCGGTTCGATGACCGTGGTCACCGAATGGGTCCATGATGTCGATCCGAACCGGCCTCGTCAAATCGCTGCGACGATCCGCCGCATCCGTGATTCTGCTCACGTTCCAGCCCTTGACGGTGCGCGTACCGGTCTGTGAAACTCTGACCATGGTCACCCGCGCGAAGCCGCGCGCCGCGCAGAAGCTCGACACCCGCGAGCGCATTCGTCGCGCCGCTTGGGAGCTCTTCACGACGAAGGGGTACGAGGAGACGACGACGAAGGCCGTCGCGAAGCGTGCGGGCGTGGCCGCGGGCACGGTCTTCGTGCACGCGAGCGACAAGGCCGACCTCCTCTTCCTCGTCATGCACGATCGCCTCGCGGGCGCGGTCGATCGCCAGCTCGCGTCGCTCCCCGAGGGGCCGCTGCTCGCGCGCCTCCTGCACGTCTTCTCAGGGTTGTTCCGGATGTACGGCGAGCACCCCGGCGTCGCGCGCGCGTTCCTCGCGGCGATCCCCGGCGCGCGCGGGCCGAACGGGCAGCGGGTGGACGCGCTCACCTTCGCGTTCCTGTTCCGCATCGCGCAGCTCGTGCGCGACGCGCAGGAGGCCGGCGAGCTCGCGCGCGACGTCGATCCCCAGCTCGCGGCGCGCAACGTCTTCGCGCTGTACTACGCGTCGCTCCTCGCCTGGCTCTCCGGCTACGTCCCGCTCGACGCCGCGCTCGATCCGGGGCTGAAGGACGCGCTCGCGCTGCAGGTCCGCGGGCTCGCGAAGCGCCGCTGAACGCCGTTCATCCCGTCGCGATTGCGGTTGCTGTCCCGCGGATCGGTCCCTACCATGCCGCGCCTTGCGTGCGCCCTTCGCGCACTCCGAGGTTCCCCGCATGGCGCTCCCCTCCCACGTCTTCCGCGAGTACGACATCCGCGGCCTCGTCGCGAACGAGCTCACCCCGGACTTCGCGCGCACGCTCGGGCAGGGCCTCGGCACGCTCCTCCTGAAGAAGCACCCGGGCCGCGCGGGCCTGCGCATGGTGGTCGGGCGCGACATCCGCACCTCGTCGAACGCGCTCCGCGACGGCCTCGTGGACGGCATCACCTCGACCGGCGTCGGCGTCATCGACATCGGCGTCGTCGCGACGCCGCTCACCTACTTCGCGGCGAACACGCTCGAGGGTGTCGACGGACTCGTGATGATCACGGGCTCGCACAACCCGCCCGAGTTCAACGGCTTCAAGAGCGGCTTCGGCAAGACCACCTTCCACGGCCACGAGATCCAGGAGCTCAGGAAAGCCTGCGAATCAGGGCAATTTGCGACGTCCGCGACGCGCGGCCAGGTCACGACGCACGACATCATCCGCGACTACTCGGACTACGTCGTGAAGAACCTCAAGCTCGGGCCGCGCCGTCCGAAGGTGGTGGTCGACGCGGGCAACGGCTGTGGCGGCTTCATCGCGGTGCCACTCCTCGAGCGCCTCGGCTTCCCGGTGATCGGCCAGTTCATCGAGCCGGACGGCACGTTCCCGAACCACCACCCGGATCCCACGGTCGTGAAGAACGTGGAGCCGCTCATCGCGCGCGTGCGGATGGAGAAGGCGGACGTCGGCATCGCCTTCGACGGCGACGCGGATCGCATCGGCGCCGTCGACGAGAAAGGCTCGATTCTCTGGGGCGATCAGCTCCTCGTGCTCTTCGCGCGCGAGATCCTGAAGGAGAAGCCCGGCGCGACCTTCGTGTCGGAAGTGAAGTGCTCGATGGCGATGTACGACGACCTCGAGCGGCGCGGCGCGAAGGCGATCATGTGGAAGGCGGGCCACTCGCTCATCAAGGCGAAGATGGCCGAGACCGGCGCGGAGCTCGCGGGCGAGATGAGCGGGCACATGTTCTTCAAGCACCGCTGGTTCGGCTTCGACGACGCGATCTACTCGACGTGTCGCCTGCTCGAGATCCTTTCGCACACGGACGCGCCGCTCTCCTCGCTCCTCGCCGATCTGCCGAAGACGTACGCGTCGCCCGAGATTCGCGCGGATTTCCCGGAAGAGAAGAAGTTCCGCGCCGTCGAGCTGTGCCGCGCGCGCCTGCAGAAGCTCGCGCCGAAGACGATCGACGTGGACGGCGTGCGCGCGATCTGGCCGGACGGCTGGGGGCTCGTGCGCGCCTCGAACACGCAGCCGCTGCTGGTGCTGCGTTACGAGGCGACCACGGAGTCGCGCATGCAGGAGATCGAGCGCACCGTCGAGGGTGTGCTCGCGGACGTGCGACGTGAACTCGGTGCGTGAGTGAGGAGCGACATGGCGTCCTGGGCGATCGGGCTCGATCTCGGCGGAACCAACGCGCGCGCGGCCGCGGTGAGCTTCGGTCCCAAGGACGGGGACGCGCGCATCGTCGCGGTGCACAAGACGAAGCACGACGGCTCCTCCCCCGAGCGCATCGCCGACGCGCTCGCCGAATGCGCGCGCGAGGCGATCCGCGAGGCCGCGCTCGATCCGAAGGACTGCATCGGCGCGGGCCTCGGCCTCGCGGGCCAGGTGGAGAAGGCGACGGGCCGCGTGCTCGTCGCGCCCAACCTGCGCTGGCGCGACGTCGACTTCGCGCCGCTGCTCTCCGCGCGCCTCGGCATGAGGGTGCAGCTCGCGAACGATCTCGCGGTCGCGACGCTCGGCGAGGTCCGCGCCGGCGCCGCGAAAGGCCTCGGCGACGCGGTGCTCGTCTTCGTCGGCTCCGGTGTCGGATGTGGCTTGTTTCTCGGCGGATCCGTGCATCGCGGCGGGCGCGGCGTGGCCGGGGAGCTCGGTCACGTGAAGGTCCACCCGCTCGGCAGGAAGTGCGGGTGCGGCGAGCTCGGGTGCCTCGAGGCCTACGCCGGCGGCCACAGCCTCGGCGCCCGCGCCGTCGAGGCCATCACCGCGGGCCGCGCATCGAGCCTCCAGATCCCCGACGGCCTCAAGCCCACCACCGGCACGATGGAGCGGGCCGCCGTCGAGGGCGATGCGCTCAGCCGCGAGCTCCTCGAAGAGGCGAGCGTCCTCATCGGCACCGCGGCGGCGAACGTGGTGACGCTCCTCAACCCCGCGGTCCTCATCCTCGGCGGCGGCGTCCTGCGCACCTCCGCCACCATGCGTCGCCGCATCGAGGAGCTCGTACGCGAGCTCGCGGGACGCGCCGCGCTCACGAACCTCTACATCGTCGACCCCGCCCTCGGCGACGACGCCGGCGTCATCGGCGGCGCCTTCCTCGCGCGCGAGGCGCCGCCCGCCTGAGTTCCGGATCGGCCATGATGAGGCCGGTTTCACCCATCGAGCTGCGCGCCTTCGGATACGCGGTGCATGGATGACGAGCGGCCTCCGCCTCATGCTCTTCGACACCACCGCGGGCGCGCTCACGCAGAGCTGGCGCGCCGGCGCGGCGCTCTATCGCGGGCTCGGGCGCCTCGACGCGTGGCACGGCGCGGCGACGTGGGACGAGGGCCTCGCGTGGCTCACCGCGGTCGCGCACGATCGTCGCATCGCTGAGATCCAGTACTGGGGTCACGGCCAGCCCGGCTGCGTGCTCATGGATCGGAAGCCTCTCGACACCTCCGCGCTGAACGCCGCTCACCCGCTCCGCGCGCGGCTCGCCGCGATTCGCGATCGCCTCGCGGGCCCGGACGCGCTCTGGTGGTTCCGGACCTGCAGCACCTTTCACGGCGAGGTCGGCCATGCGTTCGCGCGCGAGTGGACGCGCTTCTTCGGCTGCCGCGCCGCGGGTCACACGCGCGTCATCGGCCCGCTCCAGGGCGGCCTTCACTCGCTGCGCGCGGGCGCCGAGCCCACGTGGACCATTGACGAAGGCGCCGCGCGATCACGCGTCCCCCAGTGGCTGACGTGGGCGCCGCACACGATCACCTGCCTCGGCGGCCGCGTCCCGGAGGGCTGGTGATTCGCATCCTCCCGATCATCCTCCTGCTCTCCGCCTGTGTCGCGCCGGAGCCCGCCGCGCCGCCTGCGCCCGCGCTTCGCGTCGACGTGTGGCACGACACGATCTGCCCGTGGTGCCGCATCGGTCTGCACAACCTCGACGTCGCGATCGCGCAGTCGGGTGCGCGTGTGGAGGTGGCCTACCACCCCTTCCTGCTCAACCCCGACGCGCCGCCGGACGGTGAGGATCTCCGCGAACACCTCGCCGCGAAGTTCGGACCCGAGCGCGTGGAGAGCATGTTCGCGCGGCTCTCGCGCGTCGGCGCAGACGCGGGTTTGCGCTTCGACTGGGCCGCGATACGGCGCTCGCCCAACACCGTCGCCTCGCACGCGGTCATCGACTGGGCGCCCGCCGAGCGCCGCGCGCGCTTCGTCCACGAGCTCCACACCGCGTACTTCGAGCACGGCCGCGACTTCGGAAACACGGTGGAAATAGGCCAAATCGCGCAATCTGCTGGGCTCGATGCGCGCGGCGCGATCGCGGCCGCGATGGATCCGAATCGCCTCGCCTCCGTCCGCGAACGCGCGGCGGAGGCTTCTCGAAGCGGCATCACCGGCGTGCCGCGCTTCGTGATCGGAGGCCGGGTCCTCGAGGGCGCGCAACCGGTCGCCGCACTCATGGCCGCGATCGCGAACGCCGAGCCGACCGGCAGGTAACTTGAGTGGCGATCACGACGTTGTAATGTGCGCGCGCCGACGATGCCTGCCGCCGCCTACACCATCCGCCTCCCGCGACGTTCGACGCCCGGCGAGGCGAAGCCGTTCGTGAAGTGGGTCGGCGGCAAGCGTCAGCTCCTCGTGGAGCTCGTGAAGCACGCGCCGAAGTCGTTCGGCACCTACCACGAGCCCTTCCTCGGCGGCGGCGCGCTCTTCTTCGCGCTTCGCCCTGAAAATGCGGTGCTTTCGGATCTGAATGAGCGCCTCGTCCGCACCTGGCGCGGCGTGCAGGGTGACGTCGAGGGCGTCATCGCGCGGCTCGCGGAGTACCGGAACGACGAGGCGTTCTTCTACGAGATGCGCGCACGCGACATCGACGCGGAGTCCGACACCGAGCTCGCCGCGTGGTTCATCTACCTGAACAAGACCGGCTACAACGGCCTCTACCGCGTGAACTCGAAGAACCGCATGAACGTGCCGTTCGGCCGCTATGCGCGCCCGGCGATCTGCGACGAGCACACGCTCCGCGCCTGCGCCGAGGCCCTGCGCGGCGTCGAGCTCCGCCACGAGCGCTACGACGCCGTGCTCGACCGTGCGATCGCCGGCGACTTCGTCTACTTCGATCCGCCCTACGTCCCGCTCTCCGCGACCGCGAGCTTCACCGGCTACGTCGCGAACGGCTTCGGCCCCGACGAGCAGCAGCACCTGCGCGACGTCGCACGCGAGCTGAAGGCGCGCGGCGTACGCGTGCTCCTCTCGAACTCGTCCGCGCGTGCGGTGCGCGAGCTCTACCGCGGCTTCCGCATCGTCGAGGTGCAGGCCACGCGCGCGGTGAACAGCGTCGCGAGCGGCCGCGGCAAGATCGCCGAACTCCTCATCCGCTGATCCGACGCCGCCTGGACCATCGGCCGTCACCGTGAAATGTCGAGGCCGGACCTCGAATTTTCATGGTGCGTCCCGCTCCGCGAGAGGGCTCCGATAGTCCCTCGACCGCGGCGAATCCTCGCCTAATCCAGCTCGATCATCCGGATCCGCTGCCCCGTCTTCTTGTCCTCCTCGGTCTTCTCGCTCTTCGCGGGAGGCTGGTTCGCGGGCTGCTGCGGGCGGGGCGCGTTCTGCGCGGTGGGCGCGGGGTTCTGCGCGGGGGCGGGCGCAGCGGATCCGCCCTGATTTCCGGGTGCTGCATTATTCTGCTGATAGAGCTCTCGATTGTAGATGCTGTCGCGGTTCGTCGGCACGCTCGGCGCCGCGCGCGCGGCGCCGGGGCCCACGGCGACGGGCGCGGACGCGGGGGCGACGGGGCGGCGGTACTCGGTCACGTCCACGTTGCCCATCGGCGTGCGCACCTGGATGTGCTCGCCGTTGATGATGAACTTCTGCAGCACCTCGTCCCCGGGGCGCGCCTGTTTGAGGCGGCGCAGCATGCCCGCGAACGTCTCGTCGCCCACCTGGTCCGCGCCGCGCGCGGGTGCGGCCTCCGCGGTCGCGGCCGTGAGCGTGCCGAGCCCCTCGACGACGTAGGTCTGGGTGAGCGTCGCGGCGAGCGCGACGAGCTCGTGCTTCTCCATCTCCTCGAGCTTCTTGTAGAGCGCGGTGAGCTCGGCGCGCACGGGATCCTGCGTGTCCGCCATCTAGAACTCCACGCCCGCCTCGACCGTCGTGTCGATGCCGGGAGGAAGCGCGGTCGCGACGAGCGTCGCCCCGCGGAAGCTCGCGCCCTCGAGCAGCGCCTCGCCGAAGTCGCAGCCCACGAGGAGCGCGCCGCGGAAGCTCGCGCCTCGCAGGTTCGCGCCACGGAACGAGCAGTCGAAGAGCCGCGCCTCGTGGAAGCTCGCGCGGTCGAGCGCGGTGCCGCCCATGCGCGTGTCGGAGAAGGAGACGCGGGTGAGGAGCGCGCGCTGGAACGACGCGCGGATGAGCGGCGTCTCCTCGAAGCGCACGACGGCGAGGTTCGACTCGTCGAGCTTGAGGTTCATCGCCTGCGACCCGCTCACGCGGATGCGGCGCCCGTAAATCCCCCGCAGATCGGCCTCGTTCAGCTCCGAGTAGTAGATCTCGACCCGCTCCGCGAGCGAGCGCCCGAGCTTGAGCGAGCGCAGGTTCGCCGACACGAACGTCGCGCTCCCGAGGTCCGAGCCCTCGAGGTTCGCCTCCGCGAGATCGCTGCGCTCGACCACGGTGTCGCGGATGCGCGCGCGCGGCCCGTGCAGGTTCTTGAGGGCCACGTCGGTGAGCCGGTCGCCGTCGAAGCCGCCCGCGTCGCGGAACCTCGCGAGCGCGAGATCGTCCTGATGTCGCGTGAATTCCATGCGGCCGGCGACTCTCGCACGAGCCCCGCCCCAAGGGAATGGGAACCCTCGCCCGCGCGAACTCGACTACGGTGCGCGCATGTCCGAGCCCAAGCGCCTGCCCGGCCGCACGGTCGTCCTCGTCCTCCTCGCCGCGATCGTGCTGTTCGCGGGCGTCTTCATGGTCTCGTGGTGGCGCGGTCCCAAGGGCCGTTTCACCGCGGAGACCCTCGCGAAGCCCGCGGAGCCGGTCGTCGTCCGCACCTTCTGCATCGACCCCGCCCTCCCCGGCCCCAGGGAGCTCGACGTCCGCCAGCGCTGCTCCAACGCGGATCGCCTCGAATTCTCGATGAATCCGGGGCCCGGAGCCCCGCACCACGTGGCCTGGGTGATGGTCGGACCCGAGGTCGTCGGCGTCTCCGTCCACGGCGAGCTCGCGAAGCCGTGGGAGGAGCGCATCCCCATCAAGGGCTTCACGCCCGGCGCCTACGCGCTCCTGTACGTCGTGTCGGATCGCCCCATCGACGAGAAGACGCTCCGCGGCGCGGTGGAGGTGCCGAGCGGCAACCTCGCGCGGCTGCAGGCGCTCGAGCTGTGGCTCGACGCGCGGCAGAAGGAGGGCGCGCAGCTCCACGTCGTGCGCCTGCCCTTCCACGTCGACGCCGCGCAGGGCTGAAACCCGCGCCCGGCGCGGCTCGCCCGGCCTTTGCGCGACCTGCGTTCGCGTGCTACCCCTTTCGCCCCATGAGCCGCCGCCCCACCGACGTCGACCCGTTCGCGGGCCCCGCCCCC